>QWCC01000065.1_pt1 | contig 45194 bp, 70 predicted proteins | sample 1972491 | NCBI WGS metagenome assembly QWCC01 (sample SAMN09866718, study PRJNA288562) | Human oral metagenome isolate term5_saliva, whole genome shotgun sequencing... | isolation source: mouth | host: Homo sapiens | place: USA: California
TTGGTAGACGCACCAGATTTAGGTTCTGGCGCCGCGAGGTGTGAGAGTTCGAGTCTCTCCGTCCGCACCATTAACAATAAATAAATCAAACACTTAAGAAACTTTGGGACAGTTTAGGGACAAAATACACAGGCCATCTGCTTTAAGTAGATGGCTTTTTTATTAGGCTTAAATAACTTTTAAACTATATAAATCAGCAACTTGCAAAAATGTTCAAAAAATCTCTTGCATTACCGCTAAAATAGCGGTAATATACACACATCGGCAGACAACACAGACCGCCGAAAGCATGATTAACCAAACTGACCGCCTACGGGCGGATAGGAGCAAAAAATGAACGCGAATCAAATTAACGAAATGATGGCAAATGCAGGCATCGACGGCATCGCAAAAGATTGGAACGGTAAACGAGTTTATATCAATCTCGCCGCTTGTGACAAAGGCTTTGCAGGCAATCGCAGCTACCAGCTTTATTTTGATATTGCAACAAACAAACTTGTCAGCAAAATGGGCAAAGGTACTACAAGCCGCGATTTTGACGCCGCTGTAAAATCTGTTGAGGCTCTCTTTAATTAATTTTCAATACTGCCGCCTTCGGGCGGCAGAAAGGTCAAAAATGAAATACGCTAAATCAAAATCTATCAGCAAAATCGGTCAATATCATCAGACTTTTAAAAGCCTTTGGGATAAATTACCCAAAGAATTGATTAAAAAATCAACAGCTAAGAATCTCGCCATTATTATTGATTTGATGTATGAGCAAAAAGAATATGTCCATACAGAGGCATGGCGCGAATTAACATCATAAAATCATTGACAAGGTTGATGATTAGGCTTAAAGTCAACCTTGTTATTCAGCCCATTGGGCTGCGTGTTGAAACTAAAGAAGTTATATTAAATCATCAATTTTTGATGTGGATTACAAAAGCCGCCTGATTTATCAAGCGGCTTTTGTTTTTTGAGGGCATTATGGCAAAAGGCAGAACAAGCATTACAGAGCGGCTCAAAAAGAGCCAAAAACGAGAGGCGCGCCGCGAAATGGCGCATGATTGGGCAGATAAGTGGGAGCAGGATTATTTGAGCCTACTCTCTCAAATCAAGCAGGCAATCAGCAAAGGACACGATGACGAGCTTATCGATATATTTGCTGATTTGCGAGCTTTACAACAGCCTAAATTTGAGGCATTACATCGCGTGATTGACGAGCTTATCACGCCAACACGGGAGCTTATCGATGATTGATAATATTGAGTTTGGTTATACACCAAACAATCTAAAGGCATTGCGCCAAAAATACGGATTAACGCAGCAAGCAACCGCTGACCTGCTAGATGTAAAAATATCAGGATTCCAACGCTGGGAGGCCGATATAAATCTCAAAAGCCATACAGACATGCCGTTAAAAAAATGGTTTGAGCTTTTACAAAAACTAACAAAATAAATATTGCACTACCGCTAAAATAGCGGTAATATACACACATGGATTCAGCGCAGCCGCGCAAACCGCGCCTCGGGTAATCAGGGGTAAGGATTTAAAATGGAAATTATCAAAACCGGTTCATATCATCTTGAAAAACTGTTAGGAAAAACTTATAAAGTTTATCGCCATCAATATGCAATCGGCACTTTGACAGAATATGGCGAAGTTGAACTTACTGACGAAGTTATCAAGGGTTATGAGAAAAAGCCTCATAGCGGATACTGGGTTTCAGAAATTGAAAAAATCATTAAAAACAGATAAAAGATAAGCCGCCTGAAACATGGCGGCTTTTTTGAAAGGAAAAATAAATGCCTCATCAAAATAGAAACTGGCAACGCTGCTGGACAGTTGATTTTGAAACGCAAACGGCGGCTCATGAAGATGGTTGGGTTTTTGAATTTACAAAAGTTTCAGACGGCGTGTTTGACGGGCATCTGATTGCCCAGCCTGAAAGCCTCACAGTGGAACAAATCAAAAACGCTCATCGAATTGCCAAAGAAGCCGGCGAAGCATGGGAACGCGCCCGAAGAAATCGACAATAGTGAATTTCATGATTGGAAGAAAAGGCCGTCTGATTTTAGACGGCCTTTGCTTTATTTAAGCGTATCTGATAACGCCTTATGCCGCGCCTTGCAGTCATTGTATAAGCCGATGACTTGCAACGACCACGGCAACACATCCGCACCTGTACCACCATCAAGTTTAGGCAGGTTCGGGCATGGTTGCACCAAGTCAGCAGGCGTCTTAATTGCCGTCGGCAATGGCGGCGTTGATGACTGACAACCCATCAGAATCAACGCACACATTGCGATAGACAACGCGTTCAATAAGCTTCGGAACTTGCACATAACGCACCCTCTCTTTCTCTTCACGCACGGCTTTTCCTGATTGGTAATTTTCAGAAATAACCTGATCCGATTTTGCTTTCTCAATCGTGGCGTCTTTCAGACGGCCTGAAATTTCCGCCGCCATTGATTCACGTCCGCGCTTGTATTGGGCGGCATGGTCGTATTGCCACGCACCGACAACAAGCACGGCGCAAACCAACACCGCGACCAGCTTCCAGTTTTTAAGTAGCAGGCTGTTCATAAGTTTTCAACATCGCTTTGTAGTTTTTAATCTCGCTTTCGGCAAACTCAAACGCTTTAAGGTCGGCGTTTTCGCTCGCTTCTTTGCTTTTCGCCTCCCATTCGGCAATACGCGCTTTCAGAAATTCGATAGGATTCATTGCCGCTCCTTAGACGTGCAAGCCTGGCAAATAGACTGTCTTGCCGTTCTTCTTGGTCGCCGTCATGATTTGGTTACGCATTGGGCTGTTACGGCGAAAACCAACGTGAACCCACGCCCCATCGCCACGTTCAGGAAACTCAAGAATCAACTGGTCGAATGTGATTTTCCCTTCATCGCGCATTTTGATAATCTCTTTCGCAAATGCCAAAGAGGTCAGGCCAACGGCATCACAATCCGCCGCCAAGCCGAAACGATGGGCGGACGTTGGACTACCGCCTACAAGCTTGTTCACGCGCTCACTGCGAAAGCATGAAGTAACGATAATTCCGCGGCCAACATAGGCGCGGATTTTCTCAAGCTGCTGCGCCGTGTAATAGATGTTGTCCATTTCGGCAGACGATGGCTTGTTTTCAATACCGGCACGGCGTGCAGATTCGCTGCGTGTCAATTCTTTTAAGCTAAAGTGTTCAGTGATTTGCATTTTTACTCTTCCATTAAAAAAGGCCGTCTGATTTCAGACGACCTGTCGTTACTCTTTATCGATAAATTTGTCAGCCGTTTTCTTGACCCACTTCTTCATCAGCCCAGGGGCTAAGGTTTTGACGGTATCCATCGCATGACCTGTCAAAATACCGACAAACGCGCCGGCGATTGCACAAGTCCAAACTTGGTTAACCATCAAAAACCGTTCCACTACCGCCGCCGCTGCTACTGCCGATACAACCGCCTCAAACAAACTTGAGACAATCTTGTCGTGGTCTTTAATACTCGACCATGCACTGCCGACAATACCGCCCCCAATGGCAAACAGGTAGCCAAATTGGAAAAAATCCATTATTCCCCCTTTAGGCTGTCTTTCAATTTTTCGCCCGAAAACAAGAATTTAAGTGAGTTATTGCCAGCGAGTAAGCAAAGAAACGCCAAGATGGGCGGAATGACCATGCCTGTGTGAGCAGGCGGAAACGCTCCCCAAAACGCTTGAGCCGTCAAGTACCAGATAAACGCCGACACCAGCAATAAATAGCCTGAAAAGACGTTTCCTCGGTACGTCTGCCAGTACATAGCCGCCAACTGCAACAAGCCGATACCGCCGAAAACTGTAATCAGGATAGATTCGGGTATCGATTTGAATTTGTAATAGACAGGCCATTCATAAATATCGACAGGCGAAAACGCGAAAACGGCGGCATAGCCAATCAGCGACAACCCACTGGCAAACTCGACAACGCGCGTCCCAGTGCTGAAAAGCCACTTTTGAAAACGTACGGGCAGAAAACGCCAATCTAAAACATACTTAACCCATTTCAATGAGTTACTCATTTTTCCAATCTCCAAAGAAAAAGGACTTTTTGACAAAATTATCAAAAAGTCCGGTTACGAAAAAAGCCATCAAAAATTATGGCAATAAAGTAGGCCACGGGTCGTTAGTCAGGTACATAATAGAACTTACCCGAATATCCCCAATATCTCGGTCAGTAGGAACAGGGTCCGTGAACTGGAAGCGCAGCATATTACCATCGCTTGGGCCACCTAAATACCATGTTCCGTATGGCGTGCCCTTGTCATTGTAGATGCCGCCAATCAAACTAAATTCTGACCGAAAACCTTGCGGCACTTGGTGTAAACCTAAAATAAAAACATTCCGCTCCCTATCTGATGGCTGGATAGAATACCCTGGGCCACCACGTCGCACGATACCGAACCAACCCCACGACAAACCGCCGAATTGATACATTACGGTATCGTTTTTGCGGCGTACTTTCAGATAAGAACTACCCAGTTTTGAAGCAATGGTAAGCGTTAGCCAGCCAGTATCGCCAGTCAAGACCTCCCAGCCTTGGTTGTCCGTTCCAGTGCGTTTTATCCACTTCAACGCGCCGTTAGTTGCCGCTGTGTCCACATAGGTTGTACCGACTGGTGCAGTAACCTTTCCATTTGGCATACCAGTGCCGTGGATTTCATACTCATTGGCAGCAGGTGCGTTTGTCGCCGGTTGACTTGGTAGCGTTACACTTCCGCCACCGTCTGACAGAGTAAGTGTGTTTCCGGATAAAGTCAGCGTTTGCGCGATACCCACACCATCACGGCCAGGCTCGCCCTTGTCGCCTTTTGCGCCTTTCAGGGATTCAAGCCATTTATCCATCGTCCCATATAACAACTCACCACTAGCAAGCTCATATGCTGATAATCCATTTCGTCCATCACGCCCAGGCGAACCATCGCGCCCTTTCAGACTTGCCAGCCATTGCTCCTCATCGCCGGTATAGCCGTTCGCAACCGCGATTTCATAGGCAGACTTGCCGTCTTGCCCACGCTCGCCAGCATCTCCTTTCGCACCAGGCAAACCGTCTGCTCCTCGCTCACCAGTTGGACCTATTGGACCTGCTGCGCCATCTTCACCTTTCTCCCCTCGTTCGCCTTTGAACTTGGTAAGAAACTCCTCAAAAGTGCCAGTAAAGCCAAGCTCCCTTTTGGCGCGGTCGTATAAATCCTGTCCCACGCCGTTGATGATGGCGGCGGCTTTTACATCAATTTCGATTTTCGGCGTTTCGTCAGACAGCCTGAAAATATATTCCGTCATTTCGTGATTACCTCCAGCAATTCGATTTCACCACGGATAAGCGTTTGATGGGTAGAGGCGTTCAATATGTCATATCGCGCCCTACGCCATTTCACACCGGCAGAAAATTCAGGCGGAAACGTTAAAAATAAAACCTGACCGTCTTTAGTCAGGTTTTCGCTTCCGTCAAATTCTCCGCCGACACTTGGCCGAAATGTCATCTTCAAATCAAAAGACGACAAGTCATAAGGCTTGCCGTCTGACGTGATTGAGATTTCAAACCTCCGCGCGTTTCCTGTCGGGATTTCGATGTTGACCGTAGGGATTTGCGCTTTGATTTTTACAATATCACTCATTCCGTCTCCTATTTGCTGTTTGGCAGATTCCATTCAGTGTAACCGTAGGCGTATGGTGTGTCACTCAACGGCATTACGCTAATGAAATCCCCACTCCACCAAGGTACGATAGTACCAGAATATCCACAAGAAATATCACGAATTGGGCGGTAATCCTGATTACGGTATCGCCAAGGAAGTTTATCAGTCGTAATAATACTCTCAACCCCGGCCTTGTATGGATAAACAGTGTCTAATCGAAACTCAACATTGCCGCCAACCTGACGATACGCAACTGGGCCGCCCTGCGAACCCCTACCGGCAGTCACCCCTGCAATAACGGGGATTTGAATCCAACCAGTGTTATAAGGCTCAACAACATCCGCTACAATCTCAATAGCGGACGGAATCGCGCGCCCGGTTTGGAAATTATCATCAGACGATGGGCAGGCGTATGCATCACCATACCAAACTTGAGACGACCCACCTGCATCAAGGGCAACAGCAGTAACACAACCCTCGTCAGCCATAATCTGAGCCGATTCCTGCAATGTTGCACCGTATGAGCCGCTGATACCCTCAAGATTCAGAAACACAATGCTTTTATCTGCACGTTGACCGATGGCGGCGCGCGCGCTCAAGTATGTATCAGGATTCTGGATAACGTTACCATTTTCAACCAGTGCAGGGCCACGCGCGAAACTTGCCGTCCATAACGCACCCTCTGCTACCCACTTCGCGGCATTCTTTCCGTCCTTGCTTCGTGCAATCTTCAGATTGCCGTTCTTCATCCACACCGCCGCGGCATTCGTATCATAATCTGTTTCAGCCCAGTCTCGGTGTACCGCACCATCAATAATCTGTAAACCTTGTAATGCAGATTTATCTTCTACCGGCGGCGTTGTCCAGCCATCACAGCTTAACAAGATTCGTGATTTGCTATGACCGACAAATTCATGCAGTTTTTGCAATTTAATTTTCTTCTGCGCATCAGGCTCTCCAAGAGTGATTTTGCGCACACATCCGGGCTTAGGGTTAATAACCTCAGTAATATTCCAGCGTTTGCCATCACGTTGATGGTATCGGCAGCGGACGATGGTTTTTTCGTGATTATCGGTGTATGTGCCGTCAAAATGGGCAAACGACTCATTAATTGGAATCCAGCCCGGCAAATCAGGAATATATTTACTTCCTCGCTTGCGTTCGTAGAAATGCCCTTGAGCGACCGCGACCGCACCATCAGGCAATGCAATAATTTCAGGCGTATTTTGTTTGGCAACAAAATCTGCGCGAGAAACGGCATAAATAACTAAAGGGGATTTGTTAATCAAATCCCCCGCGCTATTCTTGGCAATATTTTTTACGGCGTCCGGTATGCTGTCGTTTTTTACGCCAGAAACTGAAATCAATCCGCCCCTGTCTGCAAGTAATTTCCCAAGTGGGGCAGCACCTGCACAAATTTTCCAACCAACTGAACCAGTTGCGTTTGGATTGGTCTTATTATTGGCTACTGTGTTGATGTATTCCGTCATGCCGTCATCACTAAGGACAACCGCGCCAATATCATAACCGCCAATATCTTCACAGAAATCAGCGTCAAACTTGTATTGACCGCCTTTGTTCATGTAGGCGATATGGCTGGAAAGCTCATGGAGAATACCGTTCATGTCTTTACCGCTTGGCGGCTGACCGCCTACAGCAATAGGCGTCATGGTTACAGCGGGGAAGCCTTTTTTGTAAGTCGCCGCATTTGCAGGCGTACTTTCATCTGCATCATTCGGGATTGAGTTTTTCAAACCCTCTTCAGCAAATGCTTTAGTTAATCGTTTTGGCTCCATGTTTTAAACCTCCAAATAAAAAATCCCGCTGTTAAACGGGGAATAACCAGCTTCATCAAAGCCGAAATATTTACTTCTCGATGGTTCGAGAAAATCAATCAATACACCAGATGGGCGCGGAAGAATGTCAGACTGCAATAAAATAGCCCGCTCTTCGTTGCTTAAATCAAACTCGAAGATGTACCGGGCTGTCATTGTTCCTGTCTTGTAGTAATAAGCGCGGCCACGTTTTTCAAACATCAACATCAGCAGACGGTTTATGTTATACGCCGTTACGTACATGATGTTTTTCATGGCCTTGAGTAATATCATCTGTCGATACGCTTTATCTCCCATCGAAAAAACGCTTGTGTTTCCTGCGCCTCTGCTCCACACGCCATCATCGAAAGCAAGGAAGCCGTCAGCAAAACCAAGATAATCACCGCTTACCATCTGAAAATGGCGCTCCATACCGACTATCTTTCCCCATACGTCCAAGCCGTAACCCTCCGCCGTCTCAACGTCCCAGACAAGGCGGTTAAACTCTTCGATTTTATCGGCAGGACAAATACACTGATTCAATCCGTCAATTAATCCAAGCAATACCGGGCTATGTGCGTACTGGCTGATTATTGTCTTTTGAACATCAATCATCTTCTACAATCTCAATATTTGCCGCTATGACAACGGGTATTTTTGAAATGCCGACAGAAACAGATTCACGCCAGCCGCTACGTTTGTCTGAAACTTGAATATCCAGTAATCGAACGTCTGCATGATTCTGAATAATCGCCGTAAAAAAATCGGCTGAATAAACTGTTGAGCCGATTTTGGAAAGTTTCATTTTCTCGAACATGTCGATGATTGTTTTTTGTAGTTTAGGCTCATACCCAAGCGGTGCGCCTTTCGCTACTCGAACCTTGAAGAAAACCGCCGCCTGTTCAGGTCGCTGAAAGAGAATCTCATAAGACGGCTTAGGGTCTTGATACAAGTCATCGTAAATCGTGACTTTTGTATTGCCGTTGTAATCGCAACCGCTGCCCGAATATTTCCAAATCGTCTTGGCGATTTCCTCGTTATCGCCGCCGTTCACGGCCACAAATATGCTATGCGGTGCAAGCGTGTAGCCGTTCTTCTCTACCGGCGTTCCTTTCGGATTGTCGATAACGTACACATCTGTCACGCCGTTCAGTTTTGCAACGTTGGCATACACAGAAGCAGGCATACCCAGCGAGTTTATCGCCACGCTCTTTTGCCGACGGTCTTTAAAATCCTCCCGACTTTCGGCTGGCTTGCCGGAAATGGAATCTTGAGGGTTGCTCACGCGGTCAAGGCCGTTGATGTATTGTGTCATCACGGAAATAGAACCGGCGCGGGCGTGAACATCGCTGTTTGCCGTTACGACCGCTGAAACCGTACCGCTTGAGCCGATAACGTAACGCTTAGATACTTTCCAAACTTGCCCGTTTTCGTCTTTAACAGGGAAATCTTTAGGAATCACAACACCAGCAAGACCGATAAATTCACAAACGGCCTGAGCCTTTGTTTCCGGCTTTCGCTCCAAGAAATAAATTTTTGCGATAGCGTCTTGCATTGCGCCCTCTGCATAATCAGGATTAACCTGATTCATCAGCCGGGCAAGTTGGTTGTCACGGTCTGCGATAATCGCCGTCAAAGAAGAGGCTAACTGACCTTGAGGCGTGTCAAGGTTTAGATTCAAGTTACCGCCAAAAGCCTGATTGAAATCAGCCAGCACGCCCTGCAAAATGTCGTCCTCACTTGGAACGACCACGCCAGTGTCGGTAATCTCAATAGCAGGAACATTCGTTTTAAAGCTCATAATTCCACCGTATGCGTTTGGTTATTTTCGTCCTTAAACGTTACGTTCCCACTCAATCTGCGCTCTGATATTTGATGAACAGATACGGCAACATCTTTCACGCCATCAACGCGCAATGCCGCCTCTTCCATACGGTGCTTAAACAGTGCAAATGAGTGAGGCCGTCCAAGAACCTCATCAAAATACGGAACGCCTTGCTCCGTGTCGTAATACAATTCGCCCTCAAACAACCTAATCGCATTTGCAACGCTCTGCGCGGTCGAATAGGGCTTCTTTGCGATTGCAATATCGCCGTCAGTCGTAAGCGATAAATCCCAAGATACAGGGTCAAGATAAAGAGTATCCATGCTTTCCTTTCAGGCTTAATCAACAGGGCTGCCGCCGTTCGTATGATTAACCAGCGATTTACCGCCGCCGACAACATCGACTTTTGATTCAATCTGACCGTCTGTCGTCAGACTGCCTGAAAACGAAGCCGCGCCGCCGCCTATTTGCGAGAAACTGCCGTTTTGCGTGGTGTTGCCCTCAATCTGCACGGTCGGCGATTTAATGGTTGTTTTCGGGGCTTCCAGTTCGATGCCGGTAGGGGAAAATATTTTGATTCCACCACCTGAAAACATGATGTATTGGCTTGGTGTTCCATTCAGGAAGCCGCCAAAATAAAGGCCGTCTGAATAATCAAAACGGCGTTTACTTTGCGGTGCTGAAGCGGCTTTATTTGCCTTGACACTGGAAATATCACGGCTACAAAATCCGCACATTCCAATATCTCCGACTTGAGGGTCAATAATCACGGCATTACTACCACCTTGCAAGCGCATATAAGGCACGTTGAAGATTACCCCGTGAGGGATAACGCCGCCGCTGCCGTCAATCTGAGAAACAAGCGGCTGAACGTCAACCATGCCGACAGGGGCTAACCCCCCGCCTTTTACGGCCACAACCTTTACCAGTGTTACCGTCTGAAGCCTCGATAGGATACTTTCAACGATATAGCCTATCTCACCTTGTCCGCCTCGCTGTCCCGGCTGCTCAAAGCCTAATTTATTTTGCGACATGTACCGCCTCGCTTTCCGCGTGAGCCGCCTTGATAAAAACTTCCCATTTGCCGCTAGGGCTGTACGATTCAAGCGTGATATTCATGCCGAAAACGCGCCATTTTCCGTTACAGGTAGGGATAATACTGTCCTCAATCTCAACCAAGCCGCCGAACCGCAAGGCAGGGTCATAAAGGCAGGCAAATTGAACGCCTATCAGGTCAGGCACTGGATAGCCAATCAAGCCAGTAGTAGGCTTAATTACCGGAACGTCAACCATGCGCGGCGCACCTTTGGGCGCGATTGCGATTGTGTCATTGTCGATATACAAGTCCAAGTCGGCATTTTTCGCCAACATCTGCACCTTACCCAAAGCGGAATCAGGTAAATACTGATTGCTCAATTTAGCCGTCACGCCGTTATTCTCAAAGGTCATGCCCATATCTCCAGCAAGTTGAGAAATGGCTTCAGCCACATCTATCTCGCCCTCAAAACTTCGCGGCGGTGTTGGCACGATTTGATGATAGTAGCCCGTGCTACTCTCAATATTCAGGCAGACATCAGGCGCGGAACTAAAATCAGGCTTGGCAAATGTGATATTGCCTTTATAAACGACAGACATTTTGTCTTTGTCGCCCGCCTCGATTTGGATCATGTTTTGCAAGGCTTCTTTGGTGTTCCATTGAACCCTTAGCAAAGTCAGCATATTGCTCAATTTCAGCCCGAAGATACGCACGTTTGCGGTCGGCATGACTGAACCGTTGCCGTAGTTGATACGGCACTCAGTCCGTAGGCCGTCAAAAACAAGCGTATTGTTTCCGTCTCCGTCAAAGTCTTTATCTTCGCCTGACAGCAGGATTGTGACTTTGATTCGCTTTTCTTTTAAACTAGGCATCTGTAACCCACCTTAAAACGAAACGCTTTCCCAGTTCTCCGAAAACAGGGTCATCGTTACCTTGCAAATCCTCAAAGTACAATTCACCCACGAATGGGCGGAAAGATTCATTAACGATTGGCTCTTTGTTCAAACACACGCGCCCACTAACTACCGGCACACGGTTTGCTTTCACGTCAATGTACAGCTTCCCCAGTCGCATAGTCAGCGCAATATCTACTTCCTGCTTGCCCAGTGTTACAGACAGCTTTTGTGACCGTTCATCTGCTATTGGAATGGTATAAACTTTCATATCAACCACCTGTAACCTGTGTTGCGATTTGAGACAATACGGATTCTTTTACAGGCTCGGGCGCGGTTGCTGTTGGTGCTTCTTTCGCCTGAACCTTTCCGCCATCTGCCTGTAATCCTGCTTCTGACTTGGTTTTCCTATACTCAACCTTAGCCAAACGCACCTCTTGAAAGTGGATATTGACCTTAATCATCCGCGCACCGTTGCCAGCCTCGCGGATATAGTCGTAACCAGTGATTGAGCAGTTCGGATAGACGGCTTCAGGCGTGATAATCATAAACAAGTCGGTCGAATTGGCGAACGTGCTTAATAACGCCAAAAATGCACCACGCTGCACTACGCCGCCTGTCGCCTTAGTCATCATTACACTGGCTTTAAACGGCTCGTTTACCTTGTTATAGCTCGTAAAACTGCCATTCTCGATAGGCGAATTAACGACCGATGATTTGTTTTCAAATCTAACCGAAGCCACATTGTCAGCCAGCAATAAAGGAATACCGCGCTGATTGAAAATGCCCCATTTCTCGCCGAAAACCAAGTTAATCAGTTGCGCACCGCCGAAGCTAATCAAGGCATTGCCGATATTGGGCGGCAACTTTGGCACGTTAGGTATACCGACACTGTTCCACTTCATATAAAACTCCAGTAAACAGAAAAGGCCGTCTGAAATCAGACAGCCTCTTTGTTTTGGTTACATCTGCGCTACTGCGTACTGATTGGCGCGGCTATTCAGGCCGTCCATCGCGTCTTGCATATTGCCCCGAACGGTGCTTGCACTGGTTTGGACGTTGATACCGCCATTTACCGTGATTTGCGTGTTTTGGGTATTGCTGACGTTGTGAGGATTGGCCGCATTGCGCGAAGCTATAATGCGCCCCTGTTGGTTGTTCAGGTTTTGCGCTACCGCCTGACCGCCCAAAGGTCTGGACATCATGCCGCCATTGCTTCGGTATGCCATCATTTTATTGATACTGTTGACATAGCCTTGCGTTTCTTTCGGCATATGGGCAAACCAGCCTGTACCGTACTGCTTGATGGCCTTGTCAAGATTACCGTTGCCCCAGTTATACGCCGCAAGGGCTTTGCTATGGTCGCCGTTGTAATGCTTCAGCAACCATTGGAAGTAACGCGCGGCGGCATCACTGGAAGCGTCGAAATCCCATTCGCGCCCTGAAATGCCGTAAGCTTTGGCAGTGCCGGGCATAAATTGGAAATGACCTTTCGCACCAGCGGCAGATGATTGCTTCATGTTGCCTTTGCGGCTTTCCTGCGCCCATACTGAATAAAGCATGTGCTGTGGAATACCGTACCTCTGACTTACAGCAGACAGCCTGCTATCGGCATTTGCAACAGTATCTTTAGCGTTGATTTTACTAAACCAATCTTCTTTACCTGTGACGGCAACTGATGAACTAGCTCCGCCGCCTCTACGCGCAATAATAGGAACAATTTTCCCGCTTTGGATTTCCTTCCAGTATTGCGCATTTGCCGCGCCGGTGTTGCCGTATTTCTCGCCCTGTCTAAAGTCGGAAACCCAGCCTTTTTTAGTGTAAATAGCAACATGCCCCCAGTTATGGCCTGATTTTGAGTTTGACTTCATACTCATTACATCGCCAATTTGAGGGACATAATCCTTGCTATATGCAACTTGATGGAAGCCTTGTCCGCTTTTAATCAGGTTGCCGGCAACCGCTACGCCATGCCCATTAACACGGATGCCTTGCGCTCGTAACGCATTATTGACATATAATGCGCAATTTTTAAGGCTTCGGTCTGCCGCATTTTTTAAGGCAAAATCAGCAGCTTTGGAAACTTTCTCGTCAACACCTGCCACCATATTGCCAACAACATTGCCACCTGATGATGTGCTGACATTATTGCCTGACAATGTGCCGACATTATGCCCAGTCGCTACGTCAACAGTGCCGGTAATCCTATTCCATGCACCGCCTGCAAATGACTTCACGGCTTCCCAGCGGCGGTTAAATGCAACCTTGACCGCTTCGCCTGCGCCTGAAAAATCCCCATCCTTTAATCGGTTGAAGATTTCGACAATATCCATCAAATACGGCATGAGGCCGTCTGACAGTTCAGAAGCAAGGTTTTTAAAGCCGGTCATCAGCGAGCCGACAGACACGGTGTTGCCATCAATGAAACCCTTGAGCCTCATCCAATCAAGCATACCGTTTGCGGCTTCCGACCAGCTTGTATAACCAGTCGTCAGATAGATAAACGACTTACCAAGAGAATCAGTAGAAACTTTGGAACTGTTGATATAGCTGGTAAATTTACCCCAATCAAACAGGGATTTGCCACCCTCTGCCCATGTTTTGTAATCGTCATACAGCAAGCCAAACGCCGCGCCCAAGCCTACTACTGCCGCAATCAATGGCGTAAACGGTGCAATAAAAGCAAACACCGCCGCTGTTGCCGTCATAAGCATTGGGACAAGGAACACGCCGATAGCCGTAGCAATGCCAAGAAACACGCCTTTTGTAACGTGTTCATGCTTGACTAGGAATCCCACAAACTTGCTGACTACCTCCGTCAGGAATGTGACAGCCGGTATCAGGGCATTGCCTATCATCAGCTTAAGGCTTTCCCATTGGGCATTTAATACCGCGCGCGCCTCTGTGAGTTTGCGTGAGTTTTCAATATCAGCTTCGGACGAATGGTACATCTCGCGCTGAATATCAAGCATACGCTGCATTTCTGCACGGCCGCGCGACAATGTGTTGAACGTACCATCATCAATGCCCATCTGTTGAGCCAGCGTGTAGGCTTTCGTCCTGTCCATTGTGCTGAAACGGTCGGCCAAATCCAACATCACATCGTCAAGCTGTCGGGCTTTGCCGCTGCTATCAAGCAACGAAACGCCCAAAGCGTTGAAGTATGGCAAGACGGACGTGTCGCCCATCATAATCAGGCTTTGCATATCGCCTGACAGGGTTTTCATGTAGCTACTCATGCCGTTGGCACTTTCGCCTGCCATTTCAGCCGCCCCTTGCCATGCGCTCAACTCTTTACGCGCCATGCCAAGATTTTTAGCAGTGGTGTCTAGTTCGCGGTTTGCTTTCGCTGCGTCTGTTGCAAGCTTTGACAACCCACTAGCGCCAAGCAACAAGCCAGTAAAGGCTGCAAAACTCTTGATAGAGGCGTTTACAGTCTTGAGTAAGCCTTGCATAGAGGCATCGGCTTTCTGCGTATCTACTACGCTTTTTCGCCTAGCCTCTGCGCTTTCTTTGGTTGTTTTCGCGGCTGTTTTTTCAGCTTTCTCGACTTTGGTAACAGAACGCTCTAAGCGGTCGTACTGCTTTTCCGCCTTTGCCGCTTCGCCTGAAAACTTGGAAGAATCTATGCCAAGCTCAAGAAACAACGTATCTATAACAGTCGCCATAATTAAACCTTTCAGACGGCCTGTCGCCGTTTCTCATACTGTTGGCGGTTGTAGCCATCTATACTCAAAACTTCCCACAGATTCAAAGCATCTTCTAAGCTGTAAACCGTTTGCAGTTCGTTCAAAGTACATAACCGACTTGATACCAAGCCACCAATAAGCGCGGACAGGTTCAAATACTCCATATCCGCGCCATAACCGCCACCGCCTAACTCAGGCCAGCCCCTTGTTGCAAAAAATCAATGTGCAGATTGAATACCTCCTTTCGGAACATCCAAAGATTGGTAAAGTCCTCTACATCACCCAATTCCAAATCAAGCGGGCGGGGCGAACCACCATTAGGAATGAATTGAACACACTCCAGCAATTCGTCCAACAGCGGAACTGCAATAGCAGGCGGAATCTTACCCAACGCGGCAAATGCCACTTTAGCCAAGCCCATCATGCCCTCATTGGCTTCTGCAACATCAATGCCTGCACCAGCTAAAGCCAGCAAGACACGCATTGCCCAGTTATCAATCTTCGCCGCCGGCATTTCGGTAATTTCAAACTTCTTACCTTTATCGCGGCCTTTTTCGATCGTTACGGTTTTGGTTTTTAAAGACATTAGGAAATTTCCTCTTCAGTCACTACGCCCAAATTGAATGTATAACTACCGGCATCCATGTGTTTTTTAGCACTTAAGCCAGCCAAATTAATCATGAAGCCTTTGGCAATACGGCGAACGCCCAATGATGGAATATCCACCTGAAACTCAAACGGGAATGTTTCCATCTGCTCAGTCATGCGCTCGTACATCTTGGCAAAGTGGGCGCGTGTAGGGCTGTTTGCTTCAAAAGTGATAGTCAGTTGGTGTTCATGTTGGATATATGCGCCGGACTGAATACCATCCACGCCCATGACAGTTTCGCCGATGGTTGCATCGGAAAAATCAAACGCTGAATCTGTTTTATAGCCTTGCGCTTGGACAAATTGGTCGGTATAGCCCTTAGCTTTCCACAGCAGAACACTGTTTGCAGAAGTAAGGGTTTTAGGTGCGATTTGTGCCATGTTGTTACCTCAAAAAATTAGGCCGCCTGTTGTTTCAGACGGCCTGTAAGTTACAGAATGTTGATAGAACCCATATTGACAGCGTGAACGCTACCGCCATCGGTGTACCACAGCTTAATCGGCATTGATTCACGATTACCGCGTGTTTGCGCGGAAACTTTGCCGACATACAGGTAATAGCCACGCGCTTCGATTTGAGTAGCGGCATCTACACCAGCCTCATTATTGATAATTGCGCGTTGTTGCTCCGACAGGTCAACTCCTGCACGGATTGAGCCGAAGTTCAACGCTTCATCAATGGCATCTTGGCAGGCGGCACGGTGCAACGCACGGCCAACAGCGTTATAAGGCACAGACTTGGCAGAAGTGAGCATAGTCATCAGTGCAAGCTGTAACTGGCTGTTCAGGCGAATTTGGTTGACATAGTTATCTAACCATTTCCATTTGTTAGTCATTTGGCCGGGATACATGAACAAGAAGCGGTCGTTAGCCGTAGCCCATGCGCCGTAGAAGTTATAGCCGTTGTCTTTCAGGTTTTGCGCTTCGGTCGCATCGTTTACGTCAACTTCCAAGCCTGATTGACCTTTGAAAGCAACGGTAATACGGCCTTCGCGTTCGCTAAAGTCGATAGAAGCGATTGCACCACACAAGAACGCCGCTTTATCCAAACCACCATAAACAGCGGTTGCGCCTGAATATTGGGATTCTTTCAGCTTCGCGCCGAATGATGTAGTGTTACCGGCTTGCAGTGCTGCGGCTTCTTTGCCCCAGCCGACATACAGGAAGCGTTCGTTTTGCAAATTCGACCATTTAGCCAATGCCAATTTATCTTCAATGGTCGGCTCTTCAATGGTTGTAAACGTTGCAAAGTTCAATGTAGCGGCGGTCAAGCCTGCCATCATTTCATCAACGCTTTCCGCGTTTGTGCCTTTGGAAACACGCGCACCGGCGGCTTCACTCAAGCCCAGTTTGTCGGCAATATCGCCTGTTGCAAAAGATACGGTAGATGATTTGCCGGTAGTAGCCGAAACAATCTTGAACGCTTGCAACTGTTCTTCAAACTCAACAGTAGCAGACAAAGCTGATCCGATTTGTTGAGCCGCTTCTGAAAAGCTTGTAGCAGATTTCAGGTCGATAGCCGGCGCTTTCTTTTCTGTGCCGTCAATCGTTACGTTCAATGAGCCTTTAATCTTCTTCAGTTCGGCAAGGCTGGTAGTCTTGACACTTGCGCCAAGCAGATAGCCAGCTTCTGCAACGCTGTTCAGCGCGTAAAAGTACAGACGGCCCGGCTTTTTGTTTGAGCCATCAAAGCCTTTAAAGTAGATTTGAGCGGCTTTATATTCGTCCGAAGAGAAGCCGAAATGCTCGCCCACAGATTCAGCCGTTGCAAACAGCAGGGCTTGGCCTGTTGGGATATTGGCATTTTTACTCAAGAAAACGGCGTTAAGCGCAAGTGGGGAACCGCCTGAACTCAACACCGATGGATTCACGCTCACAATCTGTGAGGCAGGAATTGATTTAAACATTTAATTTCCTTTTATGATGGAATACGATTAATTGAAACAGACGTGCCCTCGATAAAGTCTTGCGCATGTGTAACAGTAGGGTTGTAGGTCAGACTGGCTGTAATACTCCAACGCGCCTCAAATTCCTGCTCTTCATTCGTGAGTGGAATATATCGCGCCTCGTCAGTGTATAAAGGCTGACAAACCTCCAGCCGTTCACAAGCATGGAAATCACGCCACAAGGTTGAGAAAATGCGCACATTACGCCCTGAATCCACGCCGTAGAAATCAAGCTGCATAGCCACTTCTATGCTTCTTGTAACGTCTGCAAGGTCGTCTAATGGCCTCCATTCGTCAATCTGCGTGTTCATTTCCGTTTCGCGGATAATGTTCATCAGGATAAATGGCGCATTAGGAAGCGGCACATTATTGGAATAGCCCTGTATTACTTCGCAATCAGGGAATAAACCAAGCAGATACCGCCTTACGTCCTTGTAGATTTCAGACTGTGTAACGCTTAATGTTGCCGCCATACCACCACCTTGCACCAATCAGGCCATGATTCGGAAACAGACTTAATCAGCCACTCTGTCGGCTCTGTTTCGCCATACGGCGCAAACACCAACTTATCCGAACCTTTACCGGCAATGCGCCGCAATACGGAAAATTGCCCAGTCACATACACGTTCAGCATATGCCCTTGCTGCAACAATCCGTCAAACTCTTGCCGCTCCTGACTGCTTAGGCTTTGGGTCTGAATAGTGACTGTTTCAGACTCATAATCAGCCGTCCTTGCGCCTGCTTCGTCTGTTTTATAGCCATTATTCAGCAACAGCGTTGCCGTCATGTTTGGATTGACCGCTCGTGTTACGCCGTTTGCAATAGCTCTCAAATTCATAGACTTCCTTTCGCCTATTCAACAACTTCGCTTTGAATCGCCCGCCATAAGTCGCCCGTGTCAATCAATGGCTTATTGAAGCCTTTTTTCTTCACGGTTGACGGCGCGTTTTCAGGCTCTCTGAAGTTCTGAATCGTCTCGACAATATCGCCTTTCACACCCTCGCCAATCAACGCCAAAGCCTTGCTGACATCTCCGTCCGCGTGTTGCAATATGCTTGCCGCGTTATCCGCCCATTCGTCCTGCTTCTCCGCTATCGTATTGCGGAAAAAAGGACGTGCCGGAATGTTAGCCGTGCCGTATTCATTCCAGTAGGCCACCTGTGCCACGCTTACATCGCCTTTCCCATCTTTGGCAGGGTATGTTTGCGTTTCCAAGATACCGACACGAACCGCGCCGCCTGCCGCCTTACTGACAGCATTACGCAAGGCTGAACGGAACTTACTACCGCCGCGCATAACAACCGCCCGGAACATATCGGAAAGCGCGGTATTTCGCCGTCATCTGCCAGTAGGTCAAGCCCCATGGCGTTTGAGCAAACCATGCCGCCTTACCGCTAACGCCCGACAAATCCGCGCTGACCGATACGCTACCCTCAGTAGCCGAACCGATACGACCAACCAAACCGCCTTGTTCTGCTCTCTCGTCCAAAGCGGCTAAATGGCGCATCAACAACATCAGCAACCGTTCACGCTCGCCCAAGTCTTTCACGATGCTGCAATCAGTGTTATTGAGCAGCGTTTCAGCCTGAGCGAACCACCAGTCAAGCCGTACATTGGGCGTGTCGACAAATTGCGGGTAAACCTCGCGGAGAGTGTCGGGATTAAATACCACCACGCCCATGATGTTACTCGTCTGCTTTGGTTACGCCTGCATTAGGCGCGTCAGGGTCAACAGCTTCCAAGCCGGTTGCGTTATCTGCCTTTTCCGCCGCTTCTGCTTTGGTATCAGCCGCTTTGTCATGGGCGAAGATGAAGCCGTTGCGAACCATTGCGCGGTCTGCGTGAGCTTCCATCCAAGCATCGAAAAATTCAGCATCAACGTCATAGGTAATACCATGACCGCCGATAACGCGTGAGCTTGTAGCACCGTTAATTTCAACAGTTTGGCCGTTCAGTTCGAGAATCAAACCGTTTGGCAGTTTGCAACCAACGGTAACAGTTTTGCTTTTTGTGTTTTTTGCCATTTAGCCAGCTCCTTTAGCTAACAGTCATTGTTGCGATACAGAATGGACGATAGATAATCGCGCCCCAAGTACCTTGAGATTTCTTCTGCTTGATAGAAGAGGCTTCCAATACCATGTTATGGGCACGCATTTTTTCAGTGAAGCCACATTCCAAAGTGCGTTGACCGTCCAATTCTTCGACAATCAGTTGAACGGTTTCGCCGCTTGTCGCTGAGTATTCTGGGATGGTCTCAACGCGCAAGTTAGGGAAGTTCTTTTTCAACTGGTCAATAACATTGACGTTGTATTGGTTGGTTTTGGTCAAATCAACGCTTGCAGTAGGGCTGCACACCAGCAACAAAGGCGTATTCATATCAATCTTACCGCCTGTCTGTTTCAGCAAAGTTTGGAACAGTTTGCGGATAGATTCATACACTTCTTCGCCTGTTGAGTTTGCCCAAGTCTTAGCGGCGGGAGTAGTGGCAGGCAATGATGGGTCGTTCAATACACCATAGTTTTGCAAGCCTTTCACGCCAAACAAATACGTTTTGTTTTGGAAGCGGTTCAGGGCATTGATAGAAGCCTCGTTTACGCGGGCAACGTAGTCAATCTTGGCTTCACCGGCACGCGCTACTTCACGCTCACCCCAGCGGGTGAATACTTGGTAATGGTAGCTTTGGCGTTGTGGGAAGTTCACGTTTACGCCGCTTACGCCGTTGTTGTTGTAGTCGCCATAAGAGGAAACTTCGCCGGTAGGCTCAACGGTCATGAAAGTAGCGGTTTCAGTCGTCCAGTCGCCTTTTTTCATCTCGCCGAAAACTTCAGCGGCTTTAGTAGGCTGCAAGATGATTTCAATCATCTTCGGATCGACATAGTTCAGCATCCATGCAGGGATACCGCTATTGCCGACAGTTGACAGGCCGGGCTGTGCGTCCATTGCCAAAGCTGCTGCGACTTTATCGTCCATCAGCTTTTTGCCGCCGCCCATAAAGACGATACCGGCATCGCGTTCAAGTTGGTTAAATGTTTGGTTCATGTGTTACTCCCAAGATGTGATTTTTGCCAGTTCGCCTGCGCCAGCAGTAGAGGCCACTTTGAATTTAGTCAAAGTATGGCCTGCTTCAGTAGCAGCAGCGGATGATTTCAATGTGCCGTCAGTATCTTTGGCAAATACGTTTTGACCGATAACGGCACCGGCAGGGAAGCGCGCCCAAAAGTCGCCGCCTGTCATCAGGGTCATGGCTTGACCTTTCAGGATGGTATTGCCTTGTTCATCTAAGAAGCCGGTAATGCTTGCTTGTTGTTCACGATGTACAAAGCCGATACGACCGCCGGTTACTTTATTATTGCTTACTTTGCCGTCTGCGTCTGCCCAAGCAAATACGCCGACGGTAACGCCTGCATCGCCTGCGACCAAAGCACCCTCACCAGCCAACATGGAAGCGTTAGGGTTTGCAGAAGCAAAATCCCCTGCGACGGCAGGGGCTTGATATGGATTTACTACTTTTTGGAATGGCATGGTTTAACCCTTTCTGATTCGATTCAAGCCTTTGAATTGCTTGCTTGCTGAGTTTGCGCTGTCCATAGCAATGCCGCTTTTAGACTTGCCAATCAAGCCTACCATTGCGCGATATGCAGATGGATGAACACCAGCAACATCTACGCCATGTTGTTCAAGCGCGAATTTGTAAACATCTTCTGCGCTGTCCATAGCTACATCGCCGACCAAGTGAGCAACGTCACGTTGCGCTTGTGCCAATGCTTGAGCGCGTTTGCGTTCAGCGGCAACGGCTTTGGCAATCGCTTTATCCATCGCAATTTTCATCATTGCACGGTCTTGAGCTTGCGCCGGTTGTTCTTGAGTTTGTTCAGATTCGTTGGTTTCATCTTCATCAGTAGCCACTTCTTCAGATTTAGATTCAATATCTTCATCTTCAGCAGTTTCATCTTCATCAGTGCCAACTTCCTCAGCATCTTCAGGCGGCAATTCCTCGCCCTCATCTTCCGCTGTCTGAACTTCGTTAGTCAGTGAGCCGATAACCTGCAACAGCTCATCAGGACTCAATTCAGCATCTTGAGCCATCAACGGCTCTAATACTGACTTGATACGCGCTTGCGCACCTTTCTTCAGTTTCATAACGTTCCTTTCGTGAAATGGGTCTGCATCGCTTACTACTACATCACGCCCCGCCCGACCCACATCGACAAGGGCTACATGATTACCAACAATATCGCGCATAACACCATCGTAGTGCATGCCGTTAAACTCGCCTGCCGTCATATCGGCGGTGTACCGATACGCGCTTGAAAGCTCCATCTGCTCACCACTCTCAATGCCCGCAATAGCTTCTGAATCCCAAACAGCAAGAGAACATTTCAAATAGCCGTCCTCAAACTTGGCATCGCTTCCTGTTGTACCGACAATAACGTCCTTTTGTGGCTCGTCTGCCGATACAGGGATATGCTTACTCAACAACGGCAGGTTATTGAACGTCTGAACCGCCTTTTCAAGCTCTTCAGGGTCTCGAAGCAGGTAATAAACCTTTTTCGGTTCAAGTCCAAGCTGTTGATGGTTTGGGATTTCACTGCCGTAGTACGGGTTAACCGTTGCTTTGCTGATGTTTGATGTTTCAACGTGCATACGCCCATCTTCATCGTATGAGCGCATGGAACGGTCTTGAGCTATGCAATGAGATTTCCTGTACCATCTTGGATTATCGCAATCCATTGCGTAAGTTTCGTCTAAATAATCCATAATTTAATCCGGATACCATCCGCCATTACGTTCAATTTTTTCATCCAATTCCCTCATCCTGTTTTCGTAATCTTTCCTTTTTTCAGCATCTATTCTGTCGAATAGTGCCTGTGTTTCAGGCTCGAATTTGCGGGTATATTGAGAACTAAACTCTTGTATAGCGGCCTTAAATGGGTTAAATCCCTCTCCGCCCTCATTAACAACATCGTTGTAACGTTTGCTTTTCTTATACAAGTCGTCTAAATGAGCTTTCGCTTCAGATTTAGACATGTTGTTTATATCTACTTTCTTTGCAGGCGAATTTTGACTGCTTGTAGGATTGGTAGGTTTTGGTGTAACAGGTGCCTTGTAATCAGGGCTGAAATGTTTAATCTCATCCGCCAAATCAACACCGGGCGGCAAGTACCATTGTTTCTTGTCAGGATTCCATTTCGCGCCATGTTTCTTGGCAAGCTCCCTTTGCTCATATGGAACTTTTAAATACGTCCCGCTCGCCTGTTGCGAAGCCTTGAAAGACGACCAATCTTTGCGGTGTTGCTCTAACTCTGCCTTTTGCTCACTGCTGATTTCATATCCTTTGCCTGAAACAAAAATTCTATGACTGCCTTTCTTCTTGCCATCGTAGAATTTACCGTTCCAATATGGGTTGCTGTGCTTACTGCGAATATCAGCGTACCAATCAGGGATTTTTGGCTCCGTTGCAACAGGGCTACTTGAAGTCTTTTTCTCTTCTGATCGCTTTTTATCTATTTGTGGGGTAATAACTTCTTCGCTTGCGCCCACAAAATCGATACTAGTTAAACCGGCATACATTCCCGATAATTCGCGCTGCTTTTCTCGAATAATTGACATTGAGGCGTTTCCATCATCTCCAATTTGAGATTTTGGAATCCATACGCCAACTTTCTTTTTATCCCCTGCGGCGTTCACGATTTCAGCATGAACCATAACCGCTTTGTCTGTCTCTTTGGCAATGTGGCCTATATTGGTTTTGGTGCTGGTTGTCTTGGCAGGCTCAGACGGCCTTGCCGCTTTCTCTGCATTGGCAGTCAGTTGCTCTTGGCTAGGCGTTTTCGCACCAACAAAGCTTTTACGCACTTCGCTGATTTTCGTGCCATTGAACTTACCTCCCATGCCTTTAGTTACGCGCCCTGATTCATCAAGCTCAACATGTGCGCCTTTGCCCTCCGAACCGTTCGGCTTGACTGTAATCCACTTGTTATCTTGTGCAAGCAGTCTCCGTGCCTTGTTCAGTATGTTTTTTTTTGATTCCGTTTCATACTATCCCCATTTAATTACTGCACGGCTTGAACAACGGCAGTTAATCTCTTCGCCCGGCTGAACCCACTTGCCATCAAGATACATTCCCTTGCTCACATCAAAGCGTTTACCGTTCGCCGCCACATGGCTAGGGCGTGGCTCTTTGCCTGCGTGTGAGTGAAGCCATATAGCCTCTGTAATGCCAAGCTCCTGCCGTCTTGCTTTCTCAATCACGGCTTTGGCTTTGTTGGTTTGGTCTCGCGCAATAAAAGCGGCTCTACGCTCGCTTACGCCAAAGTCTTTGCGCAATTCTTTGGATAACTGCGCCATGTTGTAACCGGCATTGACTGAGCGCCATACAGTATCTTCAACACGGCTTAGATACTGTTGCCCAATAGAACGAATCCAGCCGACATTACCACTCAACGCTACATCAAATGCGCGGCGTGTTGCTTCCGTCTGCGTGAATCGAACCGTTAAGCCGGCACTGCGTAAAGCCGACTGAAACGCCTTGTCCGTATGGCTCATAGAACGATGTAAAAAAGCCCCTGCAATATCAGGGGCTAGTGTTTCCAATCGGTTAAACCAGTAACGGAATAGTCGGCGAATGGCTGCTTGTAGGCCGTCTGAAAAGCCGTCTTGCGCCAATCCTTTAGGGTAGTGGCTGTCAATCAGGCTTTGCACGTCCTTGCGCATTTCCGCCAGCAGTTTCTTCAGGCTCTTCCTGTACGCCGCCTCTACTCCGAGATTCGGCATTATCGGGGACAGTATCACTTCGTTGCTCTGTTTCATCGGTCATCCCTAATCCGCCAAAATCATCTTGCATTGGTACTTCGTCAACATCAATGCCGTTATATCCGCTGTCAGTATCAGAAGCCAAGCGGACGCGCGCCTCTTCAGCCGATATAACACCAGCCTGAATATATGCGACATCACGATCCGAATCAGACTTGCGGATAGTGGCAAGCTGCGATTCGTCCATTTGCGCCAACGGTACAAATGAGAATGTGATGGAATCGTCAGTCTCGCCGAATAGATGAAGCTGAACCAGCTTTAACACCTTATCCAGTGGGTCGCGCAAGATGTTTTCTTGCAGTGCCTTAATGTAGTCGTAATAAACGGCTATCTCGCCCTCACTGCTTGCGTTCAATCCGCTAGGCGTTACACCCAACAGTTTTACAAGCGGCGTATGGCTAGGCATTGCCAACTGCTCCTGCGATTGTGCCAACAGGGCATCCAATCCGCTCAACGGCGTGTTGAATTGGAAAAACTCTTCGTTATCCTTATCCAACATCATCAAGCCGCGATTATCTCTGAAGCGGTTGTACACTTCCGCGCGCAAAGTCATGTTGACTTCTTCATCACAACCGCCCGACAAGATGGTTGACATATCTGTCTTAATGCCTGACAGTGAGAAGCTATGCAGTAGGTCGCTTACTGAATCAACCGTTCGTAACCAGCGGTCAACATAAGGCATCATCAACTGCGACATACTCACGCCGCCGAAGTTATAGGCGGCCTTGAGTAAATCGGGAACAGGTCGGCTAATCAGCGTAAACAGGCGGTCTTTATGAACTTCGCGCCCCATCACAAACCACGTCTTAGGCTTGTAGAAATCTTCCGCTGTCGGGTCTGTCGTATTGCATTGCGCTGGTGCTGTCCACATCGGCTCAATAGGAACCAATGCCTCTAAGCAGCCTTTACCAATGGTCTTACTTGTTAGAAGAAGCGGATTACCCAGCTTGTCGTTATCCTGACCCTTAATTTGGATCATGATTTGACCGCGCCCGAAGAAGCCGTCCGATTCAATCGCCTTACGGAAAACATCACGGATGTTCAGTTTCTCGTAACACTCTTCAATCTGCTTAATCTTCTCGCTGTTGTCGTCATCGCCTATAGATTTGATTTCAATCCATTGTCGGGTCATCTCGTTGGCTGTCGTTTCAGTTACGCTTCGATACTCTGAAATCTGCGCAAGCTCTGCCAATCGCGGATAGCCAATAAAGCCTGTATTAAAAAAGCACCCTGCGCCAAAATTGCCCAAAGTGCTGTTACAGTCCATCGCCATGCCGGTAGCGTTTTCAGGAACGACACCAGTAGGAAGCTCCGGCGCATCAAGCCCATAGTATTGAGCAGACTTGTCTGGCAATTCCTGAAGCAGACGGCGCACGGCTTTTGTGTTCATCGCCTTTGGCTGTTTCTTTCGTTTACTCATATTCTGCTCAAAATGTTTGGGTTAATGTTCAATCCGCCCTGAACAGGCGCAAACGCCATAATCAGCGCATCGGCTCTGTTTGGGCTTGGAATCCCTCGCTTCGCCATATCTTTCTTACTCTCGACCTTTACGCGCCCGTTATTGTCATAATCAACACGCGGTCGGCTTAATTCTGCTTTCAGGTAGTCCAAATCTTTCAGTCCACCTGAAATTGATATAAGCTCGTCAACAGGATAGACATCCCCAAACTCAACGGCTCGCCAAGTCTTGTAAAACCTGTCTCGAACCATCCACCAAGCCTGCGCTTTGATGTTTGAGAACATATCCTTGTTTTTCTTATCGTCCGTGTACTTGGCTTCTGGCTTAAATACAGAACCTCCGGCATTAAAGCCTATCGTCTGCACCTTTCCAGTCTTACGCCTGAACTGCGCTTTCACACCAGCACCAACGCCGATACTGTCAAAAATGATTTTGTCTGCCTTTACGTCTTGGCCGTACAGATAAACCTTGTCGGCTGAATAGATAACGTCTTGGCCGCGCCACTCGTCCATGTCGATAACGACTGAACCGTGTCGCAATACGGTAGCACTGGCATCATCGCCCTCGTCCGCTACGTCAAAGCCTAATATCTTCTGCCCAGCCGATTCAAAGCCCAATTTGATATGAGCGTCTATCGCGGCATCAATCCATTTCGGTTTAATTACAGACAGCTCGCTATCTGCTACCGGCTCGCCTAACCATATATGGCGGTAAAGGTCATAGTCTCGTTCACGGCACGATTCTGCCTCTGCTTTTAGCACTTCCGGCAAATAGATGTTGTCTGTGTAGTTAACTACAATATCCACCATATCGTTAGGCGGATTAATCACAAACCGCTGATAGGTAGGGTCAAGAATGTTTTTCGGGTTCCACGTCAGCCAAATTTCAGAACCCTCTTTGCGGATAGTCGGGATTAGAATATTCCAGCTTTCGTCTGAAACGTTTTCCGCTTCCTCAATCCAGCAAATATCAACGCCCTCAATAGACTTGATTTTTGTCGGATTGGTCTTAATGCCGTAAAAGAGAAATTCCGAACCTGTCGATAGATGAATAATGCGGTTACGCTGTACGTCAAACTCTTGCGTATAACCTGCCCTGTCTATTGTGTCAGACAGCAAAGAAATTACGGAATCGCTGATACTGTTTTGAAGCTCACGACCGCACATAATGCGAAAGCACCCTTTACGGGCAAGCTCAACCAAAACAGTTGCAACCGCCCACGACTTCATACCACCACGCCCACCGCGCAAACTCTTGTATCGGTGTTTATGTATCAGTGGTCTGAATTTAGGGTGTAGCTTATTCTTCATCGCTTAAGAACAAATCGGAAAGTTTCACATCAGCCTGTATTGCAAGGTTGCCTGTGATTTGTTGCTCCACTTTGTCGCCGTATTTCTTAGGCGCAATCTTTGAAGCCGCCCACTTGCGGGCATCAATCTGCAATTTTGCCTTTGAAACTGCCGCGCTCTCTGCTTCTGCACTGTCGGCAATCTCAATAATTTCTTCAGCGAAGTAATCCGCCTGATTTTCGCGCGCGCGCGCGTACTGGTCTGAAAACTCTTGATTCTCAGCCAGCCATTTGCACACGGTTGCCTTTGTAGGCATCCCGTCCTCAGCACATATGGAACGCAAGCTTCTGCCGTTTGCGATTTTCTCGCATATCGTTTCTGCCATCTCGTCGCTGTATTTACTTGGACGGCCCATCTTGCGTTTTGTGTCGCTCATAAACCCTCCTCAAAAAAAGAAACCGTCTAACTCCGACCACTCTCAGAATTAGACGGCAAAACACACTCGACTAACAGGAAAAATGGAACGCCCTACACCGTCAAGGCATAGGGCGAAGTGCAAGAACCGCTTTATAGTCTATCTTGGCATGACAACCATTAGGTCGGGCAAACGTGTTTCACTCGCACCGCGCTTTGTTAACTTTCTACCTGAATCACAGGCTATCTTGAAATGCAAAAACCGCCCTATAAAGGCGGTTTATATAGCTATTTCCAAACTATAGCATAATTGTAGCAAAAGTGTTTCATTCCGTCAAGTGTAAAGCAAGAAAAATCCAACCAGTAATACCTTCAGAGATAATCACTTATTCCGTGTCTAAAATTAGGCAAGCCAAATTTGATGCCACCTGATGCAACGGGTTTAATTCGCTGACCCTGTTAGACTGCCCATTGCCATCATAAACAACATTTGTGCCACAATTGACGGAGTACGTTTGTGCGAATTGTCCATTTCTATTCATCTCATCAAAATTTCGAGCGGGAATAATCGCATACCCGGCTTGCTGTTGTTGTTTGATTGTTAAAATGGACATTGAGGCAAATCTGCCCGTGGCCCTAGCATCAATGAACATGAACTCGCCGCTTCCATAGACTTTATAGTTGGTTCCCGGCGGTGTCTCTATATATTGCAATCCAAATTGTTCTGCTTCTGACTTTGCCATAACCATGCTAGATATTACTGCCAATATCATTGCCAACAATGTTTTTTTCATCTTCATCTCCTAGAATAAACCATCTACCTGTTTAGGTTTACCATCACTCGAAATATATTACCGAATAATTATACATATTTTTACACAATCTATCAGCATAAACACAACTACCCAATAATCCACGCTTGCCTAAACTCCGGTTCCAGTTTGCAAATGGCGCTATCAAGCAATCCGGCCACAATTCCTCCAACCTGTTTCTTTTTCCGCCACAACGTTACGCGGGAAATATCAAATCTGTCTTGTATCTCCATCTGCTTTGGTCTACCTGAAAAAATATGCGACAGCAGAGCATCACATATCAGCAGGTTTACGCCCTCGTTCTGTTTTTCGATATAGGCGGTAATGTCAACGATTCCTCTCAAGTCCTCGCTGTATTCACACTCCACCACCGCAAGCTCATATCGGTTTAATACGCGCTTAATTTTGCTGATAATCATCTCAGCATGGGCGTGTTTTTCCGCCTGCGTCAAATCTCCACCGCCGCCCATAACACCCTTAGATTCGCACCACTCGCAAACTAACGCCGTGCCGTTAATTGGCTCCATTCTCTCGCCTTTAATTCTGTAAACATCTTCCAATACCTGCTCAACCGTGTGATACATTTTCCGCCCTTAAAATTCCCAAATTAACCCGAAGTTACCTGCCGCCCACGCCTGCAAGCGGTTCTGATAGTCTGTCATCTCTGCCGTGTTTAGCGTTGTCGTGCTTATCGGTGTCTTGACTTCTGTGCCGTCCGGCATGGCCTTTAACTCATAGCCTAGAAACATCCCTTTGCAATACTCGTGCCACGTTTCCGCGCTGTATCGCCTGCCGTTTACCCACGCCTCATCTGCCAATTTGCCGTATATCTTCCATAACCGCCTGTTCTGCTCAATGCTCCGTTTTGATTTATACGGCCTGATACACACTTCAAGTTCTGCGTTAGCCTCTAACCACGCGCCTAGATTGTTGTAGATAGTCGTCATCAGCGGCCGCTTGTTGTCTTTCGTCAGCTTGTAAGATACGTTTTCCATTTAGCTGCTTAAAATCTCCTGAACCTGTTGCAATAACTCTCGCTCCGTGCCGTATAAGCTTTCAAACGTTCGTGGCGCGGCATGAAAGGCTATCCCTACTCCACCAGTCCGATGATGTGCAGGGCATAGCGGTATCGTCTCAAAATGGCTATTACGCCTACCCATTCCTGCGCCGTTTCGGATATGGTGTACCTCTGCCGGCATGTTGTATCGCCCCTCATTACGACAGACGATACAACCGATAGAAGCCACACACTCAAGATGCTTCTTTTCCTCTTTTGTTTTGCTCATTGCGATCAATTCCGTTTCATCTTTTCCCATCTGTTGAATTTAAAAAATTCAACGTATCTTCCAATGACTGGCGCGCCTCCATATATTTTTTAAGCCTACAAAAATCATCACTCTGTAAAACTTTCAACCGCGATACGTTCAAGTTATCGTTCAAATCAGAAATTTTTACAGCAAGAATGATTTTGTCATTATTAATTTTGGCGTATTTTTTTATTTTTTTTATATAGTTTTTATAGCCAACGCCATCCACCCTAGTTAATACACTCACGCGATTAATGACAGAATCATCAACACCAAGAAGATATAAATCATCTGCCGTTAAATCGGTATCTTCCAAAACGTCATGGAGAAATCCTGTTAAATATGAACCTTTAACTATTTTTTCAGCACGATTTGCAACCCGATGTATATGTCCTATGTATGGAGCGCCCCCCCTGTCAACTTTCCCTGCGAATTTTGCAAAAACAATTTTTTTTAAATTTTCCATTCAGGACTCCCCGCCAACTTCGGCAATCCAAATATCGAGCCCGCCGTTTTCTCTCGGCTCGCTTGAATATGTTGATAAAATAAATTTGACTTGGTTGTCGTTGTGATAGACAACCCCTTGCAAGGCATCGACAGCGACTTTTAGGCAGTTATCAAGGTCGAGTATTACCTTGCTTGCCGTGCCGTCCTTGTTCATCTTCGGCACTAGGCTGACAAACAGGATTACACCTTTTTCAGACGGCCTAAAACCTGCCCTTTCCGCCGCGTGAGAAACGCAAAGCTTGTACGCTTTCGCCTCCTTGCTTAATACTTGCCGATTCCGAAAGGTTTTCCAATATCGATTAGTGCTTATCGGGTATGCCAGGGAAAGAACATTCGCCCTTTCCGCCGCCTCTACTATTTGCTTAATTGGGATTAATACGTCCAATGCCCACCCCAATCATCGTCATCGTCTTGGTTGCGTACTTTCTTTGCGATCCATTCGACAAAACCAATCACCAACACCGTAACCGATACGCAAATCAGAAATACTGCAAGTTTCATAAATAACTCCATTCCATGCCAAATTGTTTGTAAATCTTCTGCGCCTCGCCTGCTTTCCAATACTGGTTATCCAACAGGGGGAATGCTTCGTTTGCGATTCGCACGATATCTTCAACGCTTATTTTCGGCATAACCGTCAAATCCCATACGCTTGGCTTCGGCGGCTTAGGAATTGGCTTAACGCCGTGTTTTTCTCTATAAGCCTCTCTCTTACAAGCCTTGCACTTCCAGTCATAAACCCAATTCCCATCACGGTTTGGATATTTTTGATAAAAATCGCTAATCGGCTTCTCCTGTTTGCAGCATTTGCAAACCATAGACTTAGGCTCAACATATACCGGCTTGCATGGCTCTTGTTTTACGCCCGTTCGCTTCTCTTTTTGTTTTTTCGCCCATCGTTCGCGCTGTTTGAGATTAACAATCTCTCTATTCTCTCGTATGTACTGGTTTTGATATTCAGCCTTGCAGGATTTGCAACAAGTCAAGTATTTGTACTCCCCTGTTTCCTCATCTCTGCGTCTAGTCATCTCTGGCAACTGCTTCACTTTTCCGCATTTATTGCATTTCTTAGTTCCCATCTTCATCCCCCTTCAACCTACAACCAAATTCATCAATCGGCGGCATATCCATCCAGACAGTAATTCCGATAAGTGCAGCTATTGCACCAAGCCCAATTAGAAACAGTGTCATCATTTGCGGCCTCGCTTGAATTTATTGCGTTTCAGTAACTCCAATTCCCCTTTCAATCGTGCAATCTCGCTTCGTAGCGCGGAATCGGGTTTGTTTCGCAAAACGTCCAGTAATTTCACTTTCGTATCGACCAGTTCTTTGTCTTTACGCTTCAATTCGTCCTGAAGCTCTGAAACCTTGATTCCCAGTGCCGTGCCTTTTGCCATCAAGCCGTTTGAAACTTTTCGCTCTTCGTTCAGCTTGTCGATAAGCTCTGAAATGCGCTCGCTCATTTCCTTACCGGCTTTTTCCATTTCGGCTTTTTCTTTCAGGCTGTCTGAAATTCTCTGACCGTAATCATCAGCCATGTTCTTTAAGCTATTAGCGGCCTGAATAACTTCTTCGTGGTCTTTTTTACTTACGCCGCCCAATTTCTCGATTAACCAGTTTTTCATTTCTCGTTCCCCTTTCCGTATTTCTTCTCAATCAATCTTTCCACGCGGTTGACTGCCACTCTCAGTGATTCGTAGTTTTTCGCGAAGGCCGCATATAACACGGCATCCAGTGCGTTCAGGTGTGCATGTTCAAATCCGCAACATTCCACCTTGTCCGCCAACAAGTCATAACCCGGCAGTGTAATAATCGGCATTACTGGCATGTTCCCGATTTGGTCTCGCAAATACCATAAAGCCTTTTCCAAATCCTCTTTGCCATTCTTATGCTCAAATCGCCAAATGTATTTAAACGCGTTGCCAAGATTGAAATTCAGCAGTCGGGTAAACTCGATACATTCGTGTTTTCGCGTTTTGTAGTGTTTGGGGTTGATGTTGTCTTTCATTTCCGTTTCCCTCGTTAAAAGTGACTTACAATGTGTTTAATTAAATCTTCAGGAATTGATGACCGCACGATATGCTTGCTTCCTTTCCAATCGCGAAATGCAAATTTCGCGCGCTTCGCCTGTTTTAAATTCATCGCCACGCCTGAAGCGAAACAAGTTCTTTTAAGCGGGAAATCATCGCTATACGCCGCGTAACAGGCGGTGTTTTTTATAAAATCCAGTCCCTCGCGCTCCAACTTGTCAAAAATCATTGATGATTGAGGATTCTCGATAACAAACGGGATTCCCAAAGCCTTGACCAATTCAGCCGTGAACAACGCCGTCAAGTCGCCGTTCACGCCCTTTTTTAAATATCTTGCATAGACAGCAGGAATTTCAGGCGCGTTATGCTCAACCAATTTACGGACTGATACATACGGGTGCTTTTTCCAGTTTTGGAAAGTTCGTAATGCAAGGCTGTTTTTATCTCGATAAGCATTTCCGTTATCGCCTGCTGTTGCGAAGCTCCACGATTCACACGGCGGGCTTGCCATCAGTAGGTCGAAAGGCTCTTTTTTGTGCATCTCGACAAGTTTTTTAATGTTCTTCATATCCGACAAATCCATAACAATGTCGGCGTTACCAATTCCTACCGATACGACCTCATGATCTGGCAGTGCTTTTTTTACACTGCCATTTCCATCGTCAAATAAAGCTAAAATTCTCATTTCTTCATTTCCTTTTGTTGCGCCATTCTTCAAATTTCTCGCGCCGTTTTTGAATCACGATTTCATCGGCAGGCTGAAAACCTTTTCCGCCGCTCCAGTAATCGCCCTTGTCGCACTGATAGCCTCCGAAGTAGAAGCTCGCCCGTTGCTCAGACGTTTGCGATTTCTCGCATCTTGCAAACCCTCTCATCGGCGTATTGGCCTCTGTCTTGAAGTCTGCGTGTTTGCAGTAAAAGCAGGTTTCACGCATTTACTGCTCCTCTAGCTGTAATACTCATACTCGCAGAACCGTTGATACTGCCCTTGCCACACTAGGTCTAAAACGCCACGCTCGCCGTCTCGGTTTTTTGCGATAATCAGTTCAGCCGTTTCTTGCGGTGCGTCTGAATCGTAATAGCCCTCACGGTATGGCATCAGCACTAAGTTTGCGTTTTGCTCAATGCCGCCGCTTCCTCGTAGGTCTGCAAGGCTTGGTCGTTTGTCTGCCTGCTTCTCTGTCGCTCGGTTAAGCTGTGCAACAAGCAAGACGTGAATTTGCAGTTCCATTGCCAAGCGTTTCAGGCGTGCCGTAATATCATCAAGTTCGGCAACCTCGTTCACGCCCTTACGCGGCATCAGGTGCAGATGGTCAACAACCAACACGTCAAGTCCTGATTTGCGCTTCTCTAGTCGGCATCGCGCGGCGATTGCTTCAATTCCGACCATTTCCGTGTCAATCACAAACTTCCAGTCTCTAGCCTCGCTCAGGTATTCAGCGAAGCCGTTATGCTCTTCCCGTGTCATGCGGTATTTTTTCAACCGACCGTAATCAATCGAATGTTCCGCCGCCGCTCCTCGCTGAGTTAACTCAATGCCTGACATCTCGTAGCTTTGGAAGCGGACGGATAAACCGCTTTTCGCACAATGCCGGGCAATGTTTTCAGCCAACACGGATTTGCCCATACCGGGTCTTGCACCGATTACCGTTAAATTTCCGCGTTGCAGGCCGCCTGTAACGTCATCAAGGCACTTCAAGCCGGTAGAGAAGCCAAGCATTCCGTCTGTTTCAGAAATTCGCTCCCAGTGATGCAGTGTTGCTCTGATGGCATCTTCGTAGCTCATTTCCTCGCTTCGGCCTGCCGCTGTGCCGCTAATTTTGTCTAACAGGGCAACCGCTTCAGCCTGTCTGTCAGCGATTGAGCGGCCATCGCGTTCTGTTGCCAGTCTTTCGATTTGTTCAGCAGCGAATCGCAATTCACGCTCTGCCGCGCTTTCTGACACCAGCCGCGCATATCGGCTAACATTCGCCGCTGACGGCGTGTTTTGTTGCAGGTCAATCAGGTAAGCAAGGCCGCCTGTTTCTTCGCTCAATCCACGCTTGCCAAGTTCAGCATCAAGCGTAATCACATCTACCGGCAGGCCGTCTGAAATCATCGACATGGCGGTTTTGAAAATTAGGCCGTTCTTTTCGCTGAAAAAATTGTTTGGCGTTAAGTCTGTCAGCAAGTTTGCAGAATCGTTGTCAATCAGGATCGCGCCCAATACCGACTGTTCTGCTTCCAAACTTGCCAAGATTTCAAATTGCTCAGTCATTTTCAAAATTTCCCCAGTGGTCTAAGTTCGGCGGCCTGTTTTTTTGTCATTACCGGCATACCGTCTGCCGTTCTTGTCTCAAAGCGTTTATGCGATGGGTCTTGTTTTGCCGCTCCCAATTCGCCTTTGGCTTTCAAGCGCATCAGTGATTGGAAAAACTTGTGTTCCCACATCGCCTGCGTTTGCGTATCGCCTCTTGCTGACCAGTAGCCGGTAAACTCAATCAGCGCGTCTTTGATTCGTTTGTCTCCAAGACTTGGTATTTGCGACCGTCTGAGTTTTGCATCAAACGCTACTTTGTCTTTAGGCTCCCAGTCGTCAGTCATCGGGAAATCTCCAAAGACGTTGCTGATGTTTTTTTCGCTCGCAGAAGCGGCGTTTTCCGCGCCCTCTTCTTCTCCGTCTTTGTTTATATTCAGTACTTGTTTATATTCAGTATTTACTAGTGTCGGCTCAGCCTGATTAGGCTTACCCTGATTAGGCTTACCCTGATTAGGCTTACCCTGATTAGGCTTACCCTGATTGGATTGTTGAATCGGCTCGTCGTAAACCGTGTAATCCGTTGAACCATCACTGTTTTTTCTTACTGAAATAAAACCTTTCTCTTTTAGCTCGTTGATGATGTTGTAAACACCTTCTCGACCTGTCGGCTTTTTCGTGTCCTTGGTAACATTCACAAGCTCTGCAACCATTACTTGCCAGCTATCAGGCTTTGTCAGCAGGTATCCGAGTAATCCCATTGCTTGCCAGCTCAGTTGATTCTTGTCGTAAATCTTGTTACTGACGACTGTGTAACTGTGTTCACGCTTCGTCCGAATAATTGCCATCATCAACCCCTTTCACAATTTCAGCCCACTTGTCCAACGCTTCCTGCGCTTTTATGACGTCTTCGGCTTGCATATAAGCCAACACCAGCAATCGGGCTTCGTGTATTCTTTGTTCTCGGTTCATAGTTCAATTCCTGACCTGGCGATCGAGTAATGCGCGACCGGATTCTTGCAATTTCCAACCTTGAATCTCGGCTTGTTGAAAACAAATCCCCGACTTTCCAAGTCAACGATTCGGGCGCATAACTGCGTGATGTTCAGATGTTTCGCCGCTTCCAGCGATGTGATGTGTCCGTTTGCGCGGATATACTCAACAATCTGCTTGCATTGCGTTTCCGTTTGGTCTATCATGTTTACTCCTTTTGTTGCAGGCTTCGCGCCTCAACCCCTGCCCCACGTTTCCGCGTGGGGCTTTCCTTTATGGTTACTTATAAAAATAAATCAGGGCGAATTTCTTCTCGTTTAATCCCTGTCAATTCTTCTATTTTCTTTGCGTTTGCAGCCGTTACTTTTGCACGACCATTCACATAACTGCTGATAAGTTGCTTCGACACACCAAGCGAATCAGCCATTTTTTGCTGACTACCAAGTATCGAAACCGCCTTTTTAATTGCTTCCATAGTCAAACTCCTTTTTACACAAGTATAAAAAAACAATACGCAAAAGTCAAATATATTTATTCCTGCGAAGTCCAGTTTTTTTATACAATTTGTAAAGGAGTACGAAATGACTAAAGAACAAATAAACTTATCCGAATGGGTTTTGGCTGCTCGTGAATATGCGGGGCCTGAAATGACCCAAGAAAAATTAGCGGAACATCTTGGAAGAACGAAAGCAAATGTGTCAGCAATGGAAAACGGACGTTCAAAGCCATCGTTTGAGCAAATGATGGAGATACACAGGGCAACTGGATATCCTTTGCCATATCAGCAAAGTGCAGGAAGAGACCTTGTTAATGGCAATCAGACAAATACCAGTTACACCCTGAATCAAGGCTTACCAATACAATCCAATCCTGAAGAATTAGGCGATGCAGACAAGCATTTTTTAAAATCAATGCCGCTTTTGGATATTGATATAGCTGTTCGCCATCTCTCCAACCCTAATAAGGACAGGACGAAAATTCAGGGCGATGGGGACAGGGCAGCAACATTTATTCCACACTCGGGGAATACCGTTGGCGTCCGCATGGCTGATGACGTGGAGTTTGCAGGGATAAAACGTGGCGACATTCTGATAGTTGAGCCGAATATCCCGCCGAGAGATAAAGACTTGGTGCTTATTTGTATCGACAATACAGGCTATCTACGCGGCATGGTAGGGAGACTGTCCATTGCGATTGATGGGACGCATACCATTATCTACGATGGCGGAGCAGGCGTTCCACTGCCTGATGGCGCGTTTATTGCCGGAGTAGTCGTAGAGGTTAAGCGGAGGCTGATACCAACGGACATCCTATTAAGCCGTCTTGACCCTGATTACAATATCCACCAATCAAAACAAAGATGATATGAGTGAGGCCGTCTGAAAACAGGCGGCCTTTCGTGCGTTTTAAAGTAATATTTATAAATAATTGTTTACAAAAGGAATTTAAATGTCTACTGACTTCAAATTAAGATATTTCAAGATTGAAAAATGCGGATATTTCAATGGATCGCATAAGAATCCGCAAGGGCATGATTGCATATTGCAAACCTTACATGACCTAAAAGAGTATGTAGCCGATAAATCCATTCAAGAAACAGGCATATCGAATAAAGATCAAGAGCCGACAACTTTTATATTAGATATTGAACACAATGATGGATTTTGGATTATTTCTCTTTGGAATAAGACTGATAAAGCATCATCCGATGAAGTTGTATCGCTTGATTTGTCGAGTAAGATTGGAGAGCTGAAATCAGAAGAAGTAAAGGCATCTAAAGGGAAAACTTTTGGATTTGTAAGCTATATTCTTATTTGCCCCGAAAAGAGGTTCTACGCAACGCTGATGCCGACTGGGGCTTCATTCGCAGGTCGGGAATCATTTGAGTTATATGTCAAAAACTTCCTATGGATAAATCCAAAAATAATAGAAAAAACAACGAAAAAAGAAACAAGCGAAGATGGTGTGGAATTTTTTATTGAAAAAACAAACTTTAAATTGCCGAATAAAATATCGGGAACAATCACGCCGCATTTTGTTTGCAAACTATTAAAAAGCCAAACTGAAATAGATTATGTAGTTAAAAATTATAACAAAATCACACGCATTAAGAATAATTGCACAGTCAAGGTAACAAAGGGAGAATCAGACGGCGTATTGAAAAAATATCTTCCCAAGTTGTTTGGCAATACAAGTTTATTTGCACCTTTAGAGACCATCAGGATTAAAACGGAAACCAGCGCGGGCTTCCAAACTAAGAAAGACCTGACTGAATGGATTGCCGGGTGGGAAAATGCCGCTATAGACCCGGAGCAGGATAACTGCGGTTTCACGTTGCAAGGCGATTCAAAAACCTATTGGATACATGGCAATATCATTACTAAAACGATTACGGCCAGTGGATTACATAAGGTAAAAGGCATCTACCCTGCTATTGGAATCCTTAGTATTATGCTAAAATCGAAAGACTTGATAATATCTGAATACATGACAAATGTGGGTTAAATGGTTGTTTATACTGCTGTCTGTAGTAATCATCGGCACAGCCGCATTTTATGGCTCAGCAGTCCAGTTTAGTGAACAGTGGGTGCTTTATGAAGCACTCCGTTCCACTGCATCCATTATTTTTGCAGTTGCCGGAGTATGGTTGGCTATCATTTATCCTGACAGGCTGAAAAGCCCTTATAGCAAATCATCTACCGACCCTATTTACCGAAAAGGGTTCAAGCAGCTTTTCTCTCCAGTCATCCATTCCATCGCCGTTCTCGTGGCAGTGTTATTGGTGGGGCTGCTTGCACCATTGGTTAAGCAAATTCCTTTCGCGATGTGCTATATACATCAACTCCGATCGGCATCGATGGCTTTTTTGGCACTACTGACAACGTTTCAAATCTACACCGTACTTTCCGTACTGGTTCCGGTGCTTAACATCTTGGATAAACATGACCAAGATGCCCATGTCGCCGATATATTAAACTCCCATCTGCCCAAATGATTTCCCGATACCTTCCTAATCAAACATAACACCTAACAATTCAACCCGCCCGCATAATGCGGGCTTTTTTCATGCCTGCAATCTAGTTATAAAGTATCAGGTAACCCCCAGCCGCCCAAATGGGCGGTTTTTTTTTGCGCCTGTATAAAATTAATTTCATTTAAAAACAATAAAGTATAAAAATTAAGCACTTTAAAGACTAAAAATATTTGACTTTAAGTATAAAAAGATTATACTACACCCATCGAAGCAAAACACAGCTTCAACGGTTCTTTAACAGATTGGAAACGTAGTAACCGCCCTTCAGGTAGGCAATAGCCGATAGCAAGACATCGAGAGATGGGGGAAATCGAACAAACGGTTACAGGTATAGGCCGCCTAAAAGATAAGAGCCTAGCGAGATACAGCCCCTGTAACAGGGGGCTTATTTAAGCGGTTGGAGACGGCTGCTTAAATAAGCAAACAACTGCAACAAAAGGACAAACAAATGATTACTTTAGGCGCATTACAAAGCCAATACGACAACATGCTTCCTTGTGAAGCTGATTATGACGATGAACGAGTAGAACACATCATCGAAGAATACCTGAAAGAGTGGTCAGCGGCTGACCTTCTGGAAATCTTGAGCGGAAATATCTTAGAGGGCGTGGAAGAAGCCCTTGAGCGCGAAGCTATCAAGCAGTGCAAGCAAGAAATTGCCGAAGCGCAGGCGGAATATGAATACAACCTCAGAACTTGGAACGACTAGGAGGACGGCATGAAATACGCAATCAGAACAGTTTTAGCCGTGTCGGCAATCACAATCGCGGCTTACAGCTTTTCCGGCAAAACAGAGAAACCAGTAGAGCCTGAAACAATCAGCCAAGAAGCTCAAATTGAACAAACATACGAAACCATGCCTGACGAAGTAAAGGTCATGGGAGACGCGGAGATTCAGCCATGCACATTTTGACAGCCTGTTATGTGGCCAAGCCCAAAGGCCATGACCATATCCATAAGCATTGCGGCGCACGAATGAGAAATGAAAACGGCGTTTGGCACGTTTGGCAAGACGTTGAGACATTAGCCCGAAACACTCACGCGCTGATTCTCAAGAAAGGCGCAGGGCGAAAGAAAGTCAACGAAAAAACATTTAAGACTAAGGCGGCGTCTGAAAAGTATTTCAACAAGCTGCTGGAAAGCTAATTATGTGCCAAGAATTGATGTTTTATTGCCAAGTCATGCAAGAGCTTGAGCAACAAGAAAGCATAGAAAACAACGGCTTAACTAGAAAAGAAAAATTCATTTGGAGATTAAAAAATGAGCGTATCGGTTTTTATTCTTGGAGAGAGCGGAACAGGCAAAACCGCCTCAATGCGAAACCTTAAACCTGATGATGTTTGTTTGATTCAGGCAGTTAAAAAGCCCCTGCCATTCCGCCCGAAAGGTTGGAAAACCGCCGCCGAAAAGGACGAAAAAGGAAGTCTGAAGAAAGTTGGAGATTCAGGGAATATCTACATTACAGACGATTCCCAACAAATCTGCACGATTCTGCAAAAGACAAGCAAGGACATCATCATTATTGATGACTTCCAGTACATCATGGCAAATGAGTTTATGCGCGGCGTAACGGTTGAAGCCAAAGGCAATGAGCAATTTATGAAGTTTAACCGAATTGCCAAAAACACATGGGACATTCTTCAGACGGCCAACGCCTTGCCGGAAAACAAGCGCGTTTACATCCTATCGCACACTCAGACAGATGATTTTGGCAAAACAAAAGCCAAGACAATCGGGAAACTGCTTGACGAAAAAATCACGCTGGAAGGCTTGTTTACGATTGTTCTGAGAACGCAGGCCGTCAACGGCAATTACAGCTTTTTAACCCAAAACAACGGCGCAGACACCGTAAAAAGCCCGATGGGACTTTTTGAAAGTCAGCAAATTGACAACGATTTAGCGCAGATTGATTCTGACATTTGCACTTACTACGAAATCCAACCGAAAGGACATCAAGATGTACAAGCTCAATAAACAAGACGCAATAGCCTACGACCAACGCGGCGGCTATATCAACCAAGCCGGCAAATATGTGGTAACCATCGAATCGGCAGTGTTCCACGTTGGCAATAATGCTAATGGCCGAAGCGAAAATCTGAAACTGTCTGTTATCGACAACCAAAAACGCAAAGCGACATTCTTCATCAACACCAGCTATTCAAATGGCGTACAGAATGAGGGCGGCTTGCGAACAGTGAGCGCAATCTTATCCTGCTTGCGAGAACATGACAGCGGCGAACCAACACCGGCACAGGTAAAAGAATACAACCGCGAAACACAGCAAGAAGAAGTAGTTATGCGTGATTGCTTTACCAAACTGCACGGCAAACAACTTGGTATTGTTGTTCAGATGGTGCATGAAGATGGCCGCGAGAATCCGTCCCCTACCCTGTACAGCGTGTTTGAAGCCTCAAGTGAATTGACGGCAGGCGAAATTATGCGCGCCGAAACACGGCCGGCACAGCTTGGCAAGGTTATGGCCTACATCGCAAACAAGCCACTTGTCGATAAGCGTAAGAATAGCCCCGTACCGCCTCAACCGACACGACAACCGGCACAGCAACCAACCGCGCCAACCGCGCCGGTTGAAGATATCGACAGCGATATTCCATTCTAACCAAACACAGGCCGTCTGAATTTCGGACGGCCTACCAAAAGGACATTGTATGAATATCACACTTTACCAATGCGCCGCCGACGTGCAAGAGGCATTGGACTACCACTTTGACACAGAGGCAGAGCGAAACGACACGCTAGAGGCTGTCATCGGGCAATTTGATGTTAAAGCCCAGTCTGTGATTGGTTACATCAAAAACCAAGAAGCAACGGCGGAAATGCTTGAAGAACACATCAAGCAAATGACCGAGAAACTCAAGGCTATCAAGGCGCGTAATCAAAGCCTGAAAGACTATTTGGAGCGCAATATGCTTGCCGCCGGAATTAAAGAGATTAAAGCAGATGATGGCACTTTCAAAGCCTCATTCCGCAAATCAAAAGCGATTGACGTTTTCGATGAAGCGCAAATCCCTGCTGAATTTATGCGCGAGCGTGTAACAGTCGTTCCCGACAAGACGGCAATCAAAAAAGCTATCGAAAACGGCCAAGAAGTAGCAGGCGCGAAGATTGAAGAGCGGTTGAACTTGCAGATTAAATAAACACAGGCAGACGGCCTAAAACGTCCGAGCCGTTGAGAGGACGGCTTCAACAAAAGGAACCAAAAATGACATCGATAACACCTTTTCAAGTGTCAGTAACGTTATTATGGGGCGCAATTTTAATAAATTACGCATTACTTGTTTATAACTTTCGGATTAAAAAGCAAAAATTTTCAGAAGCGGTAAAGTGCTTATATCCATCAGTATTTATGATTTGCGCCTTTGGATTCGGTAATTTACTGATGTGGACGTACCTGCTCACAAGCGGAATCATCACGATTAAATAGGTGCGATTATGAAAGCAAGCGAAATGTTAGCCGCGCGGAAAGCGGCAAAGAAAGAACAAGCCGTCAAGAAATATGCACGAAACAACATCGGCAACCAACGAGCCGACCGCAACAAACTAGCAAATATTGCCGTAATCCAAGTGCAAAACAAGCTGTCTTTACGGAGCGGCGCACCTCAAGACTTAGACAGCAAATTGACCGAAAACATTAAAAATCTCATGCACTATCAGGCGTTGGTTTACGACAACGACCGAAGCAGTGTAACCGTGTTTGAGAAACTGATTCGCGCCATGCGTGTTGTCGCTTGTATCTACGCAGACAACGACTTGAGCGATACGACCAACGAAGCGCAGGCCGCGATTGAGCAGTTATCAGAATCAGACGACCTATCGCCGAATCAACGCCGTGAGATTTTAAAGCCTGTTCTTCGCCTGACTGAATATCAGGAAGCATACGGAGAGATTATCCCAGAGCGTACCGTTTCAAAAATCGGCTTGTATTGTGCCAGCGTACAAATCGCACTGTACACAGCGAGCCTATACAATCGCAAGAAACGTTATATTCAGGCGTTATTCGACATTATTAATGGCGAATCGTTGCGCACGATTGCCAAGAAGATAAACGAAAAAGAAACCGTATTGCGCGAAGAAGTATTAAATGCCGCTTGGCACTTTTCCCGCGTGGCAGAGTGTAACAGTGCCGTTCAGCCGGTAAGCAGTATCCCCGAATTGCGACAAGACGGCTACAAGGTGCTGGCAGACTTTGACCGCCTGAAAGATTTTATTCAGACGGCCATGCAAAAAATTCTGATTCCGTTTGAGCAAAACACAGGAATCAGCCTAATCAATTACAACCAATTCCGCAAAGACTTGGTACAAGCGGAAATTATTTAGGAGTTGCACATGAACGAAAAACCCCAATCCGCGCCTGATACACAAGGCGGCGGCTTAGGCGGTAAACCAAAACAAGCCGCATGACCGAAAAGAATACACAGTACAGATTAAATAGGAGTGGAAAAATGAATATCGAAAAAATCATTAATTGGTTTAAAGCAGCCAAACCAAATCCGACCAGTAAAGATGTGATGGTTCAGTTTGGTTGCCATTTTGAAGAGATTAAAGAAATGTGCCTTGCCATGAATCTACATTGCGACGATGTGGCTTTGCAAGAATTGAGATTTAAGAGTGATTGCGCTCCGTACCTCAAAGGCGTTGAGAGCATTGATGAAAATCAGGCAGCGGAAATTTTGGATTCTCTTTGCGACCAAATCGTAACGGCAATCGGCGTGGGCTATATGATGGGGTTTGACATGGTCGGCGCATTGCAAGAAGTCAATTTATCAAACTGGAGCAAGTTTGATGAAAACGGTAATCCGATTTTCAACAAGAACGGGAAAATCGCAAAAGGCGAAAATTATTTCAAGCCCGATTTGATGAAGTTTGTACGGAGCAATGATGCGCCGACGGCTAAATAACTACCAATCCGACCCGTCTGAAAATATTCAAATTCGAAAGGGAAATTAAACGATGGCAACAGTAAACATCCTCATCAGCGACCACCAGGACGGCCTGTTTATTAAGCTGACCTCGGACGAACCAATGCCGAAAGATGGCGAAGACGGCGGCAGCATCGCCCAGAACGCAGGCCTTATCTGCCTAGCCATACTTAAACGCGAAATGCGGCAGATAACAGGTAAAGAACCAGTTTTGATTGATATCCAATAACACGCGCAATAACTACCAATCAGACAAGCGGCGGAAATACCGCCTGATGAAAATTAGAAAGGCTAAAAGATGATTCCCGACACAAGACTGAAAACGTTAAAACACTTTGAAGAATTGCTGAAAGATTCCGAGCGACTGGAATGGTTAATCAAATTCGTTGACCGCTTGGGAGTTTTTGACGAAGACGACATGAAAAAAGTAGGATTAAACGGTAAAAACTTCAGAAAATTTATTGATTTAATAATGGACGTTCCGATTGATGAACTGTTAGCCGATTTAGAACAGGAGGAACAGTAATGTACCTCACATCGCAAGAATGCGCCGACCTGCTACACGTCAAACGCACAACATTTGTTAATCAAACGTGCAAACAGGCAGGATTCCCAAAGCCTTTTGTTATTTCGCCGCGTAAATTTCTATGGCCGGAAGCAGAAGTCCATGAATTTATCCGCCGCCACCGTCAAAAATAGAGAAACCGCCGTAACAGGCGGTTTTTTTTAATCCAGCAAATCGGCAAGTTCTCCAATATCAGGGTTATAGTACACATTCAGCAATATGCGTAAATCCTTATGGCCGCTGATTTTAGCCAGTTGCATAGGCTCAACCTTAGCTGCCATTCGCGTCAGGGCTTTATGGCGCGTATCGTGAAAGTGGAAGCCATCAGCCCCATCAACCTTTGCCCTTGCACGTCTGAACATCACATCAAGCGTGTGGGAGCTTATATCAAACACAGACCCACTCTCAGACCGTGGCAGGTCATTGGCAAATGCACCACGCGCCTGCTCAAATGCACATCACGCCAAACCATGTTACAGATTTCCCCGGCACGCATTGCCGTCTCAATCGCAAACAAGACAGCCAATCCGATACGCTGCTTTGCCGTGATTATCGGCACGCCATCAGCTACACCAAGCTCACGCACGACAGCTAAAACAATATCGTCAGGCGGTATGTAGTTTCGCGCCTTGCCTTTGCCAGGCCGTCTGATTTGCAATAGAGGATTTGACGGCAAAAGCCCCCATTCTTTGACCGCCATTTGACAGACGGCCGACAGTGTTTCAAGCTCACGTCTGACCGTTGCTTCTTGCACTTCTTTTTTGCGGTTATCGCGCCATTGGGCAAAATGATGTGGGCGCAGGTCACTGACTTTTATATCTGCCAAATCGGATCGTAACGCACGATTCAACCGGTATGTTTCCGCCCTATTGCCTCGCTTCGTGGGCGTGATTTCATCTCTGTACCGTGTCAGCAAATCGGCAAAATATAGGCTTTTGGGCGCATTGCCCTGTACGCCGTCCAAGATTGCCGCTTCAGTCCGCGCCGCCCATGCAACGGCATCAGATTTCAGGGTAAATGTTTCAGACTTGGTAACGCCTTTTAGACGGACTTTGACTCGATATTTTCCGTTTCGCTTTTCGATGGTTGCCATTGGTATATTATTGGGACAGTGAGGGGACACGGCATTATATGTTATAATCAATCCTAATCAATCATAAATGATTGAGTGGTGCAGATATGAGATTGATTTATATGTATAATCTATCAAAATCAATCATAATCTACTATAATCAATTTGCTGTTTTATTGCACTCCGTCCGCACCATTAACAATAAATAAATCAAACACTTAAGAAACT
>QWCC01000066.1_pt1 | contig 44260 bp, 64 predicted proteins | sample 1972491 | NCBI WGS metagenome assembly QWCC01 (sample SAMN09866718, study PRJNA288562) | Human oral metagenome isolate term5_saliva, whole genome shotgun sequencing... | isolation source: mouth | host: Homo sapiens | place: USA: California
TGACGGTGGCGGCGGATAAATTCGTGTACTTCTGCTTCCGGCCAAAGGAACTTTCTTGGTGAGATAACAAAAGGCTTCGGAAATCCTGCCTGCTTACACGTCTGATTTACGAATGTCGTGCGTTTGACGTGTAGCAGGTCGGCACATTCTTGCGATGTTAGGTACATTCAAAAATCCTCTTAACGTTTGCAATATAAGCAAAAATCTAAAATATCAAGAAAAAAACTATTGGCGTGTTTGATTGTCGATTTTGCATATTCAAAAGGGCTTACTGGGTCCCATTTGCCATTTGAGATTTTCTTTAAAATCAGAAGAATAGGATAAAAAGCGAAAAGGCATAAGAAGAAGAAAAAACGCGCCAAAATTAATAATATTAAAGCTGTAAAAGATGATAATACTGATACAGCCAACGGCAGTAAGAACAGTATTAAAAAAATATTATCTACTGTTTTGGTTACTGTTTTATTTTCAAAATTAATTTTCATCTTCTTTCTCTCCTGTGCTTATTCCTGATCCAAATCGGCTAACAGTTCTTCAATCGGGACGTCCATTAATATATCAATAAATTTTCTGAAGTTTTTACTGTTATACCCTACCTTTTTCATATCTTCTTCGTCAAAAACTCCTAAACAGTCACAAAATTTTATTAACCACTCCAACCGCTCGGAATCTTTCAACAATTCTTCAAAGTGTTTTAACGTTTTCAGTCTTGTGTCGGGAATCATCTTCTTACCTTTCTGAATATGCTCATGCTGGTTTAAATTTCTTTTTAAATTCGTTCAGCGGCATAACAAATACTTCGTCTGTATCTGAATAGGATTTTTTATAAATTACCATCTCTGTTAAATCAGATTCCAACTTCGCCGCACCTAAAAGAGTGTATTCCCCTCCCTTGTGGTGCTTATAAATTCGGAATCGTTCAAATAGCATTTCGGGAGTATTGTCATTCATCTTTTAGCCTTTCTAATTTTCATCAGGCGGTATTTCCGCCGCCTGTCGGATTGGTAGTTGTTGCGCGGGTTATTGGATATCAATCAAAACTGGTTCTTTGCCTGTTATCTGCCGCATTTCGCGTTTAAGGATTGCTAGGCATATAAGGCCTGCGTTCTGGGCAATGCTGCCGCCGTCTTCGCCATCTTTCGGCATTGGTTCGTCCGAGGTTAGCTTGATAAACAGGCCGTCCGGTTGGTCGCTGATAAGGATTCTTACTGTTGCCATCTTTAAATAATTTCCGCTTGTACTAAGTCTTTGCGGAATTGGTTGTAATTAATCAGGCTGATGCCGGTGTTTTGCTCAAATGGGATCAGAATTTTTTGCATGGCCGTCTGAATAAAATCTTTCAGTCGGTTAAAGTCTGCTAGCACTTTGTAGCCGTCTTGTCGCAATTCGGGAATACTGTTTACCGGCTGAACGGCACTGTTACACTCTGCCACGCGGAAGAAGTGCCAGGCGGCATTTAATACTTCTTCGCGTAATGCGTTTTCTTTTTCGTTTAGCTTCTTGGCGATAGCTCGTAACGATTCGCCGTTGATGATGTCGAATAACGCTTGGATATAGCGTTTCTTGCGATTGTATAGGCTCGCTGCGTACAGTGCGATTTGCACGCTTGCACAATATAAGCCGATTTTTGAAACGGTACGCTCTGGGATGATTTCTCCGTATACTTCCTGATATTCAGTTAGGCGAAGAACAGGCTTCAGAATCTCACGGCGTTGATTTGGCGACAGGTCATCTGATTCTGATAGCTTCTCAATCGCCGCCTTCGCCTCGTTGGTCGTCTTGCTTAGGTCATTGTCTGAGTAGATACAGGCAACAACACGCATTGCGCGGATAAGTTTCTCAAACACGGTTATGCTGGTTCGGTCGTAACCGTAAACCAATGCCTGATAGTGCATGAGATTCTTGATGTTTTCAGTCAGTTTGCTGTCCAAGTCTTGAGGTGCGCCGCTTCGCTACGACAGCTTGTTTTGCGTTTGGATTACCGCAATATTCGCCAGTTTATTGCGGTCGGCGCGTTGGTTGCCGATGTTGTTTCGTGCGTATTTCTTGACGGCTTGTTCTTTCTTCGCCGCCTTGCGAGCGGCTAACATTTCGCTTGCTTTCATCGCCTTGTTTCCTTTTGTTACGCCGTCCTCTCAACGGCTCGGACGTTTTAGGCCGTCTGCCTGTGGTTAATCAAAACGGCAAATCATCATCGTCAACATCTTCAACAGGCGCGGCCGGTGCTTGCTGATGTTTCGGCTGTTCCTGCGTTGCTTGGCTATTACCGCCTAACATCTTCATTTCATTTGCGATAATCTCGTAGGCCGTGCGCTCGATTCCGTCTTTGCCCTGGTATTTACGGCTTTGGATTTTGCCCTCTAAGTAAACTTGACTGCCTTTTGTTAGGTATTGACCGGCAATCTCTGCCAGTTTGCGGTACATGGTGATGTTGTGCCATTCGGTACGTTCTACGCGTTGGCCGTTGCGGTCGTTCCACGTTTCGCTGGTGGCTACGCTGAAATTACAGACGGCCTCGCCGTTCGGCATGTAGCGAACTTCAGGGTCACGGCCAAGACGGCCAATTAAAATTACTTTGTTCAGCATTTTTATTTCCTTTTTAATTTAGATTGCGCCCAATCGCTTCAGTGTAATGCGGGTAATATTTCAGTCGTCCTTAAATTCTTCATATCCGTCAATGTTAATGATTCTTCCCATGGCAATAATTCGTCGCTGACTGGATAGCCCCCCGGTTTTATTCACAACATTCCCGATTACAGTAAATACGCCATTCCGAAGCTCCGCAGAATTGAGTAGGATTTTCAGTTTTACTGGCCCATTTTTATTTATGAGAATGGTTTTACCAAATTTCCACCCTGTTTCTTGTTCAAAAGCATCTTTGCTTGCATCAAGATACTCGGCTTCTTTTTCGGCTAGTTTTTTCTTTAATTCAAGGATTTCACTTTTGTATTGTTCCAGTACATCTAAACGATTTTTCATTTTTTTGCTTCCTGTTTAGACAACCTTTCTGGTTGTCTTTGTTGATTAAAGCGCGTTGATTTCCGCTGCTTGCTCTTCGGTCAGCGCGTATTGCTCCAACACTTCGGCAACTTCTTTCACGCCAGTGGATACCGCTTCAACCAATGCTGCGAACTCTTCTTCGGTCGGTGTGGGCTTGGTTGCTTCCGCCAATGTTTTGGGTTTCTCTTCGATGGCGGCGGCCTCATCTACCATAGCATTAAGGTCTTGCGCGTCTGACTTCTTGACTTCTTGGATTGCAAACCAGTCAGATGGCTTGCTCATGCCGTCTTTTAAGCTGGTATGAATTTTTCTCAACTCAACAATCTGCGCGGGTCGGATGGCTTCAAGGCGACATTGATAACGTTCTTGGATGTTCTCAGTAGTTATTCCGAATTTACCCATAACCACCGTCATTTTCCGGATGGTCTCTTTAATCTCTTCAGGCGTTGCCCCGACACTCGCCGCCTGCGTAACAGAACATTGCGCCAATGCCGCCTCCACGATGTCGCCGGGAATGATACTCAAGATGCAGGCGCGTAAACGTCGGCTGCCTTGATTTGCTACCATCTCGTAGATGTCACGCGGGTCTGTAAGCGTTTTTGTTCCGCCTTTTGCCATGCGTTTGTGTGCGACCTGAAAGACCTTTGCTTGTCGGACGTTTGTTTCCAAGTCCCATGCGTAGGCTTCGACCGTTGACACGCCGTTTTCTTGAGACAGTTCGCGGATGCCAAAATCGAGATTACCCCAGTTCTGTGCCAAGACTTCAGCCAGTCGGATTGATGGGCCTTCGACGCTCTGCCCACCGCGCGGATAACTGTAAACGGCGGAATCTGCCAACGTCTGACGTGTGCAGGCGTTTAAGATTCGGTCTGCTGCCTGAATCTGATTGCGTGGAAACTGTTTAGCCATGAATACCATTGCCTGTATTTCACTGGCTTCGCGCTGCGACTTGACTTCAGTCATCGTGTTTGGCAACACTTCAGAAGCTGTCGTCTGTTGAAACGGGTTTTTTACCATTTGATTCATTTTTTAATCCTTGTCATAAAATGCCCAAGCCGGTAAAGATAACGGCTCAATGTTTTCGCTATATGCGTGGAATGTATCTGCTTTGATACATTCGGCAAGTGTCCTTAAATCTCTGCGGAACAACTCGTGTCCTCGCTCTTTTGCCTCGTCGTCCAGTGTGTAGCAGGCGACGGCAAACGGTGCTTTTTTCTCGACAGCTATGAAGATAAAACCTTTCGGATATTCCCCTGTCGCCTGATAAATGCCGTTGCTGTAAAAGGCGTCCTGAACGTGATAGCGGTAATTTGCAACCGAACGCGCGAAACCGTGCGGGCTTGCGTCCTCCGTTGACTTAAGGTCGACGATGATTCCGTTGCTATTCCAAAAATCAGGACGGCAACGGCAATCAATCCCTGTTTCATCGTCGCGCCAAAAGACAGACTGTTCGGGCTTGCCGCTGTTCAACAATGCCGCCGCCTTTGGGTGTGCTTGGATGGCTGCTGCCATGCCTTTGATTTGCTCCACCCATTCGGCTTTTAGAATTATCTTTCCGCTTTCCGCAATCTCTGCCAATTGTGCCTTGCCGTCTTTGGTGCGACCGTTGAAGTCATCGGGCAATACCGCGTAAGATTCGGCAAACACTTCAGGCAACAAGATGTAATCGTGAAATGCGCTCCCGAAAATCATCGCCTGTGTGCTTTCGGTTTCCGATTCCCGCGCGTATTTATAATGAGCGGGGCTTTTGGAAATTTGGTCTAATTGAGTTTTACTTACCGCCGCATGACTGTGATAATCGGCATTACTCATATTGCTTATTATTGTCATACCTCCCCCCGTAGAAGCGCGTTGAAATACTTTTCAGCGTCCACTTTTGTCTTAAATGTCTTTTCGTTGACTTTCTTGCGCCCCGCGTTCTTTTTGAGAATCAGCGCGTGGGTGTTTCGTGCGTATGTCTCAACGTCTTGCCAAACGTGCCAAACGCCGTTTTCGTTTCTCATTCGCGCGCCGCAATGTTTGCTGATATGGCTATGGCCTTTTGGTTTGGCTACATAACAGGCTGTTAAAATGTGCATGGCTTAATCTCCGCGTCTCCCATGACTTTCATTTCTTCAGGCATGGTTTCGTATGTCTGTTCAATTTGAGCCTCTTGGCTGATTGTTTCCGGCTCTTCCTGCTTCTCTGTCTTGCTGGAAAAGCTACAAGCCGCGATTGTGATTGCTGACACGGCTAAAACTGTTCTGATTGCGTATTTCATGCTGTCCTCCTAGTCGTTCCACGTTCTGAGGTTGTATTCATATTCTGCCTGTGCTTCGGCGGCCTCTTGCTTGCATTGCTTGATGGCCTCTCGTTCAAGGGCTGCTACCACCCCCCCTAAGATATTTCCGCTCAAGATTTCCAGCAGGTCGGCCGCTGACCACTCTTTCAGGTAGTCATCGACAATCTGTTCAACTCGTTCGTCGTCATAGTCCATGTCGTCGTCAAGCATTGCGTCATACTGGCTTTGTAATGCGCCTAAAGTAACCATTTGTTTTTCCTTTTGTTGCAGTTGTTTGCTTATTTAAACAGCCGTTTCCAGCCGCTTAAATAAGCCCCCTGTTACAGGGGCTTTGTTACATTTAGCCGTAGCCGTTGCCGTCGCCGCTGCCGTCGCCGTAGCCGCTGCCGTCGCCGTAGCCGTAGCCGTCGCCGCTGCCGTAGCCGTCGCCGCTGCCGTCGCTGTAGCCGGTGCCGTAGCCGTGGTTAATTGGCTTGTCTAAGTAGCTCATGATTGAGCAACCTCCGGCGCAGTGCTGATTGATTCAGCCGCATTGCCAGTTACCGGAATAATCTCAATCGCTTCAAGCCATACGGAATCAAGCTCACCGCAAATCTTGCTGTCGTCTTGCTTAATGCCGTATCGTGCGACACCTGACAGGCTAATTGATTCTTTTGCCCACCATTTATACATACGGCGTGCTTTAGTCAAAATCACTTCATTGCCTGCTTTTTGTTTCAACACGCCAAACCAAACGCCTGCTGAATAAGTTCGGATAATCACTTCTTTGCCGATGGCGAAATCATTAATACCTTTTGCCTCTGTAACTGTTACCGGCGGCAAGGGTTCTTCTTCGGCTTCTTCTGCCTGTTGCTTGCTTTCAATGCCTGCCAGAACATTTGCAAGCATCTTCAACAAATCAGAAGGGCTGTTTAATTCAAATTTTTGTACTTCCATTTTTATATCTCCTTGTTTATCAAGTGTTTAAAAATTTACCGTCATAGGCTCTTATCTTTTCGGCGGCCTTGACCTGTAACCGTTTGTTCGATTTCCCCCATGCTTTACCATGTCTTGCTATCGGCTTCTGCCTACCTGAAGGGCGGTTACTACGCTTTCAAATTTTTAAAGATCAGATTAAGTTTTTTATTGAAGCCGCCTCGCTTGAAGCGGCTTGGGTAAGAAACTTAGATTGGTTCGATGAAATTCCATGTATTGGCATTCCTCGCAGCAGCGCATGAATCATAATAGTTAGCGCCATGTTCTTCTTCCCATCCGTTCAACCATAAAATCAGGTGTTTTCTGGATTTGCCGCGTCCTTGTACAAAGATTCGGCCTACTGTGCTTTCTTGGTTTGTATTCCAGTCATTAATTCTCATGATATTGGCAACGTGTTTCATTTTTAGCTCCTAGTTAGTGTGTTTTGCTTCGATGTGTGTATTATAGCAAAGCTAAATAGAATGTAAATAGCAATGCTAAGAAATTTTGCTATATTTTTGCTATATGTTGATTTAAAAGAGAATTTATTTTTGCTATCTGAAAAACACTTTGGCGAACGCCTGCGAATTAGGAAGAACGGAAAAAGAAAACCGCCCATATAGGGCGGCTGGGGGGTTAATCGATACTTTATAACTAGATTGCGGGCATGAAAAAACCGCCATTTGGCGGTCAGCGGGCTAAAAATCGATGTCCATTGTGTGATTGAGTTTGGGATGGGCGATATTCAGCATGCGCTTAAAATCCTCTTTGTCTTTGGACAGTTTCAAAATGGTAATGATGGATGATAAATGCTCGCGCAATTTCGGATGTCCAACGTCGTTAGTCAGAAATTGGTGTAGCTTTGCCTTCTTCTCCTGCTTGGAAGCTGCCTTCTTCAGTTCGGGCAAGATTTCGGGAGCTAGGCGAGTATATACCGCGTCGTTGGTAACATGCCCGAAAAATTGCGGGAATTGGTTGTTTTTCAGCGGCGGATATTTCACACCGTACAGACGGCAAAGCTCTTTGTAGTAATCGGTCGGGAAAGTCTTTACCCAAGGTTGCAGCTCTTTAGCTACGAAGGCTTCAAAGATTTTGGCTAATGCGTCTTTTTCGCGCTTTTCCTGATAGCCTGTCGCTTCGTCCACAAGGGCAATAATGCCGACTTGTGCGAACGCGTCAAGTAGAATCTCGGATTTGACCGCCAATTTTTCTTGAGATTGCGTCAATACCCCTGCCCGTCTCGCGGACAAATAAACAGAACACATTGCGGGTAAAAGCGCGGCATTATATCCGGTCTTTGTCTGATTGCCGCTGGAATACTCTACAGGTCTGATCCATTTCATAGTATCTTGATTTATAAATGGTTCTAAATTTTTTGCGTCCATGAAAGCGGGGATTTTGATCCCGTCTATCTCAAGCCTTGAGTTTGCGCGTCGCGGTCGGTCAAATGCCTCAAATACGGATGTTGCAGACAATACACGGGAATTGTTGTCAAGTACGGCAACATCAAGCTCTATATTCCCGATTTTCAGCTTGCCGTTATGCGTTGCTTTAGGCAGCCCCGCCTTTGCTTTTTTCGCCTCCACCATTTTGGCGGATATTGCTTTTCTTTCTTCGGGTGTCAGTTTTGCCATTCTTGCCTTTCCGCCGATGGCTCGCCCTGTCGGTTTTTCTGTCGTCATCTGTAAGTCCTTTTGATTAAAACGTACTGATTATATATTGCACGTTATTTACTTGCAAGCCCATCAAGGCGAAAAAAAAGCCCGCGCATGGCGGGCTGAGTAGGTGGTTATAAACAACCTAACTTTCTGACAAAATAAAACGGAGGAGGGCTGTATTATACCTGATTACTTGTCTTTGCTTAGGTTTTTATCGTGTTTTTCAAGGGCGCGTTTCGTCTGCTTGATTCCGGTTCTGACCTTGTTAATCTTTTCGTCAGACAGTTTGAGGTCTTCCGGCAATGTGCCGGACGTTTGAATCATAACGTTACGGACTGACCGTCCCACTTCTTCGGCGGCTCGCTCTAACGGCTTCTGTCCGTGTATGTTCTGGTTGCGTATCTTTTCCTCTGTCTGCGTGATTCTGAACGTATTAGCCGCCAATTCGACAGGGTTCATGAAGTCCAGCAATGAGCCTTTCAGGTCGCCTACGCCCTTATAGTTTTTCAGCTTGGTAATGTTCATGTTGTACAAGCCGCGATAACCTGCATTTTGGAATAAGCCATATTCCTCTACGCCGTGCCTGTGGGCAAGGTGGTTTAATGTCTTTTCGCGGTCGGTAATATCGCCGCGTAGGAACACGCGGTTTACATCATCAGCGTCTCGGAATGTCGCGTTAATTTCTTCCGCCAGTTTGGCAAAATAGGCTTGCGCCGATGCTACGCGCGGATTGCTGATATTCCCATTCATCACGGTTAAGTAACATGCAAACCGTGTCAATTTAATATCATTGTCGCAATTATGTGAGGCCGTCTGAATAAAGTTTTCAGTGATCGGAATATCCAACTGAAAGCAGACGGAATGGGCGCGGTTGATTGCTTTTAAAATTGCCTGCATATCATTGTAGCCAAGCATCATCGCCAAGTCTGAAGCATACCAAAAGGTGTTTTCATCGGCTTGGGCAAAGCTGTCAAATTCTACTGTTGATTGAGGGGAAAATACGGCAAGCTGGTGTGTCATATCGCAATTAAATTTAGTCATTTTTTAAGCTCTTATTTTACCATAAAATATTGTTTTATAATGATGATTTACACTTCCATTAAGGCGGGGGAAAGCCCGCATTGCGCGGGCTATTTAGATAACTGGCAGGTAGCAACATCGACAACCTGATTTGTGCGTACATTGTGCATGGGGTAAAACAGGGGCTTCGGACGACCTGTATGTCTTGCCGCTTTGCGATTTACAAAACTTGCAACTATCAGGGCAGCCTAAAATCTCAACCTTTTCATACTGTTTAAGCTCTAGCCGTGATTTTGCACGGGACAGCAACATTAAAGGGACGGCAGAATCGGAAAGATTGGATGATGCAAATTCATGTCGATAAAGCCATTTAGGGATTTGGCTTAGTCCCCAAATGAAGTTAAACGCGGCGATGATACGCGCGGCATTTAAATCATCATCGCTGATTTTGCCCAGTATCTCTGTGGTTTCTGAAAATATAGACTCTAAGATTTCAACGTCTGACGGCTCAGGGTATTGCGCCCAGTATTCTTGAGGAGATACCCCCGAAAACAGCCCGCGCGGTTGCGGTTGTGATAATTCATAATCAGCAACCGTTCGGCATGCCGCCGATACGTCTCCTGATCGGATTTGCTGCAAACTGAGTTTGTATGCTTCGTCTCTATCCATCATGCAATCACACTCCACCAAAACACACGACCGATGATGTTAATTTCATCTGCGTCGGCTTCTTCATCTGGGTAGGCTTCGGAATTGTAGCTTTTGATACGTATTTTGTTATCAGGCAGTTTTTGCAGGATTTTTGTCCGCAATAACCCGCCGTGATTGACGGCGTAGATTTTGCCGTCCTTGATGACCTTGTCTGCGGTATTGATGCCGAGTGTCGCGCCGTCGGGAAATACCGGCTCCATACTGTCGCCGTCCGCGCAAACGCAAACCACATCGGCGGGATTGATGCCGTGCCGTCTAAGCGTTGATTTTGAGAAGCGCAGTTTGTAGCCATTGTAGTCCGCAATGTCGTCTGAAAATCCATTCCCCGCCGATAGGTGTATATCTTTGTAGAACGGGACTTCACAATCATCAGCCGATAACGGCGTCTTGCTGTCCCAAACGTCCAACGTGCCAATTACGGTAGCGTTTGATTCAGGCTGTCTAAATTCATCTTTGCTATCAAGCCACCCACGCGGCAGGGATAGCACGTCCTCAATTTGAGCCGCCGCGCCATTGCCTATATTCCGATAACCGTTAAGCCACTGATTGACTTGTGCCGGTGCTTTTTCTATGGCTCGGGCAAACTCTGCCTGACTGCCATTAAACCGTCTTTCAATCAATTCTTTCACTTTATCAAGTCTGCTCATTTCTTACTCCCAGCTAAATCAATTGTTTATATTTTAAAGCAACGCTATATATAACAATGCTACTATTTTGCTTGCTTTTTGAAAATAGCTTTGCTAAACTGTTGCTACGTTGAATATAGCAAGGTTGAAATATGAACTTAATTGAATATTGCGCTATTCGCGGTAATCAATCTTACTTAGCAAAAAAAACTGGTATTGCACCAGCATTTATTAATCAGATTGCGCGAGGCGTCAGAAGTGTGCCGGTTCAGTCAGCGGCAGCGATTGAAAAGGCTACAAACGGGGCAGTAACACGGCAAGAGATGTTTCCAGACACTTGGAAAGAGATTTGGCCGGAACTGAAAAGGAAAACCCCACGCGGAAACGTGGGGCAGGGTTGAGGCACGAGGCCTGCAACAAAAGGAGTGAACATGATAGACCAAAAACAGACGCAGTGCAAGCGAATTGTTGAATACATCCGAAAAAATGGAAACATCACGTCATTGATGGCGTATGAAAAGCTAGGAGTTACGCAGCTATGCGCTCGGATTGTTGACTTAGAAAGTCTCGGTTTTGTTTTTAATAAACCACGTTTCAAAGTTGGAAATTGCAAGAATCCGATTACTCATTATTCGATAGCTGAATCAGGATTTGAGCCTTGGTACATGGAAGATGAGGAATGGGAGGAGGAATGGGATGATGATTGATAGATTTATTCCAAACAGTTTTCAGATTGCAAACGCGGTTATCGATGAATACTTATCGCAAATGAGCGGAAACGCCCTTAAGTGCTACGTCCTGATAGTTCGGAAAACAAGAGGCTGGCAGAAAACGCATGACAGTCTATCAGTTTCGCAGATTCAAAAATTTACCGGAATCAGGAAAGAAGAAACGGTTCAGAAAGCTATTAACGAGCTGATCGCTTTAGGGCTGATTGGCAAGCAAAGCAGAATCGGATTACCGAACGAATATTTTTTAATTTCAGACCCCCAAAAAGGGGTAACACCACCCCCGAAAAATGGGGCACCCCCTGAAAACGGGGTACCCCCAAAAAAAGGGGTAACACCACCCCCTAAAATGGGGGTAGGACCACCCCCAAAAAAGGGGGGTCACATAAATACAAAATACAAAAAACAAATATCTACTAACGTAGATATTAATACAGCGCACGAAAAAACCGCGAAAAAACCGACCAAGCACGAAGCCGATTTATCACTGTTGGCAGAGCATGGGATAACAGGGCAAATCGCTGAAGATTTTTTAACAATCCGCAAAGCAAAACGCCAACCGCTGACTGAGACGGCTATGCGCCTGATTGCAAGCGAAGCTCAAAAAGTTGGCATGACGGCATTTCAGGCAGTGATGTTTTCCATTGGCAACGGCTGGGGAAGTTTCCGCGCTGATTGGGTCAGAAATAAAACCTTTGGCAAACAGTCCGGCGGAAATGGTGGCTTAACCCACAACATGACGGCTGATGTACTGGACGGCAAAGAGTACGGCGACCAGCCGACAACGGATTTCTAAGGGGTGGATATGGCTTTGAAAAGTACCGCCGATTTTTTAAAAAACTATGGCAACGCCAAAACGGAGACACGCAAATGCACGGAGCATGGCGAGTATTTGGCGAAAAGTGTTTTCCGCAACGTTTGGACTGATTGCCCGATTTGCGGAAAGTTGAAAGCGGCAAAAGAAGCGGTTGAATATGCCGAACGCCTTGTCAGCGAATTAAAGCAGGACGAAATGTCAAAACGCATTGGCCGCTCAGGCATTGCAGAGCGGTTTAAAAACTGCCGAATTGAAAATTTCAAGGTCGATGAAGGCGTGATCGGAATGGCAAGGGCAAAATCTGCCGCCGCCGACTATGCGGAAAACTTCGATGATGTTTTGCAGACCGGGCGGAACATGATTTTTTCAGGCAAGCGTGGCACTGGTAAAAATCATTTGGCCTGTGGCATTGCTCACAAGGTGATCGAATCGGGGCGCAGTGCAGTGGTAATTACTGTCGGCGATATGTTGCAGACTGTAAAAGACAGTTTCAACGGCGGAAGCGAGAAAGAGGCTGTTGGAACTTTTGTAAAACCTGAATTGCTGGTGCTTGATGAATTTGGCGCGGGCAACCTGTCTGAAACGGATGGTCGGATTTTGTTTTCAGTCATTAATGGCCGATACGAGCGGCTTATGCCAACGCTGGTGTTAACTAACTTGTCGGCGAAAGATTTCCGCGAAAACGTTGATGCCCGTATCAGAGACCGATTGAGAGATGGCGGCGGCAAGTTGATACCGTTTGACTGGGATAGTTACCGTGCGTGAAACCTGCTTTTACTGCAAACACGCAAACTTCCAATCAGAGGCCAACACACCAATGAGAGGGTTTGCAAAATGCGAGAAATCGCAAACGTCTGAGCAACGGGCGAGCTTCTATCACGGAGGCTATCAGTGCGACAAGAGCGATTACTGGAGCGGTGGAAGTGCTTTCCAGCCAGCCGATGAAATCGTGATTCAAAAACGGCGCGAAAAATTTGAAGAATGGTGCAACAAAAGGAAATGACGAAATGAGAATTTTAGCTTTATTTGACGATGGGAACGGCAGTGTGAAAAAGGCACTACCAGACCACGAGGTCGTATCAGTAGGAATCGGCAACGCCGATATTGTGATGGATTTATCAGACCTGAAGAATATTAAAAAGCTGGTCGATATGCACAAAGAAAACCCATTCGACCTGCTGATGGCAAGCCCGCCGTGTGAATCTTGGAGCTTCGCAACAGCAGGCGATAACGGAAATGCTTATCGAGATAAAAACAGCCTGGCATTACGAACTTTTCAAAACTGGAAAAAACACCCGTATGTGTCAGTCCGTAAATTGGTTGAGCGTAACGCGCCTGAAATTCCTGCTGTCTATTCCAGATATTTGAGAAAGGGAGTGAATGGCGATTTAACAGCGTTATTCACGGCTGAATTGGTCAAGGCTTTGGGAATCCCGTTTGTTATCGAAAATCCTCAATCATCAATGATTTTTGACAAGTTGGAGCGTGAGGGTTTGAGTTTTACGAAGAACGTAGCCTGTTACGCCGCATATAGCGATGACTTTCCGCTTAAAAGAACTGGCTTTGCTTCGGGTGTATCGATGAATTTAAAACAGGCGAAGCGCGCGAAATTTGCATTTGGCGATTGGAAAGGAAGCCGTCATATCGTGCGGTCATCTATCCCTGAAGATTTAATAAAACACATTGTCAGTCACTTTTAACGAGGAAAACGGAAAATGAAAAACTGGTTAATCGAGAAATTGGGCGGCGTGAGTAAGAAAGACCACGAAGAAGTTATTCAGACCGCTAATAGCTTAAAGAACATGGCTGATGATTACAGTCAGAGAATTTCAGACGGCCTGAAAGAAAAAGCTGAAATGGAAGAAGCCGGTAAAGAAATGAGCGAGCGAATCTCAGAACTTATCGACAAGCTGAACGAAGAACGCAAAGTTTCCAACGGCTTGATGGCAAAAGGCACGGCACTGGGAATCAAGGTTTCAGAGATTCAGGACGAATTGGAGCGCAAAGACAAGGAACTGAGCCAAACGAAAGTTCAATTACTGGACGTTTTGCGAAACAAACCCGATTCCGCGCTGCGAAGCGAGATTGCGCGGCTGAGAGGGGAATTGGAGCTACTGAAACGAAACAAGTTCAAGCGAGGCCGAAAATGATGACGATGTTTTTGATTGGACTGGGTGCAATAGCGGCACTGATTGGAATCACTATTTTGGTAGATATGCCACCGATTGATGAATTTGGACAACGTGTGAAAAAGGATTAAGGGAAATGGAAACGAAAAAATGCAACAAATGTGGAAGAGTAAAGCCGCTATCCGAAATGGATAGACGTAGAGACAAAAAGACAGGGGAATTTAAATATTTGTCTTTTTGCAAGTCTTGCAAGGCTGAATATGCAAATCAATACATACGAGAAAACCGAGAGGAAATTAACAGGAAACAGCGCGAACGGACGGCGAGAATCAGAAAAGAGAAGAACAAAGGGATTGAGCCTAAAAAAGTGGTAGCCGTTGCGCCTAAGTCTAGGGTTTGCAAGTGTTGCAAGCAAGAAAAGCCGATTGACAGCTTTTATCAAAAATATCCAAACCGCGATGGTGTTTGGGTGTACGACTGGAAATGCAAAGCATGCAAACGAGAGGCGTATAGAGAAAAACACGGGACTAAGCCAGTTCCAAAACCGCCGAAGCCTAGCGTATGGGATTTGACGGTTATGACGAAAGTAAGTGTTGAAGATACCGTACAAATCGCAAACGAAGCGTTTCCGCTTTTGAGTAACCAGTATTGGAAAGCAGGGGAAGCCCAAAAGATTTACAAACAATTCGGCATGAAATGGAGCTATTTATGAAATTCTCAGTATTTTTGATTTGTATGTCGGTTGCGATTCTTGCGATCGGATTTGTCGAATGGGTCGCCAAGAAAGTACGCAACCAAGACGATGATTGGGGTGGGCATTGGCCGTATTAATCCCGATTGAGCAAATAGTAGAGGCAGCGGAAAGGGCAAAGGTTCTTTCCCTGCCTTACCCGATAAGCACTAACCGATATTGGAAAACCTTTCGGAATCGGCAAGTGTTAAGCAAGGAGGCGAAAGCATACAAGCTTTGCGTTTCTCACGCGGCAGAAAGGGCAGGTTTTAGGCCGTCTGAAAAAGATGTGATCCTGTTTGTCAGCCTAGTGCCAAAGATGAACAAGGACGGCACAGCAAGCAAGGTAATACTAGACCTTGATAACTGCCTAAAGGTCGCTGTCGATGCCTTGCAAGGTGTTGTCTATCACAACGACAACCAAGTCAAATCTATTTTATCAACATATTCGAACGAGCCAAGAGAGGACGGCGGACTTGATATAGGAATTGCGGAGATTTCGAAATGAGCATTTTTAATCTGATTGTTTACGCCTTGAGCGCGGCGGTTTGTTTGTGTTTAACGTTCAAGATTGCTGTTTTTGCATATATAGCCTACGGCGAGCGTGTGTCATGGTGGTGGGGTAAGGAAGATGACCGCATAAAGGTTGGTTGGTTAGATTTCGCGTTGTGCGCCGTGTGGTTGTTTGATTTGAGTATTGATTTCCTGCTTCGATTTACAGGGGAATTGCTGAAGTAATGAGCGCGATCAGAAAAGCGGCCAAAGGGGAAGATTGCACACTCAATATCGCAGGGGTGTGCAATTACAACCCTGAAACAGTGGTTTTATGCCATTTTCCGAGCGAAACGCACGGCATGGGGCTGAAGAGTAACGATTTATCGGCAGGTTTTGGGTGTAGCGCTTGCCATGACGTGATAGACGGCCGGTCGCATATCAAGTTGAGCAAGGAAGATAAAGAGTTTTATATGCGCCGGTCGCAGTTCAGAACGCTTTTAAAGCTGATAGACAAGGGAATCGTTAAATGCAAAGCGTAGCGTACAGGCTGACGAAAGACAACAAGCGGCCACTGATGACGACCATTTACAACAATCTAGGCGTATGGCTGGAATCAAACGCAGAGCTTGAAGTGTGTATTAGGCCGCACAAATCAAAACGGAGCGTCGAGCAAAACCGCCGTCTTTGGAAAATCTACGGCGAACTAGCGGATAAAGCATGGGTCAACGGCAGGCGATACAGTGCAGAGACGTGGCACGAGTATTGCAAGGGAATATTTCTAGGCTATGAGTTAAAGGCCATGCCGGACGGCACGGAGATTAAAATGCCGATAAGCACGACAACGCTAAACACGGCGGAAATGACAGACTATCAAAACCGCTTGCAGGCGTGGGCGGCAGGAAACTTCGGGTTAATTTGGGAATTTTAAGGGGCGGGAAATGTATCACACGGTTAATGAAGTTTTGGAAGATGTTTACAGTATTCAAGGCGTGAGAATGGAGCCAATAGGCGGCACGGCGTTAGTTTGTGATTGGTGCGAGAGTAAGGGCGTTATTGGTGGCGGTGGGGATTTGACGCAGGCGGAAAAACATGCCCATGCTGGGATGATTATCAGCAAAATTGAGCGCGTATTAAACCGATACGAGCTTGCAGTAGCGGAGTGTAAATACAGCGAGGATTTGAGCGGGATTGTTGATATAACCGCCTATATTGAGCAACAGAACGAGGGCGTGAACTTGCTGATATGTGATGCGCTGGTGTTGAATATCTTAAGGGAAGTTCCAAAGCAGGTGGAGATTATGGACAAGTACGATATTAGTAAAATGACATTATGGCGACACTCGAAAAAAGTAAGCAAACAAATTGCCAAACTGGAAGAGGCTATTCAAATAAAACTCTATGACGAGTTTAAACACTGTGGCATAATTTAATAACACTCTTTATCACAAAAGGAAAACAACATGAAGAAACTATTACTGACTGCTATTGTCGCAGGATTGCTGACTGCTTGTGCGGCGGCGATTGAGCCAAGCCAACAGCAATTAGCCGCTGCGACCTATCCCGACCCAATGCCGCCAAGCCAGTTTGAGAAAGCAATCAAGGAATGGGCGGTTGATAACCTTGTTGACCCTGATTCTATGAATATTCGCAGCGTTGATACCACACCAGCGCGTAAAGGTTGGATTGCGGTTTGTACGAAAATTGACCCGTCTATGGGTAATTGCATGACGCGTATGTTTTACTTTGGCCATATCTTCAATGCGCGTATAAACGCAAAAAATCAGCATGGCGGTTATACAGGCTTCAAAGACTACGCCTTTGTTGTGCGTGGCGACCAAATCAGTTACGGCGTTGAAACTGAAAAAATTTCTAATATGAAATTGTTCTAATCTGTTGACATGATGTTACCTTTTATGTACAATTATGCTATAGTTTGGAAATAGCTATATGAACCGCCTTTATAGGGCGGTTTTTTACGTCTCAGGCATCCTTAAATCGCGTAGATACCGAGCCGCTTTGCGGTGGGCGTGCCGCAGTAAATCAGCCCCGTGCTTTCGAGCCGGGGCTTTTTTATTGGAGAATGTAAGTGAACAAAAGCCTGTATATCCCTTTTGAAGGGGCGAGACTGATTGCCGCCGAGTATGACGGCCAAGTGTATGTTGCCATGCGCCCGATTGTGGAAGCCTTGCAAATGAGCTGGCCGACACAACGAAACAAGCTACAAAAAAACGTTAAAAAATATGGCTGTATTCTTATGAATACTCCCACTTCCAGCGAGATGCAGGAAATGCTTTATATTCCGCTGAAGAAGCTGAACGGCTGGCTGTTCAGTATCAATGCCGCCAAAGTCCGCGCCGATTTGCGGGAAACGGTGGAGCGGTATCAGGAAGAATGTTTTTTAGTGTTGTACGATTATTGGAATCGTGGCGAAGCGGTTCGGGCGAAAGTACAGGCAGAATTGGACGCATGGCGCAATCAGGAAACGGCGTCATTTACGCGCGGAAGTCATGCAGGGCGTGATTTGAATCTGCGTAAACAGGAAAAGCACTATATTGCCGCCAAAATCAGGCAGTGCGAAGTGAACCTGTTGCAGCCCGATTTGTTTCAGACCGCCTGAATTTCAGGTTTCTAGCCATGCCATAATTGGCGACGGCAAAAGGGGCGGCGTAGCCGTTGAGGAAGATGCCGCGGACGCTTCCAAATAAACAGGGGGTCGCGCCCCAATCTCCTTTGATTGATGCTCAATAAAACGCGGTGCAAGTGAAACGCGTTTGCCCGACCTAAATGGTTGTCATGCCAAGACAGACTGTAAAGAGGTTCTTGCACTTCGCCCTATGCCTTGCTGGTGTAGGGCGTTCCATTTTTCCTGTGAGTCGAGTGTGTTTAGCCGTCTAATTCTGAGATGGGTCGGAGTTAGACGGTTTCTTTTTGAGGAGGGTTTATGAGCGACACAAAACGCAAAGCAGGCCGTCCAAGTAAATACAGCGACGAGCTGGCAGAAAAGATATGCGAGAAAATCGCAAATGGCAGAAGCCTGCGCTCAATATGCGCTGAAGATGGTATGCCTACAACGTCAACCGTGTGTAAGTGGCTGATTGAGAATAAAGAGTTTTCGGAACAATACGCGCGCGCGAGAGACAAGCAAGCCGACTATTTTGCAGAGGAAATTATTGAGATTGCCGACAGTGCGGAAGCAGAGAGCGCGGCAGTTGCAAAGGCTAAATTGCAGATAGATGCGCGGAAATGGGCGGCTTCCAAGATTGCGCCGAAGAAATACGGCGACAAACAAGAAATTGACGTTAAATCGAGCGATGGCAGCATGAGACCAACTGTACGGCTTGATGCTGAAGAGTTTCGCAAGATTGCCGAAGATGTTTTGAATAAGGTTTAGCATAAAATGCTAATCATAAGAGGGGCTATATTGCCATTTTTATGCAATTTTCCAAAGGAATTTAAAATAAAATGGCACTAGAGCAATTCAATGAGGCTGAAATCTCTGTTATTCGGGATTTAAGCTCAATCAATCTGTACATGTTCACGCGGTGGATGTTCCGAGAACGAAGAGGCTACCAGTGGACGCAGGCACGCCATCACGCCCTAATCTGTAACGCGCTTGAGCGTGTTTTTAACGGCGAGACAAAACGCCTGATTATCAACATTCCACCGCGATACTCGAAAACGGAAATTGCGGTTGTGAATTTTATCGCGTGGGCGATGGGGCGCGTGCCTGATAGCGAGTTTATTCATGCGAGCTATTCGGCTACGTTGGCAGTTAATAACTCAGTGCAAATCAGAAACCTGTTACAGCATGAGGAATATCGGGCGATATTCCCGGGCGTGGAGCTTGCAAGCGAGAGCAGTCATCACTGGAAAACGACTGCCGGCGGTGTGATGTATGCAACAGGTACAGGCGGCACGATTACAGGCTTTGGTGCAGGTAAGCACCGTGATGGCTTTGGAGGCGCCCTAATTTTGGACGATCTCCATAAGGCTGACGAAGCACGAAGCGAGGTTAGACGGCAAAACGTCATTGACTGGTTTCAAAACACGCTGGAATCTCGTAAAAACAGCATTGATACGCCTATTGTCGTGATTATGCAGAGGTTGCATGAGGAAGATATTGCAGGCTGGTTGCTTGATGGCGGCAATGGCGAAGAGTGGGAACACCTTTGCCTGCCTGCCATACAAGACGATGGTTCGGCATTGTGGCCTGAAAAGCACGATATTGAAACATTACGCCGAATGGAACAGGCCGCGCCGTATGTGTTTGCCGGGCAGTATTTGCAAAAACCTGCGCCGCCTGATGGTGGTACGTTTAAGCCTGACAATATCCAATTTGTTAAGGCATTGCCTGCCGGAAATATTCGATGGGTTCGTGCGTGGGACTTAGCGTCCACTGCGAACGATGGCGACTACACGGCAGGCGGCAGGCTTGGCGTAACAGAAGATGGGCGGTATATCATCGCCAACATTGTGCGCGGTCAGTATGGCGCAGACGAGCGAGACAGGATATTGCGAAACACGGCGCAAAAAGACGGCGTGAAAACGAAAATATCTATTCCTCAAGACCCCGGGCAGGCCGGTAAATCGCAAACCCTGTATCTAACCCGTCAGTTGGCGGGTTTTTCTGTATCTGCCAGTCCTGAATCGGGCGATAAGGTAACGCGAGCCGAGCCATTCGCCGCGCAAGTCAACATCGGTAACGTGATGTTGTTGGATGACGGCACATGGGATACAGACGCGCTGATTTCAGAAATGCGGATGTTCCCGAACGGTCAGCATGACGACCAAATCGACTGCTTAAGCCGCGCGTTTGGCGAGCTACTGGATACCCGTACTGGCATGATTGATTACCTGCGTTCGCAGGTTGAGGCAAACAAATGAGTAAAAAGACACCATTATCACAAGGCTTTATTGCCCGTGTGGCCGCTGGTGTCCGTTACGCCTTTACCGGCAACGCGGACGGGTGGTTTGACGCGGGCGAGCCTTTAGCTCCTGTCGCACAGCAGGCAGAGGGTCGGCGGTTCGATTATGAGCCGTTTTACAACATCGGGCATTCCAAGCCGCGTGAACGTGAGGCAATAGGCTTTACACAATTACGCGCCCTTGCAGACAACTACGATGTGTTGCGCTTGGTTATTGAGACACGCAAAGACCAAATGGAGTGCCTCAAGTGGACGATTCAGAAGCGCGATGTTGAATCAACGGCAAACAATGAATCACAGCGCAAAGACCGAAAGGTCGATGAAGCTATTGCGTTCTTTCAATCGCCTGACAAGGAGCATACATGGGCGGACTGGTTGCGTATCTTGCTGGAAGACCTGTTTGTTATTGACGCGCCCTGTCTCTATCCGCGCAAAACGCTTGGCGGCGATTTATACGCCCTTGAAGTGATAGACGGTGCGACGATTAAGCGCGTTTTGGACAACACAGGCCGTCTGCCATTGCCGCCCGATACAGCTTATCAGCAAATCTTGCACGGCATGGCTGCGGTTGACTATACGGCGGATGAATTGATTTACCGCTCACGGAACAACCGAAGCTATAAAGTCTATGGCTATTCGCCTGTTGAGCAAATCATCATGACCGTGAATATTGCCTTAAAACGGCAGCTTCACGCGCTGGAATACTACACGGCCGGCAGCGTGCCTGATGCTTTAGTCGGCGTGCCTGAAACATGGGCGGCTGACGATATTAAACGCTTTCAGGAGTATTGGGATTTACTGCTGTCAGGCGAAACGGCGGAACGGCGCAAAATGCGTTTCGTGCCGGGCGAGTTGGCTAGAAACTTCAAAGAAACGAAGCAGCCGCCGCTTAAAGACGTTTACGACGAATGGCTAGCGCGTGTCGTCTGCTTTGCGTTTAGTGTCGAGCCTACGCCGTTCGTGGCGCAGGTAAACCGAAGCGTGGCGGAAACGAGCCGTGAGCAATCACTTTCAGACGGCATGAGCAGTCTGAAGAACTGGGTAAAAGCCCTGATTGATGACGTGCTTGCCCGCTACATGAATATGGCGGCGTATGAGTTTGTCTGGAAGGAAGAGGAATCACTCAATCCGAAAGAGCAGGCGGAAATCTACGCAATTTACAAAAACGCAGGTATCTTGACCGCTGATGAAATCCGTGCCGAGCTGGGCAAGGAGCCGTTACCGGAGCAGGATAATCCCGATCCGAATCAGCAAGACGGCCAACAGCCTGAAGAACAGCCGAGCCAAGAGGCTGAAAAGCTGGGAAAGTCGGAAAGCCCGATGAGCGAAGACGAGGCTGCCGCGCTTATTGAGGCTTATTTGCTGACACGAGTTGACGGCTTGGCTGAACAAGTGAAAACTTTGATTGTTGGTGCGGTTGTTGACTGGCAGGCCGAAGACCTGACCGCCGAACTGAATCGGGTAGCGAAAATCGTTACCGACGGTTTACATTTTGGCGACTGGTCGAGCTTGTCTGATGTGGTCGAGCCGATAATCAGACGTGCGGCGGAAGACGGGGCGGTTGCCGCCTTGTTGCAAGTTATGCCTGACCCTGCTGTCGGCATGGTTACGAATATTCGCAGCCGTGCCGTCAAGTGGGCGCATGACCGCGCCGCCGAAATGGTCGGTATGAAGTGGGTAGGTGGTGAGCTTATCCAAAACCCTGCCGCCGAATGGCAAATCACAGAGGGAACGCGCGAAATGATACGCGCCCAAGTGGTTGAGGCTATGAAGAACGGCGACAGTGTGCAGGAATTAGCAGGCCGTCTGAAAGAATCTCACGCTTTCAGCAACGCCCGCGCCCGAACTATTGCCCGAACTGAAACGGCGATGGCGGACGGCATGGGTAACCTGATAGGCTGGGAAGAGACCGGGCTTGTTGCCGGTAAGCAGTGGCTGACCGCTGAAGACGACAAAGTGTCTGAGGTTTGCAATACCAATGGGGATATGGGCGTTATTGGGTTACATGAGCATTTTGCACATGGCTCACTGACGATTCCGGGACACCCGAATTGCAGATGTACGGTTATCCCTGTTTTGGCAGAGGATATGCCGAAATCTTGATTCCTTTGGGTAAAGTGAGTGTGTTTTGCCGCCTCTTTATGGGGCGGCTTTTTTTGGAGTAAAGAATGGCGAAGTTATACGCAGAAATTGCCAAGATGGAGGCGCAGGACGACGGCACTGTCAAAGTTTGGGGGTATGCCTCAAGTGAAGCGGTCGATTCGGACGGCGAAATCATTGCGGCGGAAGCAATGAAAGCGGCCATTCCCGACTATATGAAGTTTGGCGCAGTGCGTGAAATGCACGGTTCAAACGCGGCGGGAACGGCTATTGAGATTAACGTAGAAGACGATGGGCGCACTTTCTTTGGCGCGCATATCGTTGATCCTGTTGCCGTGACGAAAGTCAAAACAGGCGTTTACAAAGGCTTTTCGATCGGCGGCAGCGTTACCGCCCGCGATGAATTGAATAAGTCGCAAATCACAGGCTTAAAGCTGACAGAAATCAGCCTTGTTGACCGCCCTGCAAATCCTGACGCGGTGTTTACTTGCTACAAGGCAGACAAACCGAAAGACGATGAAGAGGCGGATAAGGACGACAAGCCATCTGATAAATCAGCCGAAGATGAAGACGATAAGCCTAAAGACGGCGATAAAAAGCCTGAAGCCGAAGATAAAGACGACAAGGACGACAAGGAGGACGACAAAGAAGATGAAACCGAGAAATCGGCAAGCGTGAATTTGTCCGAATCTGAAATCGCCATCTTGAAAGCAGTCTTAGCAAAGGCCGAGAAACTTGAAGCGGCACCTAAAGCTGACGACCCTGTCGATGAAGCGGTAAGTAAATCTGACAAATCAGACGACCTTGCTAAAGCCGAAATGGCAGACGCGTTGGCGAAAGCACAAGACGCGCTGAAAAAATCGAATGACGCACTTGCTAAAGCGCAGGCGGAAATCGAAAGCCTGAAGAAACAGGCAGCACCGCCGAAAGGCAGCACCAAAGCCATCAGCAAGGCAGAAGATAACGGCGAAGACCCGCTGAACGGTTTTCAGCCGATTGTGAAGAATGACGGTTCGCTTGATGACGTGGCAACACTCATCAAGGCAGCACAAACAGGCCGTCTGTAACACCGCTTACAGGCGGTTTTTTTATTATCAGGAGCGATAAATGAACGTGAATCATCTCACACAAGAAACAATTGAGCTGATGAAGTCAGCACAAGCAAACGGCGAGCCGTTGAACAAAGGTTTTACTCAGCCGACCAGCTTTACCACTGGTTTGCAAACCTATGACCTGTCCGCGCCGTCCCAAAAACTCTATCCGGTACTGACCCCGTTGCGTAACCGTATCCCACGCGTGGGCGGTGGTCGCACCATCGGCTCAAACTGGAAAGCCGTCACTAATATCAACGTCGGCAATCAACGCGCGGGTATCAGTGAGGGTAAACGCGGCGGTGTCATCAATCACGAAATGGTTGAACGTAACGCGCAATTCCGCGCCATCGGCTTGGAAAACCAAGTAACCTTTGAAGCTGACTATGCCGCGCGTGGCTTCGAGGACGTGAAAGCGTTGGCGGTTGCCCAAACCTTGCAAGCCACTATGATTGCCGAAGAAATGATTTTGTTGGGCGGTAATACCAGCCTGAAATCAGGCGTTACGCCTACTCCGACCGCCGCCGTTTCGAATGACGCGACGGGTAAAATCAGCGGTAGCACCTTGTCTGTAATCTGCGTGGCTTTGGGCTTGCAGGCATATTGGGATGTTGCAGGCGCAAACAACGGCGCAATCGGTCAAAGCCTGAACATTAAAACTGCTCAAGTACCGACTAAAATCACACGCCAAAACGCGGACGGCACGACCGATACATTCGGCGGCGGTTCTGCTCAAAAATCTGCTGCTGCTTCTGTTTCCGGTATTGCGACAGGCAAGAAAGTAACCGCCATGGTTCCAGCCGTTCGCGGCGCGGTTGCCTACGCTTGGTTCTGGGGCGCTGCCGGTTCTGAAAAACTGGGCGCGGTCACTACTTCCGCCAAAGTGGATATTTTGGCTGACGCTGAAGGTACTCAAACCGCTGCTTCTTTGCCGTCTGAAGATAATTCCACTTCTATCCTCGAATTTGACGGCCTGTTGACCCAAATTGCACTGCCTGATTCCGGCGCGTATTGGGCGGATAACAAAGGCAGCGGCCTGACCTCAGACGGCGCGGGCGGCGTGTATGAGTTTGAAGAAGCCTTTGCAAACTTCTACTCAAAATATCGCCTGTCCCCTGACACAATCTACGTCAACGCACGCGATTTGGCTTCTTTGACCAAGCTGATTATCGGTAACGGCGGCGCACCGCTGATTAAACTTAATGTGGACGTGAACAACACCGCAAACATTAAAGCTGGTGTCGTTGTCGGTTCGTACTTGAACAAAATCACAGGCGACGAACTGAACATCGTAGTACACCCGAACTTGCCTGCCGGTACTTACCTGTTCTACTCAAGCCGTCTGCCTGCATACGTCCAAGGCGTGGGCAACCTGTTGCAAGTGCGTACCCGTCAAGAGTATTACCAAATCGAGTGGCCGTTGCGCACCCGTATGTATGAGTACGGTGTCTATGCAGACGAAGTGTTGCAAGGTATGTTCATGCCTGCCTTTGGTATGATCACCAACGTGGGTTAAGCCTAATCAGGCCGTCTGAATTTCGGACGGCCTATTTATTTTGGAGATTTTGAAATGACTGAATTGGTTAAATTACAAGCCCCTAAAGGCTTTACCGATGTTTCCTTTGGTAGCCAAAGCTACGAAGTGGACGAAAACGGCATTGTTGAAGTACCTGTTGAATCAGCGCAATTCCTGTATCAGTTTGGCTTTGGTAATGTGGCTGAAGAGCCTGCCGAAGCTGAAGAGCCTGAAAAAGGTAAGCGCGGCCGCAAAGCCAAAACGGAGCAAGCTGCCGAAGCGGTAGAGCCGGTTGAAGCTGAGCAAGCCGAAGCCGAACAGCCTGTCGAAGCTGAAAAGACTGAATAACGATGACCGACCTTTTCCTACTTGATTCGCTCAAGCAACGGCTTGGCGTTACCCATGACAAGCAGGATACGTATTTTCAAACCCTGCTTGATGGCGTATCGGCGGCGGTTGAGGCTTTTATCGGCCGAAAACTCGAAGCGGCGGATTATGTCGAGCGATACAACGGCAACGGCAAGAATCGTCTTGTGCTGGAACAATGGCCTGTTATTTCCGTGTCGTCCGTAAAAATCAACGGACGCGCGGTAGATGACTGGGACTTTGATAACTGGCTGTTGATTCGCCATGCCTGTTTTACGCAGGGAATCCGTAACGTTGAGGTGTCGTACCGTGCTGGCTATGAAACCATGCCTGCCGATATTAAGGAGGCTGTTTTGATTATTGCAACGCAACGCTTGAACGAAATCGAGAACAAGGGCGTACAGAGTAAAAGCCTTGCAGGGGAGACCATATCCTTTTCAAGCTTTAGCCAGTCGGGCGGTATCCCACCGTCCGCTTACTCTATCTTGATGGAATACAAGCGGAAGGCCGTCTGAAATGCTGAACGTTGAGTTTATCGGAGGCGACGCAATCGCGGCCGTATTGAAAGCTTATTCTGACGGCGTGCAGTCGGCGATTGAAAAGTCAATCGGTCGGTCGGTTTTGAAGTTGCAACGCGAAGTTAAGCAAAACCGCCTGTCTGGGCAGGTGTTGAATGTACGGACTGGCAATCTTCGCCGCTCAATACATCATCAAGTAACCAGTTCGGGCGGCTTGGTGGTTGGCGAGGTCAACACGAATGTCCGTTATGGTGTGGCGCATGAATATGGCTTTGCCGGAACAGTCAACGTTAAAGCCTCAATGAGGCGGATACGTCAGGCTTTCGGCAGGCCGTTGAAATCGCCGCGTTATGTCCAAATCCGCGCCCACTCTCGCAATGTGAAACTGCCGGAACGGTCGTTTTTACGGTCGGCTTTACGCGATATGAAGCCGAAGATTGAGGCGGATTTGCAAAAATCCATTGAAAGGGCATTACGATGAATCGTGAAGCGATTTATTCCGCGCTATGGGCAAAGCTTGAGGCGTTGGACGGTTTTACGACCAAGAGCCGCAAACTGTTGCACTGGAATGACGTAAAGGGCTACGACCAGCCGGCGTTATTTATGGCTCAAGGCGATATGCAGGCAGTAACGACAACAGGGCAAGAGACAAAATGGCTGTTGCGCGTTGACGTGTATCTGTATGTCCAGACGGCAGGCGAGCCGCCAGCGCCTATCATGAATCCGCTGATTGACGCGGTATGCAATGCCGTGAACGCTGTACACCCTATCACAGGCAAGACGGCTTTAGTGGTTGATGGCGCGGACGTTGAGTATTGCCGCGTTGAGGGTACGGTAGAAACAGACGAGGGAACGCTTGGCAATCAGGCCGTCTGTATTATCCCAATTATGATTTGCGCCGCTTAGTCGGCAATTAGAAAGGAAATGTCATGCAGTTGACGTTTGGTAGTGGCGAAGTTTTCGCCGAAATGATTACGGATGCTTACGGCAACCGTGTGCAAAACGCAACGCCCGTGCGAATCATGGGCTTGCAGGAAATGTCCGTTGATTTGTCAGCGGAACTGAAAGAGTTTTACGGCCAAAACCGCTTTGCGCTTGCTGTTGCTCAAGGTAAGGTCAAAGTTTCAGGTAAGTTTAAAGGCGCGTTAATTAATGGCCTGACGCTGAATACTTTGTTCTTTGGCGCAGAGTTTGCTACCGGCACGATGAAAGCGTTATGGGCAAATACTGACGGCAAGAGCATTCCGGCTCAAGCGCCATATAACGTTCCTTTGACTGGCATGGCGCCGGGCGGTACTTTCGTCGAAGACCAAGGTGTTATGTCCGAGGATGGTACGGCTATGATTAAAGTAGCAAGCAATCCGAAAGCAGGCCAATACTCCGTTAACGCAAGCGGCGTTTACTCGTTTAACGAGGCGGATAAAGGCAAGACGGTTTACCCTAGCTTTACCTACACATTGCCCATGCCGTCAGCCAAGAAAATTGAGCTGACCAATATGGCGATGGGTAACACGCCGACCTTTAAACTGAAATACCTGACACAGTTCAAAGGTAAAAAAGCTCTGTTGGAGCTGGAAAGCGTAACCAGCGGCAAACTTGGCTTGTTCTCAACCAAAAACGATGACTTCTCCGTGCCGGAAATTGACTTTACTGCCTCAACCGACGAAGCAGGCTTTAAAGTCGGTACGTTGTGGATTCAAGAGTAATAATACAGGCCGTCTGAAAATGACGGCCTTTTTCATTTACCACAAGAAAAGGAAAACAAAATGACCGTACGAATTAAAGGCGTGACCGTTGAACTGAACGGCACTGAATATGTTATTCCTCCGATCGCTTTAGGCGCGTTGGAACAGTTGCAAAGCCGTATTGGCGCATTTGACGGTAACGTGCAAGACGCAAAACAAATTTCTACCGTTATCGATTGCGCCCATTCCGCGCTGAAACGCAACTATCCCGATATGACGCGCGAAGAAGTGGCTGATTTGATTGATATTGGCAACATGAACGAAGTATTCGCCGCTGTGATGGATGTTTCAGGCTTGAAACGCAAGGAGCAGGAAGCCGCGCAAGCGGGGGAAGCTCAGGCGGCGGTTTAAGTTTCGGCGCGATGATTGCCCACGTCTGCGCCTCAACAGGGTGGACGTGGGATTATGTCGCAGATAACTTGGATTTGCCGCGAATCGGGCATTTAAATGACTATTGGCGTGAACATCCGCCCGTGCATATCTTGGTAGCCTCATACATGGGCATTAAGCCGTCATCCAGCCCCGTACAGAGCGAAACAGACGAGGCGGAGGCCATCGGTATGCTTGGCGGTAACAAACTGTCTGAAGATGAATTTAACGCATTACTGAAAGCGAAGGGGATTATTTGATATGAGTAACGCAGTTTTCCCAACGTTCCCCGGCTTGAAGTGGGGGCGCAAAAAAACGGCTGTTTGGAGTACCAATATTCAAAAGTCAGCTTCAGGGCGTGAGATTCGTAGTGCTTATTACACTTATCCGCAGTGGAAGTTTTCGCTTTCGTTTGAAGTGTTGAGAACAAAAGCATCAATCAACGAACTTGAGAAGCTGGCAGGCTTTTTTAATGAGCGGCGCGGCAGTTTCGACAGCTTTTTGTACGAAGACCCGACGGATAACAAGGTTACAGACCAGCTTATCGGGAATGTCGTGCAGGGTGTAACAAGATACCAGCTTGTGCGCAATTATGGTGGTTTTACCGAGCCTGTTTTGGCGGTTAAAGGTGTGCCGACGGTTAAAGTAGGCGGCGTTGCTTTGACGCATGGCCGTGATTTCGCGATAGACAATAACGGCGTATTGGTTCTAAACACGCCGCAAACGCCTGGCAGACCTATCACATGGACAGGCGGTTTTTATTTCCGCGTACGCTTCACGTCTGATACGGTGGATTTTGAAAACTTCATCGGCCATCTGTGGAACGCGAAGAAAATCGAGTTTACGAGTTTGAAATTATGAAAAGTGCAAGCGCTGAATTAATGAATCTGCTTCATAACGAGGACAGGTTTTTGATGGCCGATTTGTTCACGATTACCTTAGCGAATGGGCAAGTATTGCGTCATACGAATTTTGATAAACCTGTTACATGGCAGGGGAATCAATACGAGGCTTACAAGCTGATTATCAAACGCGGCGCGACAAGAACGGCGGTAGGGCTTGATGTTGATTCCAACACGTTGCAAATCGCCGCCGAGCCAAGTTACAGACTTGAGGGCTTGCAGTGGGCAGAGGCCGCGCTTGGCGGTGCTTTAGACGGCGCAAGGGTGGTTATCGAACGTGTCTTTTTCCGTGATTTCCTTACGCCAAATCCTGAGCCTGTTGGCACGGTTATCATCTTTTCCGGCCGTGTGTCGGATGTGTCGGGTAGTCGTTCGTCCGTCAAGGTCGATGTTAAGTCAGATATTGAGCTATTGAACGTATCAAGCCCACGCAATATCTATCAAGCCGGTTGTATGAGGACGCTTTATGACGGCGGCTGTAAAGTCAACCGCGAAAAGTTTACCGTGAATGGCCGTGTAACCGCAAACAGTACGACCGGCACGGAACTGACTTGCAACCTGACACAGGCGAACGGCTGGTTTAATCAGGGCGTCATCAAGTTTACAAGCGGCCTTAATGCAGGGCTGACCCGCACCGTCAAGGAACACAAAGACGGCACACTGTCTTTTGCTTTGCGCTTACCACACCCTCCTCGCGCCGGAGATGTGTTCAAAATCTATCCGGGCTGCGACAAACGACAAAGTACTTGTAAGGACAAGTTTCAAAACATCGTGCATTTTCGCGGTTTCCCTTATATCCCATCTGCTGACACGGTGGTTTAAATGAGGCCGTCTGAAATGGATTTGAGAAAGCGAATTGTCGAAGAGGCTTATTCGTGGCTTGGTACGCCGTACCATCATCAAGCGATGGTAAAAGGTGCTGGCGTGGATTGCGCGATGATTCTTGTCGCAATCTATCGGGAGGCTGGCTTACTGCCTACCGATTTTGACCCACGGCCATATCCTCAAGACTGGCACTTGCACCGAGACGAGGAGCGGTATCTTGGCTGGGTTTTAAAAGTCTGTCATGAGACTGATACGCCACAGCCGGGCGATGTGGTCGTCTGGAAGTTTGGGCGCACGTTTTCACATGGCGCGGTTTATGTTGGCGACAACAAAATTATTCATAGCTACATCGGGCGCGGTGTGGTTTTGGATGAATTGGATCAGGCCGAACTTTCAGGCCGTCCGATGAAATTTTTTACTTTTGGAGCAAGAGAATGAATATTCAAATAACAGCTTATGGATTGGGTAGTGGTTACGGTGAAGCAGCTGGCGGTGGTTATGACGACACCGAAATTAAAAAAGAATTGGAAACCGTAAAAAAACAACTTTCCAATCAGCCTAAAGGCGGCGCGGTGTATGACGACACCGATTTGCGTAAACAGATTGCAGCGGTCGCGGAGCAGGTCAGCAAAATAGCCAATACCCGCAAAGAGTATCAGGCGGCGTACGTCCCTAAAAAAGATTTTGGGAGCGAATCAGACATCATTGGATATATAACGGTTAAATTTAAAAAGCCGTTTTCAAAAGTCCCATTTGTCAAGGCTACTCCTGACCTAAAAACATATTCCGCGCAAGAGATTTATATTTCAAATGTTACGGAAACAGGCTTCGAGATTACAGCAAAAAACTCCGGTGATCTGTCGAAGTTGGACGGCCTTTGGTATGAAGCGCATTTAATAGATTGATTTTATAGAGGTTACTCATGGGCGGTAAGACTTCCACTATTTCAAATTCTGAACAACGGATTCTGTCCCTACAGGTTCAGCAATCATCTCAAGGATTGACCCTGCCTGTTGTTTACGGTCGGGCGCGTGTTGCTGGTAATTTGATTTGGTACGGCGACTTTACCACTATTGAGACCAAGACAACGACCCGACAAGGCGGCAAGGGCGGCGGTGGCGTAAAACAAGAGGATATTTCCTACACTTACGAAGCCGCCGTTATGATGGCCTTGTGCGAGGGCGAGATTAAGGGAATCGGGCGTATTTGGCGCGATAAAGAAAAGTTTGAATCGCTTTCACAATTACGCCTGAATCTTGCCAAGGGCGGCGATGAACAGCCGACTTGGACGCATTTGCAGCAGCCGAAACACCAAGCGCAGGCCATCAACTATTCCGGCACGGCTTATATTTACAGCCCAAATTACGAACTGACAAAATCAGCGCAGATTTATAGCCATAATTTCGAGGTCATCGGGGAAATGGGGTATTCGTCCTCAATTCCTGACGCAAATCCGAGCGAAATTATCCGCGACATGCTGACGAATCAGAACTACGGTTGCGGATTTCCTGCCGAAAACTTGGGCGATACGAGCGTTTACGGCGTTTATTGTCGCGCGGCAGGTATCTTTTTAAGCCCGGTTTACAGTGAACAGACCGAGGCACAGCAAAACATTTCCGAATTATTGGAGCAGACCAATAGCGCGGCAGTGTTTTCACAAGGCCGTCTGAAAATTGTCCCTTATGGCGACGTGAAGCTGTCAGGAAATGGCGCGGCCTATGTGCCTAACCTGACACCTGTTTACGACTTGACCGATGACGATTTTATCGTCTCAGGCGCGGAAGACCCTTTAAAGGTTGAGCGCAAAACCAATGCGGACGCTTACAACCAAATACAGGTTGAATATCTCGACCGCGCGAATGACTACAATATCGCTGTGGCCGAAGTTAAAGACCAGGCGAATATTGAGCAATACGGCCTACGCCCTAAAGATGCGGTAAAAATGCACGGAATCTGTGACGCTAAAGTCGCAAACCATGTAGCACAACTGCTGTTACAGCGTGCCTTGTACGTTCGCAATGAATATGAGTTTAAGCTTGGTTGGAAATACTGCCTGCTTGAGCCTATGGACTTGGTAACGCTGACAGACGAGGGGTTGGGGTTGGATAAAACGCCTGTCCGAATCATTGAAATTGAGGAGGACGAAGAGGGCGTTTTGACCGTCAAGGCTGAAGATTTCCCGATGGGCGCGGCATCGGCTACAGCTTACCCTACGCAGCCATCGTTAGGCTATTCCGCCGATTACAACAAATCGCCTGGAAACGCCCATGCGCCTGTTGTTTTTGAAGCGCCTTTACAACTGACTGGCGGCGATCCTCAAATTTGGCTTGCAACCGCTGGCGGCGATCCTCAAATTTGGCTTGCAACCGCTGGCGGCGATATGTGGGGCGGCGCTGAAGTGTGGATTTCAACCGATGGCGACAGCTACACGCGAATCGGCGCAACCAACAAGAAAGCGCGTTTTGGCTCACTGTCCGCGCCTTTGGCAAGCGGCGCAGTTTTCGACCGTGCAAACACCTTGAACGTTGAAATTACCGCCGGGCAAATGACGGGCGGAACGGAGCAAGACAGCCGCGATTTACTGACCTTGTGTTACGTTGACGGCGAGTTTTTGGCCTACGAGACTGCCGAATTGAAAGGCGTGGGACGTTATACGCTGGGCAACCTGACGCGCGGTGCGTATGGCTCAAGTATCGACCGACACAATGCAGGCAGCCAGTTTGTGCGTATCGATGAAACGATGTTCAAATACGCCGTCCCTGCGAACTGGGTAGGGCGCACGGTTTGGGTTAAGCTGGTGTCTTTTAACGTCTTTGGTAGCGGTGTGCAGGAGCTTGCAGAAGTGCCGGCTTATTCCTACACCATCAAGGGCGCACCGCTTGGGCAGATTCAGAATTTGCGCCTTACATCATCTTGGGCATACGGTAAGGAAGCCGTTATTGCTTGGGATAAATTGGGCGGTGCTGATACCTACGACGTAGAAGTCTATGCAGGCAATACGCAAAAACTACTGCGAAGCTTGAGCGGTATTGTTGATAACGGGTTTACCTACACGCAAGCAGATATGAAAGCCGACGGCGGACAAGTCCGCGATGTTGTCTTTAAAGTTCGCGGACGTGCGGTTACTGGGAGAACTGGTAACTGGGCGCAAGTGGCCGCTCAAAACCCTCAACTCAAACCATTGCAAGGCATTGAGGTTGATAGCGGTTTACGTCAGGCGTTTTTCAAATGCGTCATGCCGTCTGAAGAGGATTTTGCAGGCATTGTTATTTGGGTGTCTGAAAATCAGGCCGCCCCAACGACAGACGCGAATAAAGCCTACGATGGCGCGGAAACCTTTGTTTCGATCACAAAATGCAACGGAAAGGATTTGCAACAGGGTAAGACCTATTATTTGCGCGCCGCCGGGTATGACAGCTTCGGCAAAGACGGTATGCACGTCAGCAACAGTATTGCTTTTACCGTTGCTGATGTGTCAGTCACGGATTTAGCGGAAAGCAATTTAAACAAGGCTTTGCGCGACAAAATCGCCTTGATTGACGGCAATGGCGCAGGCAGTGTAAACGCACGAATCGAAGCGGAAACGCGTGAGAGGGTAAGCAAGATTGAACAAGTATCCTCGAAACTCAATAACTTATCTGTCGGGGGAAGAAACTTAATCCGAGATTCCGCAACACAAGTTCAAAATTCCAACTATTTAATTCAGTCATATTCTATGACCGATAATTCGTTGCAAGAAGGCGAGCCGATTACTGTAACGATTTGGGGGGATTTGGGCAACGACCGTGAAGCGTTTTGGCCGTTTAACTCGAATGGTTTTAACTGGCTAGGCACAATGAAGAAAGTGTCTGATGGAGTTTACCGACTGTCAGCAACATGGAAACGGTCGCAAAACAACCCGTCAAACGACCGCTTATTGATTTACTGCGGTCCGAATAGCGGTAGAACTGCCTCACGGATTGACCGTATTAAGCTGGAGCGTGGCACTGTTGCGACCGACTGGACACCGGCGTCTGAGGATAGTGTGGCAACGGTGCAAACCCACGCCCAAAGTATCAACGGCTTGGAGGCGCAATATACTGTCAAGGTTGACGTTAACGGCAAGGTGGCAGGCTACGGCTTGGCAACCACGCCGAAAAACGGAACGCCTGAAAGCAAGTTTATTGTGAACGCAGACCGCTTCGGCATTGGTGCGACTGGCAAAGCTGATATTTTCCCATTTACGGTCGATACACGGCAAAACCGTGTTGGCGTGAACGGCGAACTGGTGGTAAACGGTAAAGCGATTGTCGATAGGTTGAACGCTGGGGATATTCACGGCGATAAAATCACGGCAAACACGCTGAACGCAAACCGCCTGAAAGCTGGAAGCGTTACCGCGCGAGAGATGGCGGCAGGAAGTATCACGGCTGATAAGCTGAATGTGAATAACTTGTCTGCTATTTCTGCCAATATGGGCAACATTAACGGCGGCAGTTTGAATCTTGGTAATGGTCGATTTGTTGTCAATAACAATGGCCATTTATCGATGAACGCCACATCTGGAAATGTTGGCATGAAAATCACAAATGAGCGAATAGATGTGTATGACGCAAAAGGTGTGCTTCGTGTGCGTTTAGGGAAGCTTACTGATTAGAGGTTGATTTATGGCTGAATATGGCTTGCAAGTGAACGGTGCGCCGCCTACTGACGGACTTTCTATGCTTGTTGATTTGGTAGCATTACCAACAAGCCAAAGCGCCAAAGAGGGGGAGTATTTCTTCCCTGAAATGACAGATGAGCAGAAGGGGCGGTTTTTTCATTATTTTTCAACGGTTGATACTGCTGTGATGTATGGGAAGACCGCCTTGCAACTAAACGGAGCAGGCAAGATTCAGATTGTGCGAGTTTCCCCAATTTTGAAAAATGGCGCGGCCATTGACGGATTGGATATGAATGAGGTGTTTCGCAGCAATAAAGTGGCTGGCTTCCGTTGGAAGATGATGGAGGTCGACTATTTTCTCGCTTCTGATTCTTGTCAGGCTGTTATGGTTTGGCGTGGAGTTAGATGATGAGTGATTACGGCGTATTTTCTGACGAGCTGCCCCTGTTTTTAGGGCAGGAAAAACTCATGATTTTTGAGCGTAAAATCGCTTTAAAAGATATAACGGAAACTTGGTGGAACAATAACGGCGGTGCAGTTAAATGTTACCGCCGAATTTTATTGGGCCCTGCGTCAAATACTTATTCCGTTTTTGCTGATTATAAATCAGATGGGGATATGTTTTTTGCCTGGTCAGGAGGCGGATTTAATATTGGCGGGTCGGGACTGCCAAGTGTTGGCGACTCTGTTTTTATGGCAGGGAAAACGGATAATTCCCTTTTATTGGAAAATGGGAACTGGTATTTATTGGCGTTCAATCCTAATGGGGCGGCAAGGAATACAGAAGTATTAGATACCGATTTTTATGTGTACCGCACAGTGAACACGTCAGAGAGTGCCGGTGATTACGGACTAAACGTGTACCGCGAAGATGGCACACTCGCATATCACAGCGATTGGAATTTAATCCGCGCCCGTGAGGTTCGCCATGAGATAAGTAGGGTTATGGCGAATGGCGAGAAGGGGAAGGGCGTTGCGATGTGGCGTAAGTCATCAAGCACTACGCCGTCTTTCGTGAATGTCGAAGACACTCAAGCGGCTGGACGTGGCATAGAGGTCGGTAGCGACAAGTTGGTAAGTATCGGCCACGTTTTCCATGCGACAGACTATTGGGATAAATACCAAAACGAATACGTTCGGTTTGCGCCGTATTTAAAAGATGGGCGACTTGGCTACGCAGTAGCTTTTGCTTCGTGCGGACAAATTCCGCCCACTTATTTAAATCAAGTTGTTGCATATAATGGACGACCAACGGGTAATCCGATTATCGTTATAGACAAACCGAAGATTTAAGGCCATCTGAAAAGACGGTTGTTTCTACCCGCATTTGCGGGTTTTTTAATGCCTATTGAAAGGAAAATCATGGCAAAACAAGTAATCGCAATTAAGCATGAAATCGAAGACGAAAGCACCGGCGCGGTGGCAAATTACCATGTAATCGAATATGTAGGTATCGATTATAAGTACAACAACGTTACGGCAACAATGAACGGCTATGTGTCTAAAAAGGCATACGAAGCAGGCCGTAAACCGCTTTGTTCCCACTCTGTTACCGTGAACGGCTTACCTGATGGCGCGGAAGTATCACGCGCTTGGCTGTACGGCAAAGCTGTTGAGCAGGGTAATGAACAAAGTGTCTTTTCTGGTGCTGAACTGATTGAAGCTTAATCTAAATTTGAAACAACGCCCGTGATGATTCACGGGCTTTTTTATGGGCGGTCGTATGAGCGATTTAGAAGCAAAAATCAAGATAACCGTCGAAAACGGCACGGCGGCAGGGTTTAACCAAGCGGCAAACTCTGCTGAATCGGCTTCAAAGGTCATTGAAAACGCCATTGGTAACGTCAAGGCGCGATTGAAAACGCATTTTGACGATATGAAAAAGTCGATGGAACAGGCGTTTCACGTTAACCCATCGACTTTTAAAACGCTTGGCGATGCACAAGAGGGGATGTTCAATAAAATCTCTTCTTCGGCGCGGAAAGTGTACGAAGAAACGCGTACGCCGATGGAGCAGTTTAAAGCGAAGCTGGCAGAAGTTAACCAACTGTTGAATCTTGGCGCGATTGACGTAGAAACCTACGAGCGCAAGGTCCAGCAACTGAATAGCGAGCTTGAACAGACAGACGGCAAGGCTTCGGCGGCTGCTGGTGGGCTGGGGAAAATTGGGTCAGTTTTGGCGGGATTTGCATCACTGTCATTCGCCAAGTCCATGCTTGATACTGCCGACGCTATGCAGTCAATCAACGCACAAGTCAGACAGGTTGTGTCGTCTGAAAGCGAGTATTTGGCAGTACAACGTCAGTTATTGGATGTGGCAAACAATACGCGTGCCTCATTGGAATCAACGGCGAATCTGTACGTTTCCACAAGCCGCGCCTTAAAGGACTACGGCTACACGCAACAGGAGATCTTGACCTTTACCGAGGCAACCAATAACGCGATGGCTATCGGCGGCGTACAGGCGCAACAACAGGCCGCCGCGCTTATGCAGTTGTCGCAGGCTTTGGGCAGCGGCGTATTGCAGGGCGATGAATTTAAATCCATCGCTGAAGCCGCGCCGATTCTGCTTGATACTATCGCGGAATATATGGGCAAATCCCGCGCCGAGATTAAAAAGCTGGGAAGTGAAGGGCAGTTGACGGCGGATGTGATTTTTAAAGCCATATCCGGCGCGTCTGAAAAATTCAGTGAGCAGGCGGCCAAAATGCCTATGACAATGGGGCAGGCTTTGACGGTGTTCTCGAATAACTGGCAAAGCATGGTTTCCAAGCTGTTGAACGACAGCGGCGCAATGTCTGGAATTGCCGCCGTTATTAAACTGATTGCGGATAACCTGAATTTAGTTGTTCCGATTGTCGCAGGCTTTGCCGTTGCTGTTGCGGCCGCTGTTGCGCCAACGCTGGCCTTGAATGTGGCATTGCTGGCAAATCCTTTCGGGATTGTGGCCGTTGCAATCGGCGCGGTCATCGGCCTTATTGCCCAATTTGGCGATGAAATAGACGTCTTCGGCGATGGTTGGTCGAATCTTTCTGATGTGATTCAGGCCGTCTGGCAAGTCATCACGGAAACTATCGGCGAGGCTGTCGATACCGTTAAATCATGGTTCGGCGAGCTGACGGCATGGGTTGACGAGAATGTCGGCGGATGGTCGGCGGTATTTGAGCGCGTGATGAGCTTAATCTCAAGCACCATCGGGGCGTATGTCAACGTCTATATCAACACCTTCGCAACCGGCTGGATGTTGATTAAAGAAGCCGCCAACAATATGCCGCAATTCTTTGCCAATCTTGGCAAGGCCATCGGTAAAGTGTTTATCTCCGCGATTGATTGGATGATAAACAAAGCCATTGACATGATTAACGGCATGATTGACTACGCCAACAAAGCCGCGTCAATGGTCGGTGCATCGGGCATTGATAAGCTGCGTAAGGTTGACAACGCCGGAAAGATTGATGATGGCGGACTTGGCGGTCGAATCGCTGACAGCATGACGAAAGACCGCGCCGGAGCAATGGCAAGTGCCATCAAGGAACGCGCGGCCAACATTCACGAAGCCAAAGCAATGAGGGGCGCACGAGGTGGCGGCGGTGGCGGTGGTTCTGCCAAAGCTCACGCGCCTGCCGGTGGTGGTGGCGGTGGTGGTTCAGGTCGTAAAGGCGGTGGACGTAAAGGCGGCGGGAAAGGTCATTCAGGCGGCGCAGGAGCGGCGCAAGACCCTATGCAAGGCTGGGAAGAGGAAATTAAAGCCCAAAAACTTGCACACCGCGAAATGCAGCGCGAAACGATCACGCACCAAGAATGGGATTTAGCGCGTGAGGCCGCCTATTGGCGCGAGAAACTGGCAACGGTTGATGCTGGTAGTAAAACCGGCCTGAAACTGCGTGAAAAAATCCTGACCCTTGAAGACCAGTTATCGAAGCAGTCAACTGAAGCAAAAATGAATCAGGTGTCTGAATGGGAGAAGCTGGACAAGCATAAGCTTGAGATGGAGAAGGACGCTGCCGACCAAGCGTTATCTGAAGGTCGTATCTCGCAACTCGAACGCCTTGATTTGGAAATCGAGTTTGAAAACCGCCGCTATCAGATTGCCTATGACGCATTGCAAGAACGGATCGCACTTGCTGAACAAGACCCGACTTATAGTCAGACGGCCATTGATAAGCTTAAAGCACAAATGGCGGAACTTGGGCAAGGTCATGAACGCACACAGGCGAAGAATGAGGGCAAGCGCGAAAGCCAACGCCAGAAAGACGCGCCGAACGTCATGGAAATGCTTCAGGACGGCGGCAAGAACGTTTGGCAAGAAGCGCAGCAGCAGATGGGGCAGGCGTTTTCAGCCATGCTCACGCGCACGCAGAACTTCCGCACGGCCATGAATAACTTTTTCAAGAGTATGGGACAAACCTTTATTCAGGAAATGGTTACAAAGCCACTGATGGGCATGATGCAGCGCATGGTTCAGGAATCAGCGATTTACAAGATGATTTTTGGGACTAAGGAAACGCTGGAAACCGCGGCGGCGGCTAAGACGGCTGCGACCAAAGCGACAGAAACAACATCTGTCGTTACTGCCAACGCAACACAGGCGGCATCAGGCGCGGCGGCTTCGCAAGCCTCTATTCCTTATGTCGGCCCGATTCTTGCTGTTGCGGCTATGGCCGCTATTATGGCAGCCGTGATGGGATTAATGGGCGGCGGTGGCGGTTCTCAAACGACCACGACCACAACACGGATTCCATCGGCGGCAGGTGGTTGGGATATTCCGGCTGGCATTAACCCTCTCACTCAATTGCACGAGAATGAGATGGTTTTGCCGGCTGAACACGCCCAAACCATCCGTGAAATGGCAGGCCAATCAGGTGGCGACGACAGCACGATTATCATCAACTCAACAGGCGGCGACTTTATTCACAAAAAGGATTTGGCAAAGCTTCTGAAACAGATGAAACGTGATTTCAAATTTGTTTAACGGTCAGGCCGTCTGAATGTTTCAGGCGGCTTTTTTCTTAACTGGACTTTTTGATAATTTTGTCAAAAAGTCCTTTTTCTTTGGAGATGAAGATGAGTAACTCATTGAAATGGGTTAAATATGTTTTGGAATGGCGTTTTCTGCCTGTACGTTTTCAGAAGTGGCTATTTGGCACGGGGACGCGCGTTGTCGAGTTTGCCAGTGGCTTCTCGATGATTGGTTATGCCGCTGTGTTTGCGTTTTCGCCTGTCGATATCTACGACTGGCCGATTTACTACAAATTCAAAACGATACCCGAATCTATTTTGATTCCTGTCTTTGGTGGTATCGGCGTGGCTCAGTTGTTGGCGATGTACTGGCAGACGTATCGCGGAAACGTCTTTTCAGGTTATTTGTTGCTGGTGTCGGCGTTCATTTGGTATCTGACGGCTCAGGCATTTTGGGGAGCGTTTCCGCCTGCTCATACAGGCATGGTCATTCCGCCGATTTTGGCCTTCCTCTGCCTTTTGGCTGGCAATAACTCACTTAAATTCTTGTTTTCGGGCGAAAAATTGAAAGACAGCCTAAAGGGGGAATGATGGATTTTTTTCAAATTGGATACCTGTTTGCCATAGGGGGCGGCATTGTCGGTAGTGCGTGGTCGAGTATCAAAGACCATGACACGGTCGTATCAAGCGCATTTGAGGCGATTGTATCGGCAGTGGCAGCGGCGGCAGTAGCGGAACGGTTTTTGATGGTAAATCAGGTTTGGACTTGTGCAGTTGCTGGCGCGTTTGTCGGCATTTTGACAGGCCATGCCATGGATACCGTCAAAACCCTTGCCCCTGGGCTGATGAAAAAGTGGGTCAAGAAAACGGCTGACAAATTTATCGATAAAGAGTAACGACAGGTCGTCTGAAAGTTCAGACGGCCTTTTTTAATGGAGAAAGAAAATGCAAGAATTGGAATGGATTAAAGAGGCCAAAAAACATATTGGCCTGAAAGAGATTGTCGGCACGAAAGCGCATAACCCGACAATCGTGTCGTGGCTGAAAGATATGGGAACATTCCCCGGCGCGGCAAAGTCTTGGTACTTTGAAGATGAAACGCCGTGGTGTGGTTTGTTTGTCGGCCATTGCTTGGGCAAGAGTGGCCGCGCGGTCATCAAGGATTGGTACCGTGCGAAAGCATGGGCAAGTGCCGGGCTGACGAAGCTGTCAAAACCTGCCTACGGTTGCATTGCGGTTAAATCCCGACAAGGCGGTGGCCATGTGTTCTTTGTTGTCGGCAAAAACGCCAAAGGTCAGATTTTGGGCTTGGGCGGCAATCAGGGCAACACTGTGTCTATCGTGCCTTTCAACCCTTCCGATATTGACGGCTATTTCTGGCCGTCCAAGCTGGTAGATGGTAAGGCGGTGCAGTCTAGCCCATTGCCTGAGCGTTACAGCCTGACGGCAACGGCGGTTGCTACGGCGGCGCACGGAGCGAGCGAGGCGTAAGGCCGTCTGAACGGGTGATGTGGGCAAATCCCGCATCACTTTTTGAGCGGTTGAAAAAGCGAAAACCCCCGAATCGGGGGCTGGCGGTTAGGACTGGTTGATGAGTTTCAGCGCGGCTTTTGCCAAGAATCCGCTGCGTGTCTCGTGATGAACGGCGGTGTATTCATCTACGCGGTCAAGCAGATATTGCGGCCAACTGACGTTAAAACGGGTTTGCTGCTGGCTGATTTTGGCTGGGTCAATTTCAAGCAACAGCCAAACAGCGTCTTTAAAGTCTTCTTGGCCTTGCAAATCTTGGATATTGCTGGCTTTCAAATCGTCGAACATTCCGTCCTCAATCATGCCGTCGATGTGGAAGTAGGCGGCTTCCTTGGCATTAGCAACGGCTTCTTCTACGGTCTCGCCGTAAGAAAAGCAGCCGGGAAGATCGGGGACGGTTACGCCGTAGCCGGTATGTTCGTCTTTGTGTAAGGCGATCGGGATTAACATATTCAGGCTTTCTTCATTTTTATAAAACGGGCGGGCGCGTGAGATTACCCTGATTGCAAAAAGGGCGGTGGGTCTCCCCACCGCTTACGCTACTTCAAGCCTGCCTGTTTGTAAATCTGTCTCAACGTACCTATCGGCAAGTCTTTTTTCGGATGCGGTACAGTAACACGGCCTTTTTTCTCGGGGTGTTTGTACTGCCGATGACTGCCTCGGGTTGAAACTAGAAACCAACCGTCAGACTCTAGAAGCGCAATGACTTGTGCACTAGTCATATAACTTCCTTTATTACAACTATGGCAGATTTGCCATGTGTGTATTATTACACAATATCAGTTATTATGCAAGTATTTTGTGTGTATTTTTAGTGAAAGAAAACGAAATGAACAACCAACTGAAATTTATAGAACGGCAAATCGCCGAATGGGAAGCCAAAAGTAAAGAGGCCAGCGAAAACGCAGACTTTAAAGCTTTTGAATTTGCCGAAAGCGAAATTAAAAACTACAAAGCGATGTTGAAAACTTATGAACAGCCTGCTACTTAAAAACTGGAAACTGATTCTGATCGCGGCTTGTTTTGTGCTGATTGTGGGCGCGTGGCAATACGACCATGCCGCCCAATATCGGCGCGGCCGTGATTCAATGGCGGCGGAAATTTCAGGCCGTCTGAAAGATTCCGCGATTGAAAAGGCGAAACAAGACCGCGAAACGTCCGCCGCGTATCAGTCGAGCAAAGCGGTGCGAGAAGAGAAAGAAAGGGTGCGTTATGTGCAAGTGCAGAAGATTGTTGAAAAGCCTGTCTTTCGGAATACCTGTATTGATTCTGATGGGTTGTCAGTCATCAACGCCGCCATTGCCGACGGCAATTAAACCACCTGCCGACCTTGTGCAACCATGCCCAAGCTTGCCCAAACTTGAGGGCGGAACAGGCGCGGATGTGTTGCCGTGGTCGTTGCAAGTCATCGGCTTGTACAACGATTGCAAGGCGCGGCACAAGGCGTTATCCGATACGCTTAAATAAAATAAAGGCCGTCTGAATATAGACGGCCTTTTCTGTTTACCTTACCGAAGCCTTGCTGTAAATGCCTTCAAGACATACGGCTATGCGGTCAGAGGTGTCTTTGTCCGCATATCCCCGCAACACTTCGAGGGCTGCGACGGTTCTTTTCAGGCGTGAACGGGTTTCGTGCCAAACCGTCCACATCGTAACCGCCTGTATGTTGCCAAGCTGTTTGAGCGGCGCGGAGATGTCTTTGCCCAATTCAATCATCCATGCGCCGTAATAAACCATAGCGGCAATGTCGGCTAAAGAGTTGCCGTCGATAGGCAGTTTCGGCTCTGCCTTGGGCGGTGCGTCCAACACTTCGCCCGTCAAGCCTGTGTGCAGGGTCAGCGCGTGGACGTAGGCGACGGCTTCGGGCAGCTTCTCGGCAGGGAGGTCTTCAATCGCGCCGACGTTAAAGCGTTGGTGTATCATGCCGTAGGCGGTGCTGTAGTCTATGCCTTTGCGTCCGACAAGTGCGGCGACGGCTTGGCGCAATCCGGTACGGTCGTCGGCGGTGGTTTTGGCGGCGGGGCCGTCTGAAACTTTGCCGTTAAGTAAAGCTTCAATTTGTTCATCACACCAAACCGCAAATTTCGGATTAAGCCAACGGGCAAAGTGGATGGCGAGTTTCGGGTGCAGCCATGTGCCTTGCGTGAAGTTTTTTGAATTACCCTTTTTGACGATAACTATTTGATTTTCATCTGTTAGGATTTTTGTCCTTTCACTCAAACTTTCTGCTAAAGCAGAGATATATTGTTGAGTTTGTTCGGTTTTTAAATAATCTTTGGGAAGTTTGCCAAAATGGGCGGCAATTTGAGTGGCATTGAGATAACCATCTTCACGGAAAGAAACGGCGATATTGCCGAAATTGAAAGATTGAACTGAATTGTTCATGATAGTTTCCTGTAGGTTTTTTTCGAAGTTGCCCGAAACGGGCGGCCGCGAGGTTCGAAAACTCCCTACAAGAGCCGTGCTTATTCCCTGCTGAAGCAGGTATTGTATTCACAGCCCTCGCGGCCATAGGAAACCTTTATCGAAGCAAAACACTAAGGAAACTATGGACGTAAAAAATTCACGCTGACGGGGTGAATGCCGTGTAGGAAGAGGTTTTCGACGCCTCGTGAGTGGTAATATAAAACAAAACCCCTGCAAATGCAAGGGGTTCGGTTGCTCAATAATCCCATCCTTTGATAAGTGGTTTCACCAATACAAATCTAGTGCAATTATTACATCCATAGCAAGTAATTAGTGGAAATATCGGCGCATCTCTTAATTTTACGACCTTCCCGTCATACTTTTTGCGGTATTTCTGTGCTGTTTCACAATATTCCATATCCGGTGTGAAGGTAATAGAGACATGTGTAATCCCTGCCTTTTTGCTTTTCTCCCGACTTACCATTTCCCCGGCACGAAATTTGGCAATCCTCATTTCTACCTGAATCGATTTAACATTAAAATCGTTAGGAATGGTTTCATCGGTTGCCAACGCCTGCTGAATATCGGCAGAAATCAGGTTATACCGTTCAGCAGGCGGGTGTTTCCGCAAGTATTTAGCCAATCTCCCAATTTGCTTATTGGTCAGTTTCTTGGAAAGTTTTAACACTTTCTCTAACTCGTCAATTTCCAACAGCACTTTTTCTTTTGTATTCTTGGCTTTAACCGTAAAGAATGAGAACATAATATAGCGTTATTTCATGTAGTTATGATGAATTTACACTATATCCAATCCAACAATCTCCTGCAAGTCATTTCAAAACCGCCAGTATCTCAGGTGGCCGCCAATACGCCGCCATCAGCAGCAGTGCGTAGAACATCCGCCGCAACTCCGCCCCGTTTCTTCATCAGGGAAGATGGCGAAGCGCCCGTCCGTACCGATTGCGCCGTGCGCTTTGGCAAATGTGCCGCAAGAGGTTTTTTGAATATTTTTATAAGTCGCTGATTTGTATTGATTTAAAGTTATTTAAGCCCAATAAAAAAGCCATCTACTCAAAGCAGATGGCTTATGTTTTTTGTCCCTGAATTGTCCCAAAGCGTCTTAAGTGTTTGATTTATTTATTGTTAATGGTGCGGACGGAGAGACTCGAACTCTCACACCTCGCGGCGCCAGAACCTAAATCTGGTGCGTCTACCAA
>QWCC01000111.1_pt1 | contig 44240 bp, 37 predicted proteins | sample 1972491 | NCBI WGS metagenome assembly QWCC01 (sample SAMN09866718, study PRJNA288562) | Human oral metagenome isolate term5_saliva, whole genome shotgun sequencing... | isolation source: mouth | host: Homo sapiens | place: USA: California
ATGACAATTGTCTTCCTCTACGACAGAGTTATACGCATACCTTGAAAGGCATTTATCGTTCCCAACGTTTTCGTAATCATCCCAAGAATCGTAAGAAAGCTCTTAAGGCAGATAGGCAACTCAAGACCATAGCAGGTAGATTAGTAAGAGAGCTAGAGCGTAATCTTGGGAGAAGGAAAGGATATGAGAGGATGTTTGAGCTATATTACAGAGTTCTTTCTCAGAATAGGAAGTCAAAGAACAAAGTATATTCTCTGCACGAACCAGATGTAGTTTGCGTCAGCAAAGGTAAGGAACATAAGCAATATGAGTTTGGTAATAAAGTATCTATTCTTCGCTCATGGTCAGGACTTATTCTTGGTGCATGTTCTTTTAGGAATGAATATGATGGACATACTATCGAAAAGACGTTAGAACAAACCCAAAGGATGACGGGAAGGAAGGTTGATAAGTTAGCAGGAGATAGAGGGTATAGAGGTATAAAGCAGATTGGGAAGACAAAGATACTCATTCCAGACGTTCCTAAAGCTAAAGACAGCTACTACCAAAAGAGAAAGAAACACAAACTATTTTGTAAACGAGCTGATATAGAGCCAACGATAGGATATCTTAAAGCAGACCACCGATTATCTCGCAACTTTTATAAAGGTGTCAAAGGAGATGCTATCAATGTATTATTAGCTGCAGCAGCATATAACTTCAAAAGAGCTATGAGGGCTCTTTTGGACCTTATAAAAAGAATCAGCATAGAGCTTGTCAGTATAAACTTTATGCTGAAATATTGTTTTTAAGGGAGGACTAGATAGTCTTAGGATTATGTCTTTTCAACGATAACAGAAAGGCTTATATCTCCTTAATAATAAAATGTAAATCCATTACTTATTCTCCACAGCCTTCTCTGCAAGATCTTTCACAGCTTCTCCACCTGCAATTAGCCCTGCAGCAGCAGGAACCCACGCATTTGAACTGGGGATTGTGTGACGATCGGTACACTTACGCATATCTTTATCAGGGCAGATACAGTGGAAACGACAAGAAATTTCAGGCTGTTCTATACTCTCAAGCGGTTCTTCTGGACTGTACACCACCTTCAGGTGCTTAATCTTTGTCTTACGAAGTTTCTTACGAATCACCTTCGCCAGTGGGTCATTGATTGTCTTGAAGATGTCAGTAACACGGAATTGCGTAGCATCCAGCTTATAAGCTGCACCCATACAAGAAAGCAATGGGATGTTCAACTCATGACAACGATAGATGAGATCAAGCTTTGCTGTTACAGTGTCGATGCAATCAACGACATAGTCATAGTGTGAGAAGTCGAATTGGTCAGCATTGTCGGGTAAATAGAAGGTCTGATATTTCCGTACGATACAACGAGGATTGATGGTGTGAATACGCTCTTCTGCCACGTCCACCTTGTGTTTTCCCACTGTCCGAGTGGTTGCAAGAAGCTGTCGGTTGACGTTCGTAAGACAGACACGGTCGTCATCAATAACATCAATAGCCCCCACGCCACTGCGTGCCAATACCTCCACAACATAACCTCCGACACCTCCAACACCAAAGACAGCCACCCTGCTACCGTTCAAGGTATCAATAGCTGGCTTACCAAGGAGGAGTTGTGTTCTTGAAAATTGATTCTGCATTATATTTTATTATCCTTTTTTGATGTGCAAAGATAGTGCAAACGAGGACAAAGAGAACGTGTTCTTATTTTGTCGAGTGTAGCCTATCTTATGCAAAGATAGCGCAAACGAGGACAAAGAGAACGTGTTCTTATTTTTAGAAGAATCATTTCTCGTTGACCAAACGTATAGACAACGGTTCAACGGTGATGAGTCGACGCTTGTAAAGGTCACCAATAGCACGCTTATAAACCTTCTTTGACACTTGGAAACGACGTTTGATATCTTCTGCCTCACTCTTATCACCAAGGTCGCAGATGCCATTATGCTCACGGAGATACTGGAGAAGCACCTCAGCAAAGTCCTCTGCATGCTGCTGTCCTGTAGGTTGAAGCGTACAATCAATCTTTCCATCAGGGCGAACTGTAGATATGTAACCCTTCAATCGGTCGCCAGTATGAACATATTGGAACACCTGATCTTCGTAGATAAGACCAGGATACTGGTTATCAACAATCACCTTAAAGCCAAGATCTGTCTTCTGCCATACGAGAAGATCAACCTCCTGCCCATGCTTATAATCACGTGGTCGACGTTCATCAAGGTAATGTTCCACCTTAGCAGATGCCACAAGGCGATAACTATCCTCATCCAAATGGATATGAACAATATACGAGTTACCCATTACCATACGCTTCTTCTGTTCACGGAAAGGACAGAAGAGATCTTTCATCACACCCCAAGAGAGGAATGCACCATACTCATTGACCCACGAACACTCCAAATAAGCAAAATCACCCACCTGTGCTAAGGGTTCTTCTGTGGTCGCAATAGGACGTTCCTCTTGGTCAAGATAGACAAACACTTCAATCTCATCACCGATTTCTGTACCTTCTGGTACATATTTCTGAGGCATAAGAATCTCACCTTCTGGTCCTCCATCGAGGTAAAGACCAAATGGTTCACCATTGCCTTCACGTAAGGCAACCTTTAATACCGTGAGCGTGTTATATGCTCCAAGCTTTATTTTAGACATAATAACCCTTTATAGTTGAAGACAAGATAATCTCTTATAAGACAGAGTAACATAGGAACAACATGCCTAAGTAACAGACTTATCATTCTAAGAACCTATTCATTCTCTATTTCGACAGTAGCACTCCCCTCCTTTCGGAGGGGTTGGGGGAGGCTTTCTATCATACCATCTTTAAGATGTATTGTTCTGTCTGTGATGTGTGCAAGCCCCTCATCGTGTGTAACAATGACGAAAGTCTGACCGAACTTATCACGTAAATCGAAGAAGAGTTGATGCAACTCTTGTTTGTTCTTTGTGTCCAAGCTACCCGAAGGCTCGTCTGCAAGGATGACAGCAGGATTGTTTACCAATGCTCGAGCTACTGCTACACGTTGCTTTTCACCACCTGATAGTTCGTTTGGCTTATGACTTGAACGGTCACTTAAGCCCATAAACTCTAATAGTTCCTCAGCTCTCTGACGTGCTTCCTTCGTATTCTTACCTTCAATATAAGCTGGAATCATGATGTTCTCAAGGGCAGTGAACTCTGGTAAGAGCTGATGAAACTGGAAGACAAAGCCGAGATGTTGGTTGCGAAAGTTGCTCAACTTCCCCGTTGAAAGACGCCCAACGTCAATACCATCTACGATAACAGAGCCATCATCAGGCTTGTCCAACGTACCGATAATCTGTAATAAGGTGGTCTTACCAGCACCAGAAGGGCCGACAATACTCACCACTTCACCTTTATTAATATGCAAGTCAATACCCTTCAGCACCTGAAGTGAACCGAAACTCTTGGTTATATTCTTAATATCTATCATAGTCTTGTTTTATATTAAACCCATGAAGCCGATTTTGTAATAGCTATCATTAACTCCATAGATACCTACACCTTATTATGAATCCACTCCCTCACAGCTTCATAAGCACTGCGTTCCTCCGTATGCTGTGGCTGGGCGAACGTCATATCATCCATTTCATTGCCATATTGATCAGGGAAAATAATCATCAAAGTCTTACCCTTAAAGTATCTATTCACCTCATCAGGCAGCCGTTCCATTGCACTTTTATAAGAGATTGTACCCTTACGAGCCGTAACAATAACAAAGAGATGATCCTTACTGACCTTTGTTGCAAGATCGGGTAACTCATTCCAATGCTTCATTGGTACATATTCCGCTCTGACACTGGCAAAGTTATTATGGATATATTCATTGATCAGTTGCAGCGTATCCTTCCTTCCATGGAAGATTATCCTACATTCTAGATTCTCTGTCATACGTGCCAAGCGCTCCAACCAACGGTAGAAGCCTGGCTCAAACTCTGCTCGGGAAGGTACAATAACCTGTATCCTACGCACAGTATTCAGAGGTTGCATGATACGAGTGATGATAATCTGACGACTCAACCCATTATAAAGACTGCGTGTAAACTCACCCCAGAAACCTTTACTGATATTATGATGGAAATGTAATCCCATCAGAATCTCTGAAGCCTGGAACTCTTTAAAGGCATGTTTGATACCATTAGCAATATTAGCAGCAATACGAACCTGTGTCGTCATGGGTACATCTGAAGCACTTGCAAGGTGCTGCAAATGCTCCAAGAGTCGTTGTCCTTCCGCTTGATTATGCCGCATATTAACATCATCATACACAACATTCAATGCAACCAACTCACGTTTCAGCTTCGGATTACGCATCATTGTTGCCATAGACACCAAGTTATCAGCATATTCGGGGTACTTTACAGGGATAAGAATCTTCTCATCATTAACGGTTTTTACCAACTCTGGTTCTTTCTTTTCCTTTAATCGGAGTCGTTGTGCAGCCCATTCTGTGACTACTGTTGAGATAACACAAGTGAAGAGAATCATGATAACAATACCATTCAGCACCTCATCACCAAAGAGATAAACACCCGGAGAGATCTCCAAACGCCTGCCTACCATCACCATAGCAATAGCTCCTGCTGCATGTGCACTGGTCAATCCGAACATCATATGCCCAGCCAAACGGGGCATACGGAACACCCCTGCAGCCAAATAAGCAGCTACCGCCTTACCTAAAGTACCAAACAAGACAAGGCAGAAGACGACCCAAAGGATATGAGTTCCTTGAAACAACAGACGAACATTGATCAACATTCCCACACCAATCAGGAAGTAAGGAATGAACAATACATTACCTGTAAACTCGATACGGTTCATCAATGGAGATACCCTTGGGATGAAACGGTTCAGTATAAGACCAGAGAGGAAAGCACCAAAGATGCCCTCTAAGCCTACAGCATCCGACAAAGCAGCAGAGAGAAATACTACTGCCAAGATAAAGATAAACTGCATAACAGCATCTGAATAACGGCGCAAGAACCAACGTGTGAGGCGTGGAATAACAAGAATAAGCCCTATGCTATAAACAAAGAACTTCACAACAAACAACACCCAAAAGCCTATTCCGCCTTCTCCTTGGAAAGAGTTGACGATAGACGCCATGACGATCAGTGCCATGAAGAGCGCCATCATAGAAGACCCGACACTCAATGTTGAGCTTGTATGTCGTGTCAATCCATAACGTCCAACGATAGGATAAGCAATGAGAGTGTTAGAAGCCATGATGGCAGAAAGGAACAAAGCTGCCAACGGAGTATAACTTAACAGACTCACACCCATAAAATAAGTCATGGCAAACGGAACAAGAAAGGTCAGTAAACCGAACACAATAACACGTGTTCGGTTCTTCTTCAAGCCTTCCATGTCCATCTCAAGACCCGCTAAGAACATTATATAATAGAGTCCGACACGTCCAAAAAGTTCGAAAGAAGCATCGCGCTCCAATATGTTCAACCCATACTTACCCACGATAACACCAGCCAACACCATTCCTATAATATGTGGGATACGCAATCGTCCCATGATGATTGGTGAAAGCAGAATCATCAACAGAACAACGAAAAATATCAATGTCGGGTCGGTTATCGGGAAATACTGGGATAAATTAAACATGAATGTCTATTAATAATGTTGTATGCAAAGTTACGAAAAAAGTTTTGCAACAGTCCATATTCGTATGTATTCATAGCTTATAAAGAATAAAAAATCCTGCATTAAATAGTCTTTCACATAGGTGAAATCCGTCAAATTCTCGTCTCTTGTTCGTTACTTCTCCCCCATTGTATGAGCGTATGAAATAAAACTCATAGTTACAAAAGAAGTTGAAAAGAAGCAAACAAAGCTCATAAAAGAACAAAATAGAGTGACAATATGTTGCCTATATTACAAGAAAAGTAGTATTTTTGCAGACGAAAGGTATATTAAACAATAAAAGAAAGAACTTATGAAAGTAGCAATTGTTGGTGCCAGTGGTGCTGTAGGACAAGAACTCCTGCGCCTCTTGGATGAAAGAAACTTCCCTTTGGATGACTTGGTGTTATTCGGTTCAACCCGTTCAGCAGGTAGAAAGTACACCTTCAAAGGTAAGGAATATGAAGTGAAGCTACTTCAACACAATGATGATTTCAAGGGTGTTGACATTGCTTTCACCAGTGCAGGTGGTGGTACATCAGCAGAATTTGCGGAGACTATCACCAAATATGGTGCTGTGATGATCGACAACTCCAGCCAATTCCGTCAGGATGATGATGTCCCATTGGTTGTTCCAGAGATAAACGCTGAGGATGCATTGGTTCGCCCACGTGGCATCATTGCCAATCCTAACTGTACAACCATTATGATGGTTGTCGTGTTGAACCCTATTGAGAAGCTCAGCCATATCAAAAAGATTCACATCAGCAGCTATCAGAGTGCTTCAGGTGCAGGTGCTGCAGCCATGGAAGAGCTGATACAACAATATAAAGAACTTGTGGAGACAGGCGAAGTAAAGACCATCAACAAGTTCCCACATCAGCTTGCATATAACGTCATCCCACAGATTGACAAGATGATGGATAACGATTACACGAAGGAAGAGGTGAAGATGTTCAACGAGACACGTAAGATCATGCATTCGGACGTACGTACATCAGCTACCTGTGTTCGTGTTTCATCACTCCGCAGCCACTCTGAAGCAGTATGGTTTGAGACAGAACGCCCATTGTCAGTTGCAGAAATACGTGACGCTTTGAAGTCTGCTCCTGGTGTAACACTTGTTGATGACCCACAGAATTATGTCTACCCAATGCCTCTTGAGAGTGCTGGTAAGGACGATGTCTTCGTTGGTCGTATCCGCAAAGACCTTGCTGATGACAATGGTAGTACGCTTTGGCTCACTGGTGACCAGATACGTAAGGGTGCAGCACTTAATGCAATACAGATTGGAGAATACCTTATTAAGGCAGGAGACGTTAAGTAATAATAGAGAATTATGATAAGATTAAATGCATTTTTCAAGGTAAAAGCAGGTGTTACTACCGCACAGGTAAAGGCACTTACGGATGAACTTGTTGAAAGTTCGCGCAAAGATGAGGGTAACAAGGGTTACGATCTCTTTGAAAGTACTACCCAACCAGGTGTTTACATGTTCTGTGAGAGTTGGGAGAATGCCGAACTTCTGAAACGTCATGCAGCCTCAGAGCACTTCACTCGGATTGTTCCGGAGCTGGAAAAACTAACTGACGGCGGTTTAAGTATCGAACAATTTAAGAGATAACAATCAGCCCCTCCTGCATAAGGAGGGGCTGATTGTTTTATAAGAGGTATCTGTTTCTTACTTATTCTTCTTATAATAAGCCACAGCAGCTGCCACGTTTTCCTTCACAGCACGTGATGAATAGGTTGCACCAGTAGCACCATCAACCGTCTGTGCCTTGGCTGCCTTAGCCACTTTCATCCCATTAAACTTTGGTAAGAGTACCTGTTTAACACGATCAAAGAACTTTGGACTCTCACGATTAGGCAATGCCTCAACCTTTACTACTTTGTTATTCTTAATGTAAACTTCCAAAGGTGTTGCACCTTTAAAGCCTTTCACATTCGGAGTAAGACTGGTTGTGTTAATCACATACGTACCATCAGCTTGCTTATACATTACTTGCCCTTGCTGTATAGCTGCAAAAGCGACACCCGTTGCGAGCAGAACCGTCATGGAAACTGCAAATATTTGTTTCTTCATTATTATTGATTTTATACTTAAAAATACATCTTTAAGACTACAAATATACGGAAAAAGTATAACGTGAAGCATTGTTATTTATATTTTTTAACGGTTGACATAACCTTCAGAGGATTCTTATTGAAGAATCAGAGTTTGGATGGAAACTGGCGGTTTATAATCAGATACAGCTTAAACATTCCTCTTCACAAAAGGTATTAAGCTGAGTATTATGTAAAGGAAAATCACATTCCACTTTTGAAAGACGCTCTTTTACGTTGTAAAAGGGCACCTTTTGCATGGTAAAAGGGCATCTTTTACACTTCAAAAGGGCGTCTTTTACATTGCAAAAGACGCCCTTTTACTTTCAGAAATATAACCTTCTGATTGTCTGATGATTACAAAGTCACTAAAACAACATATTTGTTGAAAAGCACATTCATAAGGCCTTCATTATTGTAATATTATTTCAACAGTCATATAGAATCATCAAATGACAGACAATCCATGAGAGAACAAAACATGACGTCCTACCAACCGTCTAACAGAAAGACAATCCCCTCATCACAACCTGCCGTTATCATGCCAAGATAAAAGCCACAATTCAGTAATTTATCAACACGAGAAAAATCGGAAAAGAGCGTAAATAAAAGCCAAAGACTTATTGCTTTCAGGATTTTATTTGTACATTTGTGAACATAAACAATCGATACCAACTATGAAATATATACTAATTCCAGATGCTGGAAGCATCCGTCAGTTGCCATTCTACTTTGCAATAGAGGAGTATGTGGCACGACGTTACAACGATGATGATTACTTTATGGGATGGAGAGTGAACCCAACAGTCATGTTAGGGCGCAACCAACTCATTGAGAATGAAGTGAATACTGATTACTGTCATGAGCAAAACATAGATATCTTCAGGCGCAAGAGCGGCGGTGGATGTATCTATGCAGACACGGGATGTATCCAGTTTTCTTACATTTCCCGTACCTCTAATGCCAACGAAGCATTCGTACAATACATGCAACGCATGGCAGATATCCTGCATAGTCTGCACATCAATGCTGAATTATCTGGTAGAAATGATATTATTCTTGATGGCGCTAAGGTGTCAGGATGTGCCTTTTATCAGCTTACGAATCGCAGTGTATTGCATAATTCTGTCCTCTTTGATACACAGTTGGACCATTTATCACATGCGCTTACACCCTCAAAGGAGAAGCTACAAAGCAAAGGAATAGAATCCGTAAGACAACGTGTGACAAACATTGCACAGCACACTCAGATTGACATCATTGCCTTTATGGATTACGTAAGACAAGAGATGTGTGGCAACGAGACCTTGGAACTCACCGAAGAAGACATGAGAAACATTTCCGAAATAGAGAAGGAACTGGCTTCACATGATTTTGTCTACGGCAAAAACCCAAAGTATTCTGTAGTAAGGAAGCACCGTTTTGAGGGTGTCGGCACCATCGAAGCACGCATAGAACTGAAGAACAACGTCATCAGTGGTATTGATATGGCAGGTGATTACTTCCTTTTGGGCGACATTGACCATGATCTTCTGAAGCCTCTAAAAGGGAAAGAATTCACAAGAGAAAGCGTCAGTGAAGTTTTGGAAGACATTGATTTGTCGACAATCATACGTGGATTACAAGCACGTCAGCTGCTCCGCCTGCTCTTTGGGCGTGAACCTCACGTCATGAAACCCGAATGGCTGAAGATTGATCTGACGTCGAAGAAGTCGACAGGGGAGACTGCTGGTATCCTTGCCAAGCACCATATGAATACCATTTGCACCAGCGGACTATGTCCAAACCGTGCAGAATGCTGGATGGCACGTACTGCAACACTGATGATTGGTGGTGATATATGCACCAGGAAGTGCCGTTTCTGCAACACATTGAGCGGAAAACCCAGACGACTTGATGAGAAAGAACCACAACGTGTGGCTGAATCCATCAAGGCACTCGCCCTGCGTTATGCTGTTATCACATCCGTTGACCGTGATGATCTGCCCGATTACGGTGCTGAACATTGGATAAAGACGATTGAAGCCATACGTAAAGAGAACCCAGAAACAAAGATTGAACTGCTCATTCCCGACTTTATGGGACGTGCAGAGCTTATTCATAAAGTCATGGAGACTCACCCACACGTAGCAGGACACAATATGGAGACCGTCAGAAGACTGACGCCCACGGTTAGATCCGTAGCAAAATATGACCGTAGCCTTGATGTCCTCAGAGAGATTACCCGATGTGGTATTACGGCAAAGACGGGCTTCATGTTAGGACTGGGGGAGACACACGAAGAGATTCTTGAGACAATGGATGACATACTTGCCACTGGTTGCAAACGATTAACACTGGGACAATACTTGCAACCCACAGCACATCATTTGCCCGTAATGGCTTATATCACCCCAGAACAGTTTGCAGAATATAAGCGCATAGCGTTAGCAAAGGGATTCAAGCACGTTGTCAGCGGACCGCTTGTGCGCTCATCCTATCACGCTGCAGAGTCTTAAACACCAGAAACAATAAAAGGTGCTTCCCAAACAGGAAGCACCTTTTACATATTTTGTCGACTGTTGAGCCAGCTGATTACTCAGCAACCTGAACTGTAGCACGACGGTTGAAAGAGATAGGAGACAATGTCTCAACACCACCCTTACCAACAGTAGAAATCTTATTGTTCTCAACACCCATCTTAACAAGCTCGTTAGCAACAGTAGCAGCACGACGCTCAGAGAGCTTCTGGTTGTAAGCAGCAGTACCAGTAGCACTATCAGCATAACCAGTAACGAGGAGATTGTTGTTGTTGTCCTTAGCATACTTAGCAAGAGCCTGTACGTTTACGAGGTCCTTCTGAGAAGCGATTGTAGACTTGTTGATGTTGAAGAATACAGAAACAGGAGTATTAACCAACTGCTTAACAGACTCAGATGGAGTCTCTGCAGGCTTCTGATTAGCCAGTTCTTCACGCAAACGAGCATTCTCAGCTTCGGAATCACGAAGCTTAGCATTCAATGCATCGAGAGCTGCTTGGTGCTGTGCGTTGATAGCTTCAACATCTGGTGTCTTGCTCCATGTAGCCTTTCCAAGGTTAAAGTTCAGACCAACCTCAGCGTAGAGGTTATTGTCGTGAGACTCCCAGAAGCCTCTATCGTTCTTGCTGTCGAAGCCATCAAGTCCTGCTTCGTAGCGATTCCAACCAGCCTCAAGGTATACACCAAGGTTCTTGCAGAGCTTCCAAGAAGACTGAATACCTGCGCTCAAGCCTGTTGCATACTTGTCTTTAGACATTGAACGGCCAACACCTGCACCGATAAATGGGATAACATTCCATACACGGTTCTCATTGTAACCACAAAGAAGGTTACTAAGATTGAACATTACCTGCTCTTGAGCAATCCAATACTTGTTTCCATTATCGAGACGAGACGCATGATTGTCTGTGTCACCGACACGTTTTCCCCAGATACCCTGTACCTTTGTACGAAGACCAATACCCGGTGTGAACCACTTACCGATAGCAAATGAAGCACCAGGGTTAGCACGGAAACGCTTCAATGGGCTTGATGCCTCATTGCGACCATGCTCCTGATCAGAATACCAAGCATTCCAATCTGCACCAATCTGGATAAACCAATTGCTCCAGAAAGAGTTTGTTGCGACACTATACTTCTCTGTAAGAGCATCGTCCTGTGCAAAAGTGGTCATAGAAACACCAGCTAATGCCAATACAACTAATAATTTTTTCATAACTTTATTTGTTTAACTAACTCAAATTGTTTGTATTAAGACACCGTCGTTAACGGCATTTCACCTTATTAAAAACGGTCGCAAAGATAACAATTAAATTTTAATGTGGTCTTTTTTTTCAATAAAATACAGCTTATTTAACGTAGATAACAAAAGAATTATAAATGGTTTAGATAAGTCTTTCACTATCAGTTGTCAACTATCAAAGAGATGTTCAATGTCATGTTGTTGCATAATGGCAATAATAGGAGTACCAGAAGGCGTATAATTAACATTACTGCACGCAAACAGTTCATTGACAATACTCTCCATTTCACTATTACTCAGCACTTGTCCTTGCGGGATTGCCGCATTACGAGCAAGGCTAAGCGCCAACACATGGTCTATCTCTTCCTTCACATGCGTACCACTTTCTATGGCAGCAGCAACCATATCAGTAATAAGTGTTACTGCATTGAGTCCTTCAATACCTGCAGGTACACCATTAACAGCGTAACTTCCTCCCCCAAGGTTGTCGAGTTGGAAGCCCATCTCCGTCATTTCAGGTAAGATATGATCAAGGATGACAGAGTCTGAGACCGAGAATTGGACCATTTCTGGGAAGAGAACCTTCTGCGAATGCACCTTATGTTCGGACAACTGACGAAGATATGCCTCATATAATATACGTACGTGCGCGCGATGTTGATTGATAATCATCAGTCCAGACTTGACTGCTGTCATGATATAACTACCCTTATATTGATAATGTGTAGGCGATTTGTCCTCTATCATTGCCGTTGTATCAGGTGCAGTTGCTACTGATGAGATAATTGTTTCTCCATTATCAACATTACCAACAGGCGTATCCTCCTGTCCAAAGAGGTCTGTCTGAGGTGTTTCTGTGTTGGTATCCAACCCTGCATAAAGGCTTTCCCAACCTTCAGTATTAGTTGTTCTTTGTGGCTGAGACGACTGTTTAAAAGGATTATACTGTGGGTTGAAACTTATTTTCGGTGCAGACGTACTCCCATTAGGGTTGAAAACAGGGATATCAGGCTTCCCTTCTGTATCAAAATCAATGGAAGGAACATCATTAAACTTACCCACAGCCTCCTTCACCGATGCTAGTAGGATCTGCCAAATAGCCTGTTCATTCTCGAATTTTATCTCTGTTTTCGTTGGATGTATGTTCACATCAATGTTCTCAGCAGGGACTTCGAAATACAGAAAGTACGGAATTTGCTCTCCCTGAGGTATGAGTCTGTCGAATGCTGTCATGACAGCCTTATGGAAATAGGCATGTTTCATATAGCGTTCGTTGACGAAGAAGTACTGCTGCAGTACCTTCTTACGTGCTGACTCGGGCTTCCCTACGAAGCCATGAATACGACATAACGATGTATCAACACCTATTGGGAGCAGATCTTGGTTGAGTCTTTTACCAAAGACCTCCACTATGCGCTGGCGATAGCTACATGAACGTAGATTAAAAAGCTCTGTTCCATTGCTGTGAAGGGTAAAAGATATCTGGGGATAGACTAATACTATACGTTCAAAAGCAGTGATAATATTATTCAATTCTGTTGTGTTCGACTTCAGAAACTTACGCCGAGCAGGGACATTAAAGAAGAGATTCTCCACCGTAAAGTTACTTCCTACAGGACAAGCACACGGTTCCTGCCCAACAAACCGACTACCAGAGATCGTTAGTTGGGTTCCTAAATTCTCTCCTTCCATACGTGTTTTTAAGTCAATCTGTGCCACTGCAGCTATAGAAGCCAATGCTTCACCACGGAAACCCATCGTGTGAAGGGAGAAAAGATCATCCGCTTTGCGTATCTTTGACGTTGCATGACGCTCGAAAGAGAGCCGGGCATCAGTCTCAGACATACCCTTTCCATCGTCAATAACTTGAATAGAGGTACGTCCAGCATCAACGATTATCACATTAATGTTACTTGCTCCGGCATCAATAGCATTCTCAACCAACTCCTTTACGACCGAAGCAGGGCGCTGAATGACCTCTCCTGCAGCAATTTGGTTGGCCACACTATCAGGTAAAAGTTGTATAATGTCACTCATAATCTACCCTATTAGACTAAAAAACAGTAAAATAAACAAAACAATAACACCTGCAGAAAGAGCCAAAGCAACCCAAAGTGCTGTGTACCTTATACTGCGATGCCTCAGAATACGGGGTCGTAGACTTCCCGCAATACGCTTCTGCATCTGCTCATGATAGCTATCTTGAGTTGTACTTTCCCCACTCGTCTCCTGTCGGTTACGGCGTTCAAGTTCCTTTAGTAGCTCCTTTCTCTCATCAACATACATGTATTCATGATGAAAACGACGTGGGCGTGATGATTGAAAAAACATGATTATTGTGCGTAATTACGATATGTTGTATGCTAAAATGATCACTCTACGTGTTGACGAGGGGGCAAAGCAACCTGTGCATTACGAACTGTTGCACTCGTTTTACGTGCTGCCCGCCGGAAGATATCATGCTTATTCTTGGGTCGAACATCATCAAAAAGCTCGAAATGAGGTAACGTTAATTTATCAGAAGGTATCTGTGTCATAGGACTTATGACACCATTTGCCTTAGACATCCATATCTTCTTCAGCTTACGTTCAGGCGAAATGAACATTCTAAGCGTGTCCGTCTCCGTATAATCATGTCCTATTAACGTACTATCTTTGTCGGTATGATAGAATATAACCTCAACATTTCCCCAAGCATCCACCCTTCTTAATGCTCCATCAGTGAAGTAAGCGTGCATCATCTTTGATGATATCTGATTGTAATGCTTCTTATCTGGAAGCGTTTCTATAGAGAAAGCATTCCCATATACTAATGCATCACGTATCGTTGAGTCATTCAGATAAGCCTTAATGGAGTCACCTACCAGCTGACGATTCCCACTCCAAACGATAGGATAGTCATACATTGTCATGCAGGAATCCTTTGTATTAAAGACAAGAAAGCCACAAACAGCCTGTATATCCGTACGAAAAGCACGTACATTGTTCACTCCATAGATCTCACGATACATCCGTGGAGTATTCATATGAAACCCTTTCATACTGATTGTATCTGCATGTACGAAGAGAGTGTCACCCTTTGAGAACTCTTTAGCTACTGGTCCAGGGTTTCCACCAAAGGCTATTGCCGCTGAATCAGTATAATGTAGATAGTCACCTTGGAAGGCATGCTTGCTTTTATGGTCTATATAGTAAACATTTCCTTCGCCAGTTCCTTCGTGTGTGTTACTGTTATAGGTAAGATCACGCCCCGTTATAGTGCGTTGTTTTACATTATCTACAATCTTAACATTACCATGTCCCTCACTATGACCAGTCTTTTCATTATAGAAGACATTATCTCCTGTAATGATACGGTGGTTCACTTTATCAACAATCTTCACACTTCCATGTCCTTCTGCATCTCCTGTCGCACTATTATAGATGATGTTGTCACCTTCAACATCTTGTCGAGGAGAGGTTATAGTAGAACGGCCATTTAGCTCCATGTAGTCTGTTTTGCTGTTATAAGTTCCATCATTCGTATGGACAACCTCCCCTTTCGAAGTGCGAATGACCGATTTCCCAACTACATGTACAAGTCCTGTTGCAGTATTACCATGCGCCTCAGGCGTATTGATACGATACTTTGGCGTACGCATAACAACGTTACCAAAGAAGTTTGCATCGTGAGTATCTGTATTATAATCACCTTGATCAGCCACAATAGTATTTCCATTATAAACCAATGTGCCACGTCCACCAAAGTAATTAGCTACCTTAGACGCCATATTATAATCCAGACTGTCACAACGAAGAGACCTTCCAGGCTCCCGAACTACCACATTTTTCCGCACATGAATCATCTGTGCAAAGCCATCATAGTGCATTCTGCGACAATCAAGGGTCATTCCTCCTGGGCGAGTCATGTGTACCAAGCCAAACGCTTTGAACCATTTATCTTTCTCATTGAAGTAAGCACTGTCACAACGTAACGTCATTCCTTTATAACGAAAGCGCACATTGCCCTTCGCAATCTGTACATCTGGCATCTCCATCTGGTTATGACGCAGGTTATCAGCATGGTCAATATAGAACTTTTCACCCTTGACTGTAACTGGAATCTGCGCCTTTACAGGTTGACATAACCATAGCCCAAGCAGGCATAGAATCGTAATTATCATGATTCTATGCCCGCAAAGTATATTGAAATATAACCGTTTTAATGTCATTTAACCCAACCTTCGTATTGGAACTTACAATTCTGATATCTTGGATTGATTCTTACGTAGGTCTCCTTTATCTTCTTTTCCACCCAATTATGAATCATTTCCTGTCGGCGATGAGCCACAACTATATCTTTCATTGCCTGGAAATCCTCTGTAATCGTTGCCCTATGTTCTGGAATACGGCTCTTAAGTTTTACGATTGCACAAACAACCTTACCCTTTGCATCAACCATTTGGAACGGAGCAGAGACTTCTCCGACCTTCAGACCTTCCACAACACGAGCTACTTCAGAAGGAAGATCCTTCATTTTGAAGCGTGATGTACGCACATTCTCCGATGAATTAACCATCAAACCATGGTTGTTTTTCGTGTCTTTGTCATCAGAAAGATATGCTGTAGCATCCTCAAAGGTAAATTTTCCGGCTTTTATATCATTGTTTATAGAGTCAAGTCGCTCTTTAGCTGCATCTATAGAAGCCATTGAGACATGCGGTTTCAAAAGTATATGACGGACATTTACCTTATCACCTCGCTTATCAACAAGCTGAATGATATGGTATCCGAACTCACTCTCAACTATTTTTGAAACTTTTTTAGGGTCAGTGAGGTTGAAAGCTGCGGCTGCAAAGGCAGGATCAAGCATACCACGACCCATATATCCAAGCTCTCCCCCTTGTCGAGCAGAGCCTGGATCCTCTGAATACAAGCGTGCCAACGTAGCGAAAGAGGTCTCACCCTTTGTCACACGATCAGTATAATCACGCAATTGATTCTTGATTCTATTGACTTCTTCAGGCTCAACCTTTGGTGTTTGTGTCAATATCTCCACCTCAACAGTAGTAGGAATCATAGGTATACTATCCACTGGAAGGTTCTTAAAGTACTCCCTCACTTCTGCTGGAGACACCTTAATATCACCTACAAGCTTCTCCTGCATACGCTGAACAAGCTGTCTGTTCTTGTAATCATCATGCAGATCCTGACGAATCTGTGCCAAACTCTTATGCTGGAAGGCTTCCAGCTTCTCCTTAGAACCGATCTGTGGAAGAGAAATCCAATAGTTTATCTGTTGGTCAATACCTTGTGCTATCTCCGACTCAGTCACTTCTATACTATCCAAAGCAGCCTGATGGAGAAAGAGTTTCTGCACTGCTATCTGCTCTGGGATGATGCAATCAGGGTCACCACCCCACTTTGTTCCTTCAGCTTCACCCTGAAGCTTCATTATCTCTACCTCAGATTTCAATATTGGTTCGTCTCCAACAACCCATACAACCTCATCTACAACACTACGAGGATCTGTCTGTGCCGTCGCATCTGAGCGTACTGAGTCCGACAATTCAACAGGACCACTGGCACGAAAAGCACCAGCATGTAAGCCCATCGTCATAAGAACTGTCCCTGCAAGCAGGAGTCCTATCTTTCCTTTACTTATCTTCATCGATTTAGTTAATTATCTTTTAGTGCTTATTAACCGTGGCAACCACTTTCGGATCAACCACAACCTTATATCGTTTTCTTAATGCTTCAACCCAATTCTTCTCCAATTCATCTTGATAATCTGCCACAACAAGACCACGAACATCATCCATTCCTTCTGGCGCTTTTATCTTTTTGCCAAAGGTTGCATCAATAGGATAATCCTTCATTGGTGCTATTGTGGTGTCTTTTTTGAAGACATCACGGTCTACATAAGCGTTATCACCCTTACGGAAGATGCCTTTCTCCACTCGGATACGTATCACACTATCAGCATTGAACGTCTTACGCAATGCCTCAGCCCACTTACTGAAAGGAAGGTTCTTCACACAATTCTTCACTGCCGCTACGTCTTCACGCTTCCGTACATGGTATGCAATACCCTTAAAACGTGGTTCTGACCACTTATATTGCTTCTTATGCTTACTGAAATAAGCCTCAAGTCCAGCCTCATCCTTGGCAGCTTTGTCCCAGACGGTGCGGTTACTCATCTCAATCATCAGTAAACCGTCATGATATTCCTTAATGAGATTACGCAAATCAGCATCCTTCTCCTCCATATCAGCAAGTCTCTTGCTAAGTATCTGCTCCTTTGTCACGCCATTACCAGCCTGCTTTGCGAGAGAATCTATCTTCTGATCTATAATCTGATCACGCAATCCACGCATATCAATGAACTGCATTATATCTGCACGAACCGAATCATAAGGAGGAAAATCCTCATGTCCTGTCATCTTAATAATATGATATCCAAACGGACTTAACACCGGTCTGCTGATTTCTCCAGGCTTCAACGACAACATTGCAGCCTCAAACTCCTTCACAGTCTGACCCTTCTGAAGCGGTGGAAGTTCGCCACCCTTAACAGCAGAGGACGCATCAGCAGAATATCTCTTAGCCAAGACAGCGAAATCAGCACCATGTTTCAAAGCCGTATAGATAGAATCAGCCAACACTTTTGCTGCTGCTTCTTCATCCTTAGTGGAGCGTTGATTCATTCCGATAAGGATATGAGAACACCGCCACAAGCCTCCATTAGCATTCACTTGCTGCTGCGTTTCACGATAAAGTCTGCGTGCCTCAGCCTCAACATCAGCATCTGAGATCATCGTTGGGCGTACCTGCTGATCCCGATAATTCAGAAACTCTTGTTTAAACGACTTCAATGTATCAAGATGCGCATCCATTGCAGCCTGCACCTTGAGCTTATAATTGATAAAGAGGTCAAGATATTCATTCACACTCTTTTTATCTATTACCCCGTCAGAGTTATTCTTATTATAGGAATACTCAAATTCCGAACGACTCACTGGTCGCCCATTGATTGTCATGATAGTAGGGTCAGACTGCCCATAAGCCATTGTTGTGGAGAGCAGTGCGACTGACAGAATTACCTTGATTTTCATTGTTATCATTTAAAACGCACGTACCCTCTCCACTGATAAGACAGAGAAGAGGGCCGAATCTTTATACTCGTGTATTATTCTGGACGTGAATAGTTTGGTGCTTCACTGGTGATTGTGATGTCATGAGGATGACTCTCCATAACGCCGGCATTTGTGATTCGAGTGAACTTAGCATTGTGCAAATCTACGATAGAGCCTGCACCGCAATAGCCCATACCTGAACGTAGACCACCAGTCAGCTGATAAATAACCTCCTGAACAGTTCCTTTGTAAGGCACACGACCAGCAATACCTTCTGGAACAAGCTTCTTTGCATCAAAGACATCACCCTGGAAATAACGGTCACGTGAACCATTCTTCTGCTCCATAGCCTCTAACGAGCCCATACCACGATAACTCTTGAACTTACGTCCATTGAAGATGATGGTGTCACCAGGAGACTCTTCAGTACCAGCAACAAGTGAACCTATCATCACCGAGCTACCTCCTGCTGCCAAAGCTTTGACAACATCGCCTGAATAACGCAAACCACCATCAGCTATCAAAGGTACACCTGTCCCCTCAAGCGCTGTATAAACGTCGTAAATAGCGGTCAGCTGTGGTACGCCAACACCAGCAACGACACGCGTCGTACAGATGGAACCAGGACCAATACCAACCTTTACGGCGTCAGCACCATTGTCAACAAGGAACTTAGCAGCCTCACCTGTAGCTATATTTCCTACAACTACATCAAGGTTAGGGAAGGCAGATTTTACATCACGAAGCTTACCTATCACACCTGCGGAATGGCCATGAGCCGTATCAATAACGATGGCATCTACACCAGCTGCCACCAAAGCTTCAGCACGTTCCATGGTATCAGCTGTCACACCAACGCCAGCTGCCACACGCAAACGGCCCTTCTCGTCCTTGCAAGCCATTGGTTTATCCTTTGCTTTCGTAATATCTTTGTAAGTAATCAAGCCGACAAGATGATTCTCACGGTCGACTACTGGAAGTTTCTCAATCTTGTTTTCCTGCAGAATCTGCGCTGCTGCAGTAAGATCAGTCTGCTGATGAGTCGTAACAAGATTATCCTTTGTCATCACCTCATCAATGAGTTTGTCTAACCGACGTTCAAAGCGCAGGTCACGATTGGTCACGATACCAACCAGATGATTCTCTCCATCAACAACGGGAATACCACCAATATGATAGTCAGCCATCATGTCAAGCGCATCTTTTACCGTGCGCCCCTGACGAATAGTAACCGGATCATAGATCATTCCGTTCTCTGCTCGCTTCACAATTGCCACGTTACGCGCCTGATCTTCGATGGTCATGTTCTTATGAATCACACCAATACCGCCTTCACGGGCAATGGCTATCGCCATAGAGCTTTCCGTTACGGTGTCCATAGCCGCCGTAACAAAAGGCACATTGAGGTCAATGTGACGTGAGAACTTGGTTTTCAACTCTACCTCTTTAGGCAGAACTTCAGAATAAGCCGGGATTAAAAGGACGTCATCGTAGGTCAATCCGTCCATCGTGATTTTATCTGCAACAAATGATGACATAGTGTATTAAGAAATTTATTGCATGCAAATTTACTAATTAAAATCCAAACATACAGGCTTTTTGCCGTTTTTCTCACCTGCCATTAAAAGTATTTAACGGCACAAGCAACAAGCATGTATTCATCCATTGACTAAAGACAGAATACTGTAAGATTTGAGTATGCTTTCCATTTATCGATACATGAGCAAACCAGCAATGATGGCTAATTGTAAAAAATGTTCACTTCAAGAAAACAAAAGGTATCCTTCTACATTCTAAAAGGGCACCTTTTGCATGGTAAAAGATGCCCTTTTGAGACGCAAAAGACGCCCTTTTGCAACGTAAAAGGGCGTCTTTTAAAACGTGATTCATAACGGATTGACCATCACTTAGTTACAAAGTCATAAAAAGTTAGATATATAAAGAAAAACAAGAGAGCATCACTTTAAAATTGTAAAGTCATTTCAAAAGAAGAAAGAAGTCTCCTTTTCCTAAGGAGAACACAAACAATAAAAGGCACATCTCATATGTAAGATGTGCCTTTTAAACTATTTAATTAGCCATTTCTGACAGGAATTTGATTCGGACAAGACGAATAAGTTCTTCGCTATACTCACCGTCAAGATCTTCCATTGCAGCTTCTATATCGTCTGTTTCACTACTCATGAAATAATCATAGACATCATCTATCTGCTCTTCATCATAGACATCCTCAAGGAAATAATCAATGTTCAGCTTTGTTCCACTGTACACTATCTCTTCAACCTTGTACAAAAGATCATCAAAATCAAGCCCTTCAGCCGATGCAATATCATCAAGTGGCAACTGCCGGTCAATGCTTTGGATGATCTTTACCTTCTGCATTGACTTCTTTGCAACCGTCCGAACGCGCAGTTCTTCTGGTCTTTCAATATTGTTTTCCTCACAATATGACTTGATAAGCTCGTAGAATTCGCGTCCATAACGCTTAGCTTTACCAGCTCCTACACCTTGTATGTTCTGCAACTCCTGCTCATTGACAGGGTACATCATTGCCATCTGCTCCAAAGAAACATCTTGGAAGATGACATAAGGAGGTATATCCAACTTATGTGCGACCTTCTTTCTAAGACTTTTCAGCATAGAGAAAAGCGTAGGATCAAGCACTGCCGTACCTGACATAGGCTCTTCGTCGGACTCTTCATCCTTGAATTCAGTGTCCATCACTATCATAAACGATTCAGGAGACTTCATAAAGCGCTTCCCAGCGGCTGTTAATTTCAGCAGACCATAGTTGTCTACATCCTTCTTTAGGTATCCTGCAAGCAATGCTTGACGCACAACAGGATTCCATATCTTCGGATCTTCATCTTCACCAGCACCAAAATCGTCCAGTTCATCATGTTTATGATCCTTCTGATCATCAGTAGCTCTACCCTTTACAAAGTCTATCACATACTCCTGAAGGAAGTTCTCTTTCAGTTCCTTTACAGCTTTTAGAATCGTCAGAAGATAGTCCTTACCCTCTATCTTCGTCTTTGGATGAAGACAATTGTCGCACATTCCACAATTACATTTGGCATATTCTTCACCAAAATAATGAAGAAGCATCTTTCTCCGGCAGACAGAAGACTCTGCATAGGCTTCTGTTTCCTGTAACAACTGACGCCCAATATCCTGCTCAGCGACCGGCTTTCCCTCCATAAACTTCTCAAGTTTCTTCAAGTCATTCTTAGAGTAGAACACGACACAAATGCCCTCTTCACCATCGCGCCCAGCACGTCCCGTCTCTTGATAATAACCTTCAAGGCTTTTCGGGATATCATAATGGATAACAAAACGCACATCTGGTTTATCGATTCCCATACCGAAAGCTATCGTTGCAACAATGACATCAATCTCTTCCATCAGGAAATCGTCCTGTGTTTTTGACCGAGTTTCAGAGTCAAGGCCAGCATGATAAGGTGCTGCTTTTATATCATTGGCTTGCAGAATGGCTGCCAATTCTTCTACTTTCTTCCGAGATAGACAGTAAATGATACCACTTTTACCCGCATGTTGCTTGATAAACTTGATGATTTGCTTGTTAGTATCATCGTCATTCTTCTTTGGTCGTACTTCATAATAGAGATTCGGACGATTAAAAGAGCTCTTAAACTCTGCACAATCCTCTATCCCCAAGCTGCGAATGATGTCCGTTCGCACCTTATCAGTAGCCGTTGCAGTGAGTGCAATGACTGGTGCCAGCCCTATTGTCTCTATGGCATGACGGATCTTTCGATACTCTGGGCGGAAGTCATGTCCCCACTCTGAGATACAATGTGCCTCATCAATAGCATAAAAACTTATCTTCACTGACTTCAGGAATTCCATATTCTCCTCCTTATTCAGTGACTCTGGAGCAACATAAAGTAATTTAGTACGCCCTGAAAGGATGTCGGCACGTACGTTGTCTATCTCAGCTTTCTTTAAAGAAGAGTTCAAGTAATGGGCCACACCATCCTCCTCGCTGATACCATTGATGACATCCACCTGGTTTTTCATCAATGCTATTAACGGGGAAACGACAATTGCCGTACCGTCCATAATAAGAGATGGGAGCTGATAGCAGAGACTTTTACCGCCTCCTGTTGGCATTAACACGAACGTATCACGCCCTGCTAATAGGTTACGGATAATAGACTCTTGGTCACCTTTGAACTTATCAAAGCCAAAATAGTGTTTTAGTTTTTCGGTAAGATTGACTTCTTTTGTCATGCTAATAGTTGTTTCTATTCTTTTCCTTGGTCGGTTTGATAGAAAAACATACAGTCTGCAATGGAAATTTCTATCCAAAGCAGACCGTATGGATATGATATTAGTTTGTTTCTGCTTTCTGAATATGGGCTTTATCAAGCTGTTTCCGGACATATTCATCCGTCACTTCGAAGTGCTTGATACGTCGAGATGGAACATCAAACATAGCATCCATCATCACAGCTTCTACTATAGAGCGTAAGCCACGGGCCCCAAGCTTATACTCAACGGCCTTATCTACGATGTAATCAAGAGCTTTCTCCGTGAAAGTCAGTTCTATTCCATCCATCTGGAACAGCTTTATATACTGCTTAATAATGGAATTCTTCGGTTCAACAAGAATCTTACGCAGTGCTGCTCGGTCCAATGGGTTAAGATAAGTAAGCACTGGTAGACGACCTATTATCTCTGGAATCAAACCAAAAGACTTCAAGTCTTGTGGTAAAACATACTTCATCAGGTCACTCTTGTCTATCTTTGCAACATTCTGCACAGAGTTATAACCAACCACATGGGTGTTAAGTCGCTGTGCAATCTTACGCTCTATGCCATCAAAGGCACCACCACATATAAAGAGAATGTTCTTTGTATCAACATGGATATAGTCCTGGTCAGGATGCTTACGACCACCCTTTGGCGGGACATTCACCATGGTTCCCTCCAACAGTTTCAGTAATCCTTGCTGAACACCTTCACCACTTACGTCACGTGTAATACTTGGATTGTCACTCTTGCGGGCTATCTTATCAATCTCATCGATGAAAACAATACCGCGTTCAGCGGCAGCTACGTCATAATCTGCCACCTGTAACAAACGAGAGAGAATACTTTCAACATCCTCACCCACATATCCAGCCTCTGTAAATACCGTTGCATCAACAATAGTAAAGGGGACATCGAGGAGTTTTGCTATGGTTTTTGCAAGCAAAGTCTTACCAGTTCCTGTTGAACCAACCATAATAATGTTGCTCTTCTCAATCTCTACACCATCGTCATCCTTAGGTTGTTGCAGACGTTTATAATGATTATAGACTGATACAGACAGGTAACGCTTAGCTTCATCCTGTCCTATGATATATTCATCAAGATACTCTTTTATCTCCTTTGGCTTAGGAACTTTCTTCATTTCGAAGGCTTCTTCCTTCTTTCCTTGCTCCAAAGCACCTGTTTGCATGACTATATTGTAAGCTTGTTGAGCACAATCCTCACAAATATAACCATTCAAACCAGTTATAAGGAGTTTCACATCCTTCTCGCTTCTACCACAAAAACTACACTTTTTCTGGGGCATTATCTACTTCTTTTCTTATTAAAATTTCATCAATCATGCCGTATGCTTTAGCTTCTTCGGCATTCATCCAATAGTTACGATCACTGTCGTTCCACACTTTCTCAAATGTTTGATGAGAGTGTTTACTGATGATTGTGTAGAGTTCTCTCTTAAATTTAAGAATCTCCTGGGCTTCAATTTCAATATCAGAAGCCTGTCCCTGAACGCCACCGAGCGGCTGATGAATCATCACACGACTGTGTGTCAAGGCTGATCGCTTACCTTCCTGACCAGAGACAAGCAATACTGCTGCCATAGAAGCAGCCATACCTGTACAGATTGTAGCTACATTGCTGGATATAAACTGCATCGTATCATAGATACCTAAGCCTGCTGTAACACTTCCACCAGGGGAGTTTATATAGATAGAGATGTCTTTCCCCGGGTCAACTGAATCCAAATAGAGCAATTGAGCCTGCAAAGTATTTGCTGTATAGTCGTCTATCGCAGTACCAAGGAAGATAATACGATCCATCATCAGTCGCGAAAAAACATCCATCTGAGTAACATTCAGCTGACGTTCTTCCAAGATATATGGGTTCAGATATTGCGCTTGTGATTTTACGACATCATCAAGTACCATACCGTTCATCCCAAGATGCTGAGTTGCATATTTCCTAAAATCGTTCATAGTCTTTCCTTTCTTATATATAATAATGTGACAAAAATAGAGGTTATCGACCTCCTAATCATTGTCGTCAGTACAAAGAGCATGCCACGAAAGCGGCTTCTCAAAGCTTATCTTAGACAAAGATAAGGAAAAAAATCGATAACCTCTATATAAGTAAATAATATTTTTTCCTAAAAAATATTATTCATTTACGAGTTTATTAAACTCTTCAAGGCTTACACTCTTCTTGTTTAGTTTCACAACATCCTTCAATGTAGCAGCCAATTTACGGTCAAGTGCAGCCTCAACGAATGAGTCTATGTTCTCACGTTTCTTCAACATCTCATCAGCATAGCCGTTAAGATAATCATCAGGAACGTTATTCATGCCATACTGAGCAAACTGAGCACGTGCCATCTGGCGTGCACTCTCACGTACATCATTGTCATCAACCTTGATGCCATGTGCCTGTGCCAACTGTTCCTTTATGAGATGCCAAGTAAGTTCTTTGATGCTTTGTTCGTAATTCTTATCTACGAACTCCTCGCCCTTGTCTTGGTTGTTAGCCAACATGATACGTTTCAAGATAGCATCAGGGAATGTTAGCTTGCCAACCTTCTTCTCACAATAAGCGCGAAGGTCCTGGATAAACTTATAATCAGAGTCACCCTTCAGCTGTTCAGCCAAGCCTTCTGCTATAGCCTTACGGAAACCAGCTTCGTCTTTGATGTCAGCAGCCTCACCATAAACACTCTTCCAGAGCTCAGCATTGTTCTCTGCCTTTACGAAACGAGATATTTCTGTAATCTGGAAAGAGAAATCTCCCTTGTGTTCAGCCACTTCTTCTTTCTTAATCTTAAGTAAAGAAGAAACCTCAATATCGTTATCTGGATAAGCCTTCGTTGGGTTGAAAGTAATGATATCACCAACCTTTGCACCATCAAACAGCTTCTTCTGCTTGTCAACTTTGATAAACTGTGGCATTAATGATGCACCCTCAACAGTGATACCACCCTCAAGAGTATTACCATTCTTATCCAATTCACGAAGATCACCCTTCAGCAAGTCACGCTGTTCTGGGTCATATGTCTCAGCTTTGTCGTAGTGTCCTGCACGACTCTGGAACATTTCAACCTGCTGATCGATAAGTTTATCATCAACAGCAATGTCATAGTAGTCAATCTTGTTCTTACCACTAAGCTCTATTTTGAACTCTGGAGCTACAGCAATATCAAACTTGAATACGTATGGAGCATCCTTTTCCAGATCAACAGCTTCCTGACCTTCTGCAGACATGGGCTGTCCCAACATCTGAATCTTATTGTCAGTAATGTACTTCTGCAGGTTCTCTCCAAGAATCTTGTTGATAGCTTCCATCTTAACCTGTGGCCCATACTGACGCTTTATCATACCCATTGGTACCTGTCCTTGACGGAAACCAGGTATATTGGCACGCTTGCGATAGTCCTTAAGGGTTTTCTCAACCTCATCCTTGTAGTCAGACTCTTCGACAGTCAGGGTCATCAGACCGTTAACCTTGTCGGGATTCTCAAATGAAATTTTCATCTCTGATGTTATGTATTTATGTTTATTATTATTTATCAATTACTTATATTTGCAAAGAAGGCACATTATCCCCTTGCAACTTTGGATTGCAAAGATACTCAAAAAAAAGCACATCCTTATAATATATAGGTGGAAAAATGCTTTTTTAACCTCCTATTCTTCTGCTTCTTTGGCCTCTTCCTGTGCTCGCTTTCTTTGGTCGAGCAACTGGAAGTCCTTCTTCTGAAGAACAAAATCCGTACCAAGATACTTCTCTTTCACTATCTTGTTTGCAGCCAACTCCTCTGGTGTACCTTTGAAAAGGATACGACCTTCAAAGAGAAGATAGGCACGATCCGTGATATTCAGCGTCTCATGGACATTATGGTCAGTGATAAGAATACCGATATTACGGAATTTCAAACGCCAGACAATATGTTGAATATCCTCCACAGCAATAGGATCGACACCTGCAAACGGCTCATCAAGCATAATGAACTTTGGGTCTATCGCTAAACAACGGGCTATCTCACAACGCCGGCGTTCACCTCCTGAAAGTCTGTCACCGAGATTCTTACGCACTTTCTCCAAGCGAAACTCACGTATAAGACTCTCCATCTTGTCAATACGTTCCTGCTTTGACAGTTTCGTCATCTCCAAAACGCTCATGATATTATCCTCCACACTCATCTTACGGAAGACACTTGCCTCCTGTGGAAGATAACCAATACCAGCACGTGCACGCTTATAAACAGGGTAATTCGTAATCTCCTGGTCATCAATATACACATGTCCTTCGTTCGGAACGACAAGTCCTGTGGTCATATAGAAGGATGTTGTCTTGCCGGCACCATTCGGTCCGAGCAGTCCAACAATCTCTCCTTGCCTGACATTGATACTCACACCATTTGCAACGGTACGTTTTCCGTATCGCTTCACAAGCTTATCTGTCCTAAGAACGCTTCCTTCTCCGTCAGGGCGCACTACGATATTATCTGTCTCGCTCATAGCTTTTCATCATTTTGTCATTGGAAAAAGAATATCCAATCGCTGCAAAATTACGAAAATTAAAGCACATACCTACTAATAAAGGTAGAAAAAGAAAGTACCAATTTAGAATTATCAACATGGGAATAGGTTATAATAAACATATTTTAGAGTTATAAAATATTTATAAGAAAGGGCTTTTCAACTCGGCAGATGCAAGTTAAATATTGTCTTTCATGTTTATATCTCTAATTTTTTAGTTATTTTTGCAAATAAAAACTATATAAAAAATCATGCTTATCTTTAAGTGGTTGAATACATTTGGCAAGTATCTCATGCTCATGGGGCGCACCTTTAGTCGCCCAGAACGCATGCGAATGTTCCTGAAACGCTATGTTAAAGAGATGTCACAGTTGGGAGTTGACTCTATCGGCATCGTCTTGCTCATCTCATTTTTCATTGGTGCTGTTATATGTATCCAGATAAAGCTCAACGTACAGAGCCCTTGGATGCCCCACTGGGTATCGGGTTATGTAACGAGAGAGATCATGTTGCTGGAGTTCTCCAGCAGTATCATGTGTCTTATTCTGTCAGGAAAAGTAGGTTCAAACATAGCATCTGAGCTGGGAACAATGCGCGTTACGCAACAGATTGACGCTCTTGAAATCATGGGTATCAACTCTGCAAGCTATCTGATACTGCCCAAAACACTGGGACTGATCACTATCATGCCGTTCTTAGTCATCTTCTCTGCAGCAACAGGTATCGTCGGAGCTTATGCCACAGCATACCTTGGACATATCATAACACCGACAGATCTGACTGCAGGTATCCAACATGATTTCAACCCATGGTTCATGTGGATGAGTATCATTAAGGGTATCTTCTTTGCTTTCATCATCTCTACGGTATCGTCATATATGGGCTACACTGTCAAAGGTGGTAGTGTTGAGGTGGGCAAAGCATCTACTGACGCCGTAGTATCTTCAAGTGTTCTCATCCTCTTTAGTGATGTTTTCCTCACACAGATGCTAAGTTAAAAGACAAGAATAGAAGGCAGTCGAGGGATGAAAGGGAGTTAAGACACCCCCGTGACCCCATCACCAAGGATTATGAACATAGCACAGGGAAGCATAAAAGAATGAAGAAACAACATCATTCTACCCAGTGACTAACATTACATTTATACAGAACAGTTTCAACAACGATACTCAAAACTTGAGGAAACAAGTAAGCTGCAGAATGCATTTCGCTATGAAATAGTAAATAAGCATGCAGCCACAGACTGAGAGAACAAGACCAACGTCTTCACTCACTTTCATACTTTGACTCCTCATGACTTCTGAAAATTATGATTGAAGTAAAACATCTCTATAAGTCATTCGGTGACAAAGAAGTACTGAAGGACATCAATACTGTCTTTGAAGATGGTAAAACGAACCTCATCATCGGACAGAGTGGTGCGGGAAAGACCGTACTTATGCGCTCACTCACAGGACTTATCGACCCAACAAAGGGTGAAGTGCTCTATGATGGTCGTAACTTTGTCAACATGAACAAGAAGGAAAAGATACTCATGCGCCGTGAAATGGGTATGATTTTCCAAGGATCAGCACTCTTCGATTCGCTCACTGTACTTGAGAATGTGCGTTTCCCACTTGATATGTTCTCGGACATGAGCGCACTGGAACGTGACAAAAGAGCACAGGAATGCTTAGACCGAGTGAACCTAAACGGTGCTGAAGAGAAGTTTCCTGGTGAGATTTCAGGTGGTATGCAGAAGCGTGTAGCTATCGCACGTGCCATCGTTATGACCCCAAAATATCTTTTCTGCGACGAGCCTAACTCAGGTTTGGATCCTAAGACATCACTCGTCATTGACGAATTGTTGTCAAGTATCACCCGTGAATTTAACATGACGACGATTATCAATACGCATGATATGAACTCCGTGATGGGAATTGGTGACAACATTGTCTTTATTGCAGATGGTAAAAAGGAATGGCAAGGCAACAAAGACACGGTCATCTCTTCCCGAAACAAGAAACTCAACGATCTTGTCTTCGCATCAGATCTGTTCAAGAAGGTGAAGGATGTAGAACTGGCACAAGAGGATTAATTCTCTTTTTATAGCCTTTCAGAACAAGAAAGTTCAGATAAACACATCACACTTGGTTCTCTTCTAAAAGGTAGAAGAGAAACTGATGATGTAAAAATAAATCACATTGCGAATTCCAAAGGGGCTCTTTCGCATTGTAAAAGATGCCCTTTTGCAATGTAAAAGACGCCCTTTTAACACGTAAAAGGTGCCCTTTTGAATGGTAAAAGGGCACCTTTTATTTTGCTATTCTCAATCTTTTGATTCTCTGATAGTTACAAAAGTGAGAATTAAAGATTTTCTTTTATTTCCTAAATAATTGACCGTCTCTAATGTAAAACTATTTCTAATCAGAACCGTTAGGATACTATAACGATTAGAAATGGGAGCACCATGCTATCGCATGATCCACTTACCCTTCTTCTTCACCATAGGTACTATGACCTGTTCGGTCGTCTTATCGCCATAATGGAAAAGCAGAAAAACACTCGCCGCACTGTCCTTTCCTGTGAAAACAGATGAACCAATCGATACAGAATTGATACCATGATGCACACTATCCTGCATAGCTATGAACTTACGAAGGTTGATAAGCAGTTGTTCCCGATACGTATCAGGTAGCTTATCAGGTCTATTCTCGGCATTAAGGAACGCGTCATATTTCCCCCTCAACAGGAGTTCGTAATAGTGTTTGGCTGCTTGCGCAGCCAAATTACCTTGCTCTACAGCTTTCTTTTTCTCGCTACAAGCTGCCAACAACAGAACTCCTGCAAGTAAGAAAGCCGAAAAGAGTTGCTTCATACTCATCATGTAATGTTACTTCTGACGGATAAAGATGTTAATAGGACAGCCATGCAACTGCCAATTCTCACGCATCTTGTTTTCCAAGAAACGGCGATACTGCTCCTTAACGTACTGCGGTAAGTTCGCATAGAACACGAAAGAAGGGATCTGCGTATTAGGAAGTTGTGAACAATACTTTATCTTTATATACTTACCTTTTACTGACTGTGGTGGCGTTGCCTCAATAATTGGCAACATAACTTCATTCAATTTTGTCGTACCAATGTGTATCTTGCGGTTCTGATATACCTCTTTGGCGGTCTCAAGAACCTTGAAGATACGCTGTTTTGTCAGTGCGGAAGCAAAGATAATAGGGAAATCAACAAACGGAGCCATACGACTACGGATGGCATTTTCGAAGGTCGTAATAACCTTCTGATCCTTATTCTCAACAAGATCCCACTTGTTTACAACTACAACAAGGCTCTTGTTGTTACGCTGAATAAGCTGGAAGATATTCATATCTTGCGCCTCTATACCACGAGTTGCATCCAACATAAGGATACAAACTTCAGAGTTTTCTATACTCCGGATGGAACGCATGACACTATAAAACTCTAAATCTTCGGTCACTTTGTTCTTTCGACGAATACCAGCTGTGTCAACAAGATAGAAATCGAAGCCAAACTTAGTATATCGGGTATAGATACTATCACGGGTAGTGCCGGCAATTTCAGTTACAATATTACGATCTTCACCAATGAAAGCATTGATGATACTTGACTTTCCAGCATTAGGCCGACCAACAACTGCAAAACGTGGGATATCCTGATCAATGCTTTCATCAGGTGCATCCTTCAACTTCTCAAGTACAAGATCAAGCAAATCACCTGTTCCTCCACCTGTTGCTGCACTGATACAGATGGGATCTCCCAATCCAAGCTTATAGAATTCAGCTGCCTGATAATACTCTCCACTGTTGTCAACTTTATTGGCAACAAGGATAACAGGGAGCTTTGTACGGCGCAGAATCATTGCCACATCCTCGTCCCAGTCGGTAACACCAGTCTCTGCATCAACCAAAAAGAGTACGAGATCAGCCTCTTCTGTCGCCACAAGCACCTGCTTGCGGATAGCATCTTCAAATATATCATCTGATTTAACAACCCAGCCTCCTGTGTCAACAACAGAGAATTCACGGCCATTCCACTGACATTTGCCATACTGACGGTCACGTGTTGTACCAGCAGTATCGCTCACAATGGCGTGACGAGTTTGGGTTAAACGGTTGAAAAGGGTGGACTTTCCTACATTAGGGCGTCCCACAATTGCTACTAAATTTGCCATTTTTATTGGTCTTTTACCTCCTCACAACAGAAGAATCAATCTCATATGCATTGTAAGAAGACTCCAGATGTGGTCAAGCATCCGATGAATATTTGCCGAGGATGACCACTCCCCAGCCCTCACAGTATGTGAGAGTAAGCCTTACTAAACAGTTAAGGCAATTGATTAGGAAACTAACATTTCCCTTTTTTGTTGCTTTTACCATCCATATATTCCTATATTAAACCACTCATATTAACTAATCATGGACTGACAATATAAGTAACAATGGGTTTTTATAGCCTTATCCAAACAGGCTCCTATGGAGAATTATCCTCCTTCGGAGATGTTTAGAGAGGCGTTTTTACTCTGGATTATATCCAAAGTTATTCAGTTCTTTCTGTGAATTACGCCAATCTTTATCAACCTTCACATAAGTTTCAAGGAAGATTTTCTTATCAAAGAAACGCTCAAGACTCTTCCTGGCTTCAGTAGAGACCTTCTTCAAAGCCATTCCCTGGTGTCCGATAATGATTCCTTTTTGGCTGCTTCGCTCAACATAGATAATCGCATTGATATGAATTTGACGCTCATCTTCCTTGAAACGTTCTATCACAACCTCTACGGAATAGGGTATCTCCTTGTCATAATAACGAAGAATCTTCTCACGAATTATCTCTGAGACAAAGAACTTTGCAGGCTTATCTGTCAGCTGATCCTTATCAAAGAAGGCTGGACTTTCAGGCAATAACTCGAAAATACGCTTCATTAGGATGTCTATACCAAACTTATTCTTGGCTGAAAGAGGCAGTATTTCTGCATTAGGGAGTAGCTTATGCCACGTCTCAACAAGATTACCAAGCTTCTTCTGGTCGCTTTCATCAATCTTATTGATAAGAAGTATCACAGGAATCGTCATCTTTGAGACCTTATCCAAGAAGTCCATGTTCTTCTCAGGGTTCTCAACAACATCCGTAACATAAAGAAGTATATCAGCATCAGCTAACGCTGACTCTGAAAACTGGAGCATCATCTCCTGCATCTTATAGTTAGGTTTCAGAACACCTGGTGTGTCTGAGAAAACAATCTGGGCATCATCCGTATTCACAATGCCCATAATACGGTGGCGGGTGGTCTGTGCCTTAAAGGTTGCAATACTCAGTTTCTCACCGACAAGTTGATTCATCAGTGTGCTTTTTCCTACATTTGGATTGCCGACTATGTTTACAAAACCTGCTTTATGCATAATGAATAATATTCAAAACAAAAAAAACGCACCTATCCTTATTGATAAAGAAAGATGCGTTCTTTTATTTATAACAATTTGAAGTCTTTACTTCTTAACCGCTGCAGAATCTCCGTCGTATGCCCACTTATAATAAGAAGCACCATTAACGAAGCCCGCCCCGAAGGCTGTAAAGATGATATTATCACCTTTCTTCAGTTGTGACTCAAAGTCCCAGAGTACAAGTGGCATACAAGCTGCACTGGTATTACCATAACGTTGGATATTAACCAGCACCTTCTCCATAGGTACACCAATTCGTTTAGCGACTGCCTCAATGATACGTAAGTTTGCCTGATGGCATACAACGTAATCAATATCATTCTGAGTCAAGCCGTTGCGCTCTAACAAGGCTGCACAATCATCACCCATTGCTGTAACAGCATAACGGAAAACGGTGCGACCTTCCTGATAAGTATAGTGCAAACGGTGATCAACAGTGAAGCGAGATGAAGGACAAACAGATCCACCTGCCTTCACATGAAGGAATGGAAGTCCCTTGCCATCGGTACGATGATAAGAGTCTATTAAGCCTATACCCTCCTCAGTTGTACCTTCTACCATTACTGCACCTGCGCCATCACCAAACAAAGGACATGTCGCACGATCGCGGTAATCGGTAATTGCCGACATCTTATCAGCACCAATCACAATGATTCGCTTATGCCTTCCACTCTGAATCATGTTGCAAGCAACATCGAAAGCATACATAAAGCCGCAACATGCAGCAGCGAAGTCAAATGCGAAAGCATTCTTCAAACCCAACTTACCCAAGACTATTGAAGCCGTAGATGGGTGTGGGTAATCTGGAGTCGTAGTGGCAACGATAACAGCATCAATACTATCAGGGTCAGCACCCGTCTTCTTCATCAGAAGCTTAGCCGCCTTTCGTGCCATATAAGAGGTGCCGAGTCCTTCTTCCGTAAGGATGCGGCGCTCTTTAATACCTGTACGAGTGGTGATCCACTCATCGTTGGTATCAACCATGCGAGACAACTCCTCATTATTGAGGACATAGTCTGGCACATATCCTGCGACACCTGTTATGATCGCATTGATATTACTCATATTTACTCAGCTGTTTCCTTTACGACAGCAACCTTACCACGATAGTAACCACAAGTTGGGCAAACAGTGTGGTAAACATAATAAGCACCACAGTTAGGGCATACTGCCAATGTAGGAGCAACTGCCTTATCGTGAGTTCTTCTCTTAAGCGTACGAGTCTTTGACTGTCTTCTTTTTGGATGTGCCATAATTCTTTAAACGTTTAATATTTTTTATTTTTTCAATTTTAATAGAGCTTCCCAGCGCGGATCCATTGGCTGTTCGTCTTCCTGACCGCTTCGGGCGGCAGAGTGCTCTTCAAGAGCTCGTACCATAGCAGGGTTGCATTTTCCAGGTGCATGCACATGCTTGATAGGGATTGCGAGAGCTATGAATTCGTAGAGGTACCATGCAACACTATCGCCTTAAAGTAAGTATCATCCAGGTCAAACGTAAGGTGATTTGCACCTTCTTTCAGACCCTTCAAATCGATCTTAAGGGTTTCTAAGTCCATAATTGGGTTGCAAAGTTACGAATATTTTTCTGATATTAAGCAAATTATAAGTAAAAAAGTGTTGGGTTAAACTTACAAAACGATGATATCACCTTTTATACTTTATGTATTAATAAACTATCGTTGGTTGGTCTACATTTCTCATATTAGTTAGTTATTAGTGCCTTACAACATACTTAATAATGCAAGAAAAGGGTGTACCCTACTCTTTCTTAATTATGTACTGCAGCCCATCACCTATGGAGTTAATGCCCACCACTTATGCAGTTGATGGCAAGCACCAATCGTGTTAAGGAGATAACACTCTACCAAAAGACACCAACCGAGTTATTTATTCTTTTCGATACTGCAATAACTTACTATATACTTTGCTCGCAGAAACTACTTTATCTCATCACAATAATAACTCATTTCCCCACCAGTATCACCTATCTCCACATCAGCTTTGTACCAACTAACTGTATCACTACAAGCTGCTAAGGCCAACACACACACTGCCATTAATGGCAAAAGAAGATTCTTTATTTTCATAATATAGAAATATGTAAGTTATATGAGTTACAAAGTTACACTTTACTTTTTAGCAAAACAATACAAACTTATGATGATTTTTCATGTATTTTAACCCTTAGAATGTAATGATCTTGTATTTTATCCTTATTAATTATGAGTAGATTACTCTGTTAGCTGTAATTACAGTAAGATAATAATTAGGGAATGGGAACTATTTTATGGGAAAATAGATAGCTCCGTAATTAATAATAAACTGTCAACAATAATTTAACCTTCATCAACGTTAAGAAATCATATGCAGTGGACAGACAGAATCCGACAAGTGAAAATATTCCTTGTGGTGGCAGCTATTCTCATAGCTGTCGCTTCATTGTTAGTGTCTCGTTCTCTAACTCATGACTTAGCCCAGCAGGAACGCAGTCACATGGAGGTCTGGGCTGAAGCTATGCGCTCATTAAGCGAAGCTGAAGACAATACTGATTTAAGCTTAGTACTAAAGGTTCTGGATGAAAATAACACAATACCAGTAGTAGTCTTAGACCGTGATGGCGCTGTAACTGAATACCGAAACATCGAGATAAAAGCACGAAATGCCAAGGATAGTGTACAGGTCGTGACCAATCAGGCAATACAAATGCGCGATGCTGGACAGGTTATTCGTATTCCATTAAATAAGAGTCATAAAGACTATATAGATGTTTGCTATGGAGAATCGCTCATGTTGAAACGCATAGCAGTATATCCTTATATTCAATTAGGGGTGGTAATGCTCTTCGTAGTCGTTGCTATCTTCGCACTGCTAACATCTAAACGGGCTGAACAAAACAAGGTGTGGGTAGGGCTGAGTAAAGAGACAGCTCACCAGTTGGGTACTCCTATTTCTTCATTAATGGCATGGACAACCATCCTAAAAGAGACTTATCCTAATGATGATCTCTTACCAGAAATGGACAAAGATATTCAGCGATTGCAACTGATAGCTGACCGTTTCTCAAAGATTGGCTCTCTGCCAGAACCCGTTCCAGCAAGTTTGAACGAAGTCCTGAACCATGTTGTCGATTACATGGACCGACGTACCTCTCGCCGAATAACGATGAAAACGGATTTCCCTTCCGAAGATGTAATTGTCAAGATGAATGCTTCACTCTTCGAATGGGTGATAGAAAACCTCTGTAAAAATGCTGTTGACGCAATGGGAGGTGAAGCGGGAAGCATTACGTTACACCTGGAAGAAAATGACCATCGCGCCATTATCGAAGTCACAGATACGGGTAAAGGAATTAAGAAGAAAGACATACGGAATGTGTTCCGACCTGGTTTTACCACCAAAGAACGTGGATGGGGGCTAGGACTAAGCCTCGCAAACCGTATTATTGAGGAATATCATCATGGAAAGATATTTGTAAAGAACTCTGAAGTTGGGGCTGGTACCACTTTCCGCATAGAACTTAGGAAAGACTAAACACTCGAGAAAGGCTTTCCACATCTACATAAATCTATGTTACAAAACAAAAAACCTTAAAGCTAATGCTTTCTTTAAGGTATAAACAAGGTATAGGATGAGCATATCAATAGATATTCTCTACGATAAGACACCCCCCTCTTAATGTATCAAAAACCCCTAATTAAGTTTTGTTTTTAGTTGCTGTCACTTTTAACACTTCGTGTAATGAGTTTATATTCAGACGGTTAAAAGCGAGAAGAGAGTGACAGAAATGACAGCAAAATCAGGAATGGTATGTAATCGGCTTTTGTCTTTGATAGGAAAGAATAGACCGTTTTTACTGCATATAATCATCTGCTCCCTACAGCTCACTACTTAAATCAAGACTAATGTATAGATATTATCAGACGGGATAACGATTAAATATCGTTAAATGATTATCAAATATTTTTTTTATATCAAAAAAAAAATAGATTTGCGAAAGAAAACAGAAAGTTACATGTCAATGTGCTTAATGTTATATCATGAATCAAACCTGCTCAATTAAGACAAATCTTTTATGAAGAAAGACAGCCTATATATTATTTCGATTATCCAATCTATTCTGAAAAATGAAAACATACAGAGTAACCGAGAAGAAATTTATCAAATGTTGTTATCTGATAAATCCTATCCAAGCATTTTATCTATTATAAACACATTAAAAATCTGGGGTATTAATTGTAATGCTTATCAAGCTGACTATAAAAGTTTAGTAGAAAATGAAGGATATAAAATTGCAGATGAAACAGTTGAAATATTCAGGCAACAATTGAAAGATATAAATGAACTTAGGCTCAAATATTTACCACTTGTGTCTTTCAATGGCAGAAAGCTACCATGGAATTATCAGATATCTGATTTAAACTTTTATTTATAAGAAGTGTTTTCTTGAACAGAAATAGGAGTAGCTAACCTCATTACTGTAGAGATTACATAGGGGTATGCACCGGCCAAATTCAAGATGCTCTATACTAGTAAAGAGCATTATTAAGCAACAAATTAAATTTAAAAAAATGAAGAAATTAGATCCAAAAGAACTTAGGAACATCCTGGGTGGTTATGACAATGAGTTATGTAGACAAGTACAATCAGAAGCTCAAGATATAGATACTATGAGCGAAGAAGCATTAGATCGTTGGGTTGAGAGATATAATCTTTACTGTGTCTAATCTATAAAAGTATAGGCTTTTCTCATCTCAAGAGATGGGAAAAGCCTTCGGTATGTATAATATATATTAAAATGGCGAGATTCTACTTTACCTTACTTAGCCTTATATTGATGTTTCATCGTGTTTCTGCACAGGAGACACATGGAATAGAACCAGCAGTAATTGAGATTTCTTATAGTATTAAGCAACTTGATCGCTATGATAATTTTATTCTTCGATGTGGGAAAAACATTAGCCAATACTTCAGTCTGTATCGTTTAAAAAGCCAAGATATTATGTATAATGGAGATCGCGCAGCCCAGCTGGCACAGTTACATGCTGAGTCTGAGGCTCTGAAACATCGTAATGACCCCACTAAACAGTTACCTTGTTGTACGGGACACATGGATTATATTTATCGCAATCTGGAACAAGGTAAAACCAGTATCTATACCCAAATCTTAGCGAACAATTATCTGGTAATTGAGGATAACCCTGTACAGAACTGGGAAATACAGGTTGATTCTGTTCAAACTATCCTTGGATACGAATGTATAAAGGCTTCTTGCCATTTTAGAGGACGTACTTGGGTTGCCTGGTTCGCTAGTGACATTCCGCTAAGTCTTGGCCCATGGAAGTTTAGCGGGCTACCCGGATTGATACTAAAAGTAGAAAGCAAAGGGTTTATGACAATGGAAGCAACTAATATTGTTACAAACGGACTGAAACCAGTTACGTTTTACAATTTAGGGAAGAAGAAGTATGAGAGAATAAGCAGAGAGAAGTTTCTGAAGAAAAAATATACTCCAGGGATTTATCCCAAGACCTGTCGTATTATCACAATGGAATTGGATATAAAGTAAAATACAATATAAACTATTAATAAATACTTCTTACCTTCAATAACAATCCTCATGAAACTCAAAGTTTATTTATAAGAAAGGTGTTGGAATCCTATATATCTATGAAACGTTTTTTGTTCTTTTTCATTCTGAATCTCGTTATACAACAGACCTTTGCGCAGGTAAAAGTAACAGGCGTCATTGTTGATTACAGTGGACAGGCTCTCCCATCGGTAATCGTCAAGAACCTCAACGCTACAAACAAGAAGATGATTCGGTTCTGCCAGACAGATACCGAAGGCAAATTTTCAATAGAGGTTATGGTTGGTACAAATATCCAAATTGCTGCGATGGGGTTTAAAAAGAAAACCTTTGTAGTAAAGGAGAACATGGGAGAGCTACACATTACTTTGGAAGATGATACCAAAGCACTGGAAGAAATAACGGTGGAAGCAAAGCCTGTTCACTTAAGCGGTGACACGATAAAATATCTTCTGAACACTTATGCCAGACCAGACGACCGCACCCTGGCTGATGTTCTTACAAGAGTCCCAGGCTTTGAGGTCAATAAAGAGAATGGTGAGATACGCTATGAGGGTAAAACCATCAGCAATTTTTATATAGAAGGAATAAATATGATGGGTGGGAAATATGGGGTAGCCACTAAGTCCTTACCCAAAGAGGACGTAGCAACAGTGGAAGTCATGAAACATCATCAACCCATTCGTATATTAGAAGACTTCACGTATTCCGAAGATAATGCCATCAACATTCATATGAAGAAAGGAGCAAAGGGACGTTGGATGACGACATATAACGGAGGGATAGGAATAAAAAGTCATGGAGGACTATGGTCTTTTGAAACATTTGCCATGCGCCTGAAGACTAATTTCCAGACAATCCTCACCTATAAGACCAACAATACTGGTGAAAACATACGAAGAGAGACTGATAATCTTCTAAACTTTGACAATATACAGAGTCCTTTAACCACAAAAATTGCATTCCCATCACCATCATCCTTGTTACTCGGAGGACGTTCTCTCTTCAACCGATCACATGCAGTAAGCCTCAATTTTCTACAACGCATAAACGAATACTCACAGATCGGAATACAGGTTACATACACAAACGATTGCAGTAAAGCAACTTCTCTGAGGCGTACGAACTATTATATGAACAGCGGTGTAAGGACAATAGAAAACAAAAAATATTATCTTGAGAAGAGCAATGACCTCTTTGCTAAAATTAAATATGAGAACAACGCCAACAAGCATTACCTGAAAAACGAGTTTTCAAGCCACTTCTTTTGGAATAAACAATGGCTGAGTGAACAGGGGACTAATCCACACAAGATGATAGGAAATCTTCCTGTTTATACACTCAGGGACAATTTTAGTCTCATGCAAAAATATGGCAAACGTCTTATCAGCTTTGAATCGAAGAACATAATTGAAGTACGCCCGCAGCAGATGTACGTCGATTCACTAAGCCAATTACTCCATCAGCACTACTATGAGACTAACAGTAGTATCAATGGAAGCATTAAACTAGGTAAGTTTGTAGTCTCCGGACGCATTGGTATGAAAGCTGGTGCCTATCGTTTTTCATCAGACTTAGAGGGTGTACCAGACAGTCTTGGAATGCTTATAGGTAAAAGTAGCTTCACTTTTTATAAGCTTTATGCCACACCACAAGTGGAGTATATGATGAAGAGTTTTGTCTTTACGTTGTTAACTGACGCATCATACAATCACTATAAATACAGTTTGGATAACGGACTATCCAAGTTCCTTTTATCTCCTAACTTACACATTAGATGGAATGCAACGACAAGGTGGACCTTTTCTACCGATATCGCAATCAACTCAATACAGATAAATGCAGCTCAGTTCTACCCCACATTGGTGCTACAGGACTATCAGTACATGAACAAAGGATTGGCTGATTACCGCCTATCTAAGGAAAAAAGTATGGGACTGGGAGTCATTTATAGCAATGCATTACAAGGAACTTCAGTACGATTACATATAATGCGGTCGTTCGGAAACTCTCCTTACACATCCACACAAGACTATGTAGGTAACTATATTGTGGTATCATTAACTCCACAAGACACGAAATATAACGGATGGAACATATACCTAATGGGTTCACAGAGCATTGGTTTCTTAAAGGGGAAGCTTAACATGAGAGCCTTATACGATGTAAAGAATGGCTACATGATGCAAAATGCCATACAGATGCCTTACAATACAAAGAACTTAAAGCTTATTTGCGGGCTTGATGTAGGCTTGATAAGGAACGTAGATCTCACCTATAAACTCACTTATGGCTACAACCAGATGAAGATGACTGTATTGAAAAGGACATCAAACTTCAATAGCTGGAAGCATGAAGGAAGTCTTAGAATACCACTTTGCAAGGTACTCAGCCTCATAACCATGACGGAATACTATCACAATCAGATTGCACAGAGGAAATTTAAGGATGTTTTCTTCCAAAACATTACATTGAAATTACAAGCCAGACACTTTGATTTAAGCCTAAATATGAACAATATCCTCAACAAGAGAAACTATAGTTATGGTATTAACAATACTCTTTCAAGCAGTTTTTGTAGCCAGGACATCAGAGGAAGAGAACTCATGTTGAGTGTTTATTATAAGCCTTAATATTCTCATTTATGCATTTCCCTATATATCGGCAACAGGATTCTATGCTATGTGGAATTACTTGCCTGCAAATGATATGTAGATACTATGGTATTTACTTAAAACCAAACTATTTTCAGAGAAAATGTCAAGAAGGAAGAGAAGGTATTTCCCTATCTACACTAAAGTATGGAGCTGAGGCGCTCGGTTTTAAGTGTTCTTGTGGGCTTATGATAATAAAAGAATTTGATTCTCCCTTTCCCTGTATTCTCCACTGGAACCAGAACCATTTTGTTGTATTGTACAAGGTTAAAAAGGGGAAAACTTTCTACATTGCCGATCCAGCCAAAGGACTTGTAAAGTATAGTCTCGAAGAATTTAAGAAGCATTGGATAAGTACAAAGGCTGACGGAGAAGAGAGAGGAATAGCCATGTTTATAGAACCTACACCAGAATTCTATGAAAAGAAGTTTGAGGAAGCTGATATAAAAGAACAACGTTCTTTTAAGTTCCTTTTTAATTATATAAAAAAGTACAAGAAGTACTTCGGACAGATTGTATTGGGTTTATTCTTAGGCAGTCTACTGCAGCTTATCCTTCCTTTCCTTACCCAATCAATTGTTGATGTGGGTATTAGAAACCAAAATATTGGTTTTATATGGCTGATACTGCTCGGACAATTGATGCTCACAGTGAGCCGTACAGGTATTGATTTTATCCGTCGTTGGTTGCTGCTTCATATCTCCATGCGTATCAATATTTCGTTAGTGAGTGACTTCTTTATTAAATTACTGAAGTTGCCTATGTCGTTCTTTGATACAAAACTGATGGGCGATCTCATGCAGCGCATGGGCGACCATAGTCGTGTAAACTCTTTCCTGACACAACAGACACTCAATATCGTGTTCTCACTCTTTACCTTTGTAGTGTTCAGCATTGTATTATTATCCTATTACTATATTCATGCTCGGTAGTCTGATCTATGGCGGTTGGCTTACACTATTCCTAAGGCGTAGGAAAGTCTTGGACTATGAGCTATTCGAACAGCAAGCCATCAACAATAACAAGACTTACGAGTTCATCACTTCCATGCAGGAGATTAAGCTGCAAGACTGTGAACAGCGCAGGCGCTGGGAGTGGGAGGACGTCCAGGCAGACCTTTTCAGAGTGCAGATGAAATCGCTGAAGCTACAACAGACACAGGAAGCAGGTAGCATCTTTATCAATGAACTGAAGAATATTGTCATCACCGTAGTAGCAGCAACCGCCGTTATTCACGGGCAGCTCACACTGGGCATGATGCTCGCCGTACAATATATCATCGGACAGCTAAATGCTCCCGTTGAACAACTGATGAGTTTCTTCTACTCTGTACAGGATGTGAAGATAAGTCTTGAGCGGATCAATGAGATACATAACGTTGATGATGAAAATGGAAAACAGGGACAGAAGACTGCTGTGGAAGAGAAAAACGAGGGTATAGAGATGAAAGACATAGACTTCAAATATGACCCGCATGCCATCAAGAACATCATTGATAATGTGAATATATACATCCCTAAAGGCAAGGTGACTGCCATTGTCGGTGCATCTGGCAGTGGAAAAACAACCCTTATCAAACTCATACTTGGTTATTATCCCGTGTTGCACGGAGAGATAAGAATTGGAAGCACAAATATTAACACTATCAATAAGAAGTGGTGGCGCAGGCAGTGTGGCGTTGTGATGCAGGAGGGTGTCATCTTCTCAGAATCCATTGCCCGTAACATTGCCGTGGATGATGGGGAGATTGACAAACAGCGACTGCAGAAAGCAGCTGAGATAGCCTGCATTCATGACTATGTGATGGGGCTTCCTTTGAAATATAATACCAAAATAGGACGTGACGGTGTAGGACTAAGCCAAGGACAGAAACAACGTATACTGATTGCAAGAGCTGTATATAAGAATCCTGACTATATCTTTCTTGACGAGGCAACAAACTCTCTTGATACCAATAACGAAAGGATGATCGTTGAGCATCTTGACGAATTCTACAAAGGAAAAACTGTTGTCATAGTGGCTCACCGACTAAGTACTGTAAAGAATGCTGACCAGATCATAGTACTTGATAAGGGGAAAGTGGTAGAAACTGGCAACCATGAAGTACTTACGCAGAAGCGAGGTGCATACTATAACCTCGTTAAAAATCAGTTGGAATTAGGAAATTAATAGAAAAACAGATACAATATGAAAGACGACAAGATAGAGCTTCGCAGTGAAAAAGTAAGGACAATCATCGGTGAAATACCTTCACGGGGCGTTCGCTATGGTATAATAGTTATCACTATTGTTATATCAGGTTTACTGGCTGCTGCATATTTCATTCCCTATCCTGAGACCATTGATGCCAAGATTATGATAAAAAATGAGACGCAGGGGACTATCGCTATTCCATACAAATACATAAACACAGTAAGAAAAGGGATGACTGTCAGCATAGAACTAGAAGGGTTTGATAGGCAAAGATATGGAATGACTAAGGGGTCTATCGTCTCTATACGTAGAAGACCTAAACGGACTACGGAGGGTAATGTGTTTATCGGACAAGTCAGAATTAATGATAGCAAATATAAAATAATTAGTGGAATGACTGGCTCTGCATGCATTCTCGCAGACAATGGCAGTATACTGCAAAAGATTATGAGGCACACAATAAGCTGCCTGTAAATGTATTCTTCATAAGGCAAGCTGTCCTTTATATAAGAAAAGAAATAAAAATAGAAAGTAAACAGTAAACGCTCCTGATGTGTTAGAGCCCCGCACCATTGGAGCTACAGCTCAACACCATTAGAGTTGATGGTCAGCACCACCCGTGCTGAAGGTAGACCTTTAATATAAAGTGTAGCATAATTTTATAATAGAGTGTAAACATGAAGATTGCCTATTATTAAAAGAAAATAAAACAGAACTGTATCTGACTCATATTAAATGTTTATGTCATAACAGGATCTTAGAACTCGAAAGACACTAAAATTGTATATCTGTGTTTCCCTCAATTCACTGAACTGCATTGAAGAAATGAAGTAGATTATAATTTCCTGTCACTCCTGTCACCATTTTACACATTACAATGCACTGATAACAAATCG
>QWCC01000332.1_pt1 | contig 44217 bp, 38 predicted proteins | sample 1972491 | NCBI WGS metagenome assembly QWCC01 (sample SAMN09866718, study PRJNA288562) | Human oral metagenome isolate term5_saliva, whole genome shotgun sequencing... | isolation source: mouth | host: Homo sapiens | place: USA: California
GTCTTTTGACAGATGGCCTTACCTTTGGCTTGATGCAACCTATATTCCTATAAGAGAAGCAGGACATACAACCAAGCGTGCTGTCGTTATTGCTATAGCTGTAAACACAGAAGCTAAAAGACAAATCATAGGGCTTGAGTGTATAGATACCGAGTCTTATCTGTCCTGGAAAGACTTTCTTATCTCTTTGAGAGAGCGAGGACTTAGTGGAGTGAAACTTGTTATCTCTGATGCCCATGCAGGTCTTGTAAGAGCAATCGGTGAGGTACTCACAGGCGCTGCCTGGCAAAACTGTCTTTGTCACTTAGAGAGAAATGTCTTTGATAGATGTAGAACAAAAGCTCAGGGCAAAGCAGTTATTGCTGCTATGAAGCATACCTTTGAAGCTACTGATAGCGAGTTAGTACGTACAGGCTTTGAGCACCTCTATGAGGTGTATGAAAAGATAGACCCAAAAGGAGCGCGTCTTCTAGAAGAGTCAGAGCCATATGTACTGACCTACCTAGACTTTCCAAAAGAACACGCTCATTGGATACGTACAAACAATCTCTGTGAAAGACTCAACAAAGAGATAAAGAAGCGTACACGTGTCGTTGGAGTATTTCCCTTAAAACAAGCAATGCTTCGCCTTGTAGGAGCGGTATGTATCAATCAAAACGAAGAGTGGTTTGTAGCAACGCACTTCATGGACAAACGCTCTCTTCTCTTTGAAGAACCTCCTAAGAGAGAGTCATGTACACAAGAGACTATCGACCATCTCTTACAAGTAATTGATAGTGACTTTAACGCTTGTAAAGAGGTGGCATAATGTAGGTTAGAAGGTAGTAAGGAAATAGCCTTACACCACTTTTTGAGACGTAACTTGCGTCATGCAGTATGGAGAAGAATACTCATTTAAATATGGAATTCTAATTTTGTCACTTATTTGTCATGAAATTGAGAAAGTACATTTATTTAAGTGGTCTAACCTTGGTAGCAGGACTTTTAAAAGATGATATTTGAAGGTGTTTTTAATCTATCTGCGGAAATAACGTATTAATCAAATATTCGTAGGTTTTTTTGTTGTTTTGCTTATTTGACTTTTAGAAATACTATTTCCATATGGAATATTACCTTTCACATACATCTGCTCTACAAATTTATCGTGCTTTGCGAACACGGAGACACGAACTCTTAACTCATGGATTTAATGAGTATCTGAATAAGTTCAATTTAGATGCTAGACAGTTACTGACCAAAGATGATATTTCTTATCGTGAATTGGTTAGAGCTATTAATGCCGAGTTACTAGTAGATTATGGTATTGAACTTAAAAATCCAGTTGAAATTACTGTGAGCAATAAAAAGAATTCCTGTGCTTATGAAGGAATTCATTTTCATGTTGATACATGTGCTTCGCTTGACTCTGTAATAAAACTGAATATAAGCAGCTTTTCAGTTTTAATTTCATCTCCATTCGAATTGCTGTTTCAAATGGCTTCTAAATTGAGTCTGTTAGAACTAGTGCTCCTCATTTCAGAATTCCAAGGACGTTTTGTTATTGATGCGTCAACAGGAGAATTGCAGTCAAATTGGTATTCGCCTCTTTTCAAAAAGTCAGAATTACTTGCATATCTCAGCAAAAAGAAAGGTGCTAGATCTTTTAGAAAGGTAAAGGCTGCGGTAGATTTGTCTGTTGAAAATGCAGCTTCCCCGATGGAGGTTAAACTTGCACTTCGAGCTTTAATGCCAGTGTATAAAGGTGGATATGCTATTCCATGCGTTGAGTTAAACAAAGAATTTGAGATACAAAGTATTTCAGGAATAAAATCTCAGAAAAAGTGTCGTGCAATTGACCTGCTTCTATCCAGTGGAGTATTGAATCCAAAAGAATCTCAAAATGTAGCACTTGAATATAACGGATCTGTTCATGAATCGATTGACAGCGCAGACAGGGACTACAAACGAAATAACGAACTTTTAGCTGCTGGTATAGAAGAGTTTGTAATTAGCAAAAATGAATATGACGATATTGTTTTTATGGATAATTTATTTACGGTCATTCGCTCTAGATTAAATTTGCCAAGAAGACATACATCTTCAAAACAAAGGCAAATTGAAAGAGAGAAAAGAATTAAATTATGGAAAGAGTTAGAAAAGATCTAGTAAGTCTAACTTGAACCTACGGTAAATTCTACAAACACTAGGAAATCGCTCAAGCACTAGGAAATCGGAGCCTGAATAACACATCAAGTCTGAGTATAATTACTCAGACTTGGTAAGAAAAACCGGCAAATCACTCAGACATGGTGAGAAAATCCGGCAAATTGTTCAGACTTGATGTAATTTTCAGGCTCGCACTCGGCTTGCATCCAGCGCGCACTCGCTGCACTTCGCAATTGACTGACCAGCGTGCGCCCTTCTCGCGAGAAACCCGGTGCACTCCAAGGTCTTCTCGCTGTGCACGCCCCACCGCACACGACAATAAAACCGCAGCTTAAACTTTTACTCAGCGGTAGGGTTGTCGGCGGGGGAGACGTGCATGTTACCTTCGTTGCGGGCGATGTCCGCGAGCGTCTTGCTATCCAGGAAACTGGAGGTCATGCGGCCAAGGTCGCGCCAAATGTTGATGGTGGTGCAGGACTCCATCTGGGGACAGAGGGTGGTGTTTGTGCAGTTCAGGCAGCTAGCGGGAGCAAGATTGCCTTCGGCTGCACGAAGAATCTCGCCTAGCGTGTAGTCCTCGGGTTTGCGCGTGAGGCGATAGCCGCCGCCCTTTCCGCGCAGACTCTCGACGTATCCAGCCTTGTGCATCAGGGCAATGACCTGCTCAAGGTACTTGCGCGAGATGTTCTGGCGCTCGGAAACGTCGCCCAGCGAGACCCATCCCTCGTGAACGGCCAGGTCAGCCATTGCGCGGAGTGCGTACATTCCCTTTGTAGAGAACATTCCAGCCACGGCTACTCGCCGTCCTCGGCGCGCTCGCTCTCGGCGCCGTCCTCGGCGCGCTTACTCTCGGTGCCGTCCTCGGTGGTAGACGCACCGGCTGCGGCAGAACCGCTGCTGTGAGCCTCGAGCATCTCCTCAAGTGTATGCCATGCCAGCTCGGCGCACTTAACGCGTGCGGGCATGTGAGCGATGTCGTGCAGAATGTTGGCGTCTTCCAGCTGGTCAAGTACGGCCTCGTCGGTCTCTTCTCCGCGAATCATGCGGCCAAAAAGTTTGCAGAGCTCAATGGCCTCTTCTGGAGTGCGGTCAATCATCAGGTCGCTCATGATGTCGGCCGAAGCCTGAGAAATTGCACAACCGCTGCCCACAAAAGCAGCCTCGGCAATCTTTCCGTTCTCAATACGCACGGAAAACGTGAGCTCATCGCCACAAGAAGGGTTAACGCCCTCATGGGAGACGGTTGGATTATCCATCTGGTATTTGTAATCGGGGTGAGAAACGTGGTCCATAAACTCAGCGTTATACAGGTCGTTTGTTGCCACTTATTTCAACTCCTTGTTTTATTTGTTGCTGACCGCGCTGCCAAAGATCTTCCATACCTGGTTAAGACCCTCGATGAGCTGGTCAATGTCGTGTTTATCGTTGTAGAACGCAACGGATGCGCGGCAGGTGCTGGACTCGTGCAGCTCAATCAGAAGCGGCTCGGCGCAGTGATGACCAGCGCGAATGCAAACGTTGTTCATGTCTAGGATGCTCGAGACGTCGTGTGGATGAACGCCGTGCACGTTAAACGCTACAGCGCCCACGTGGTTTTGTCCCAGCTTAGAGCCAACGATGTCTACAAAGTCCAGCGTGCACAGCTGCTGCACCAAGTATCTGGCGAGAAGTTCTTCTCGCTTCTCGATCTTTGCCATATCCAAGCCGTTGAGGTATTCGACAGCGGCGCCGGTAGCGTAGATACCTGCGGCGTCCTGCGTGCCCGCCTCAAACTTCTCGGGAACAGGAGCCCAAACGGCGCTGGTTTCGGTGACGGAATCAATCATCTCGCCGCCGGTAAGGAACGGTGGCATGGCATCAAGCAGCTCAGCGCGACCCCAGAGCACGCCAATACCCATAGGTCCACACATCTTGTGCGCCGAGAAAGCCAGCAGGTCGCAGTCAAGATCATGCACGTCAATAGGGATGTGAGGCGCGGACTGCGCAGCGTCAACAACCATGTAGGCGCCCATAGTGTGAGCGCGCTTGGCAATGGCCTTGATGTCATTGCGGGTGCCCAGCACGTTAGAAACATGCGTGACAGATACAATCTTTGCGCGCTCGGTAATCTTTGACGCGATCTCTTCTGGCGTAATCTGATACTGCGAATTCATGCGCAGGTACACCAGGTTAGCGCCGGTAGCTTTACAAATCTGTTGCCATGGGATGATATTGGAGTGGTGTTCCATAATGGAAATGACCACGTCATCACCTGGCTTGAGTGCATAGCGGCCAAGGCTTGAAGCAACTAGATTAAGCGCCTCAGAAGTGTTGCGCGTAAAGATAATCTGCTGGCTTTCTGGCTTGCCGTTTTTATCGACAGCTCCAATGAACTTTGCAATTGAAGCGCGAGCTCCCTCGATAGCTGCGGTTGCTTCCACACTCCAACGATACAATCCGCGCAGTGCGTTTGCGTTCATGGTCTCGTAGAAGCTAGACTGCGCCTCAATAACCGCGCGTGGGCGCTGAGAAGTAGCAGCGCTGTCCAAGTAAGCTACCTCGGGGTTTGCTGCCAGAATTGGAAAATCTGCCTTGTAAGGGTTATCGGTAATCTGAGCAACTTCTGCGTCGGTCATTACGCGACACCACCTTTGCTGGAATTTGTCTTGGAGCAAGAATCGTTGCCGTCGTTGCTGATAACATCGTTGCTACCTGCAGCTTCGTCGTAGTCGTGAGCAATTTCTGCGCCCAGCTCAGCTTCGCAACACTCAACAGCAACGCGGTGGGAAATCTCCTCAGGTGCGTTGATGATGGCGTCTTCAAAGAGAGCGCGTACAAACAGCTGCTCTGCAGCCTGGCGAGAAAGTCCTCGAGCCGCAAGGTAATCAAACTGCTCAGGGGAGACGGATCCAATGGTAGCTCCGTGGTTACCAGCAACATCGTCCTCATCGCAGAGAATAACAGGCATGGTCTTGTTGACAACGTCGTCGCCAAGAATCATAACCGTTTCAATTTCGTTGCCCTGGGCATCCTTTGCGCCACGGACAAGATCGATGGTTGCGCGAAGCGTCTTCTTAGCTGCCTCGTTAAGGACGCCGGACTCGGTAAGTTGCGCGCGCGAAGAGGTACCGCGCATGCGTACCAGGTGGTTGATATCAAGCGTCTCTTCGTGAGTAGCGTGATAGCGATTATTAAGGTCAAGGCGGGCTCGAGCGCCAACCAAGTTAGCGGTGAGTCCAAGACCGATGGTCGAGCCGCCCAGGGCGTACTGCTTAACATCAACAGCCGCGTCCTGGTGAACCTCAAGACCAACGCTCTCAAGGTGCTGCTGACCTTCGTTGACACCAAGCATCTCAATGAGGTGCAGCTTTGCGCCAGCCTCAACCACAATGCGGGTGAGCGCAGCGCTTGTTGGGAGCGCGTCGCTAGCGTTCGCGTCGCTAGCGTTCGCGTCGCTAGCGTTCGCGTCGCCTGCAAAAGCAGCGATAACTACGGTAGCCTCAGCGCCTTCACGCACAATAACGCCGGTGTTAGCGCACTTGTTTTGAGCTGCAGAAACAGCAACAACAATAGGATCTTCTCGCTTGGTATGAGCGGGAACATTGTAGAAATCAGACTTAAATGCCTGAGACTCTACGTAGTCAGTAACCTCCTGGCCCATTCCGCACTCAATGCGCTCAAAAAGGCGAGGCAGAGGCAGGTACACTTTGCCTGCATCAGCTTGGTCTGGGGCAGAAACTGACAGTGAGTTAGCGCGTAGACGGTTCCATGTCTGAGCTGCAGGAACGTTGGCGCGATTAATCAAAACGTTATCCATTAGCCAATCGCTCCTTCCATCTCAAGTTTAATTAGGTTGTTCATCTCAACGGCGTACTCCATAGGGAGCTCCTTTGAGACAGGGTTTGCAAATCCGTTGACTACCATGGTGCGAGCCTCGGCCTCAGAGCAACCGCGGCTCATCAGATACAAAACGGTGTCGTCAGAAATACGGCCAATAGTTGCTTCGTGGCCAATCTGAGCAGTTGCATTGCGGACATCCATCTCTGGGATGGTGTCGGAACGGCTGATGTTATCCAACATCAGCGACTGGCACGAGAACGCCACGCGAGCGTTTTCTGCCTTGCGACCAACGGTAACTGCAGAGCGGAAGGTATTGACGCCGCCGTCCTTGGAGATGGACTTGGTGTCAACGTTTGCCGAGTTGTTGGAGCCGTTGATAATAACCTTGCAGCCTGTATCCAGGTCCTGCGTAGCGCCTGCAAACGTAATACCGGTGAACTCGCAGTTAGAGGAATCGCCGTTCATGATGGTAGAAGGGTAGAGGTAGGAAACGTGGCTACCAAAAGAGCCCGAGACCCACTCCATCTTTGCGTTGCTACCAATGATGGCGCGCTTGGTGTTGAGGTTGTACATGTTCTTGGACCAGTTTTCGATGGTCGAGTAACGCAGACGTGCGCCGTCCTTAACAAAGAGCTCAACAGCGCCTGCATGGAGGTTTGCTGCGTAGTACTTAGGTGCGGAGCAACCCTCAATAAAGTGCAGGTCAGCGCCTTCCTCAACAATAATAAGCGTGTGCTCAAACTGGCCAGCGCCCTGAGCATTCAACCTAAAGTAGCTCTGAAGTGGGTAGTCTAGAGTGACGTTTTTTGGCACATACACAAAAGAGCCACCAGACCACACGGCATAGTGCAGAGCCGCAAACTTGTGGTCTGAAGGAGGAATTAGCTTGCCAAAGTACTCTTTAACAACAGGCTCCCACTGTGGATCGTGCAAAGCATCCTCAATGGTGGTGTAAATAACGCCCTGCTCAGCAACTTCCTCACGCATGTTGTGATAGACAATCTCAGAATCGTACTGAGCACCAACACCAGCCAAGCTCTCTGCCTCTGCCTGTGGAATGCCCAGACGATCAAAGGTATCCCTAATATCCTCAGGTACGTCATCCCAGCTATTTGCCTGCTGAGTTTTTGGCGAGACATACGTGGAGATATGGTTCAAATCCAGACCTGCAATAGAAGGTCCCCAGTTGGTAGCCATCTGGCGCTGGTGATAGGTTTCCAGGGCCGACAACCTCATCTGGAGCATCCATTCGGGCTCTTCTTTTTTCTCGGAAATAGCACGCACAATTTCTGGCGTGAGGCCATCATCGTAGCGCTCGTAACCCTCTTCGGACTTGGTGAAGTCGTAGAGCGAGCGGTCTACGTCAGCGACCTCAGATCGCTTCTTCTCGCTCACTAGTTAGCACCACCCTCATCAGTCTGGTTCTCAAAACGCTCAAAGCCCTCGTGGTCAATCTGATTGATGAGGTCAGCAGGACCGTCTGCTACCAGGTGACCCTTGACCATAACGTGAGTGCGGTCAATCTCAAGGCGCTCAAGAATGCGGGTGTTGTGAGTAATGATGAGCAGCGAGCCGTCACAGGTCTCGCGATATGCCTGAATACCCTTTGAAACAACAGAGAGTGCGTCAACGTCTAGGCCGGAGTCAGTCTCGTCGAGAATGGCAAGTTTAGGCTGAAGCAACAGAAGCTGGAGCATCTCAACCTTTTTCTTCTCGCCACCAGAGAAGCCGACGTTAAGCTCACGCATCAAGAAGCCCTGGTCAAGCTCAAGCTGATCAGAAATCTGACCAACACGCTGACGGAACTGACGAGCGGTCATCTTAAGCTCAGGACGCATCTGTGTGATGGTGCGCAGGAATGAATAAAGAGGAACACCAGGAACCTCAACAGGCGCCTGATAGGAGAGGAAGATGCCTGCAAGTGAGCGCTTATCTGCAGCAAGCTCAGTTACATCCTCGCCATTAAAGATGAGGGAACCATCGGTAATCTTATAGGTGGGGTCACCCATGATGACGCGGCCAAGTGTTGATTTACCTGCGCCGTTAGGTCCCATTAGAACGTGAGCCTGGCCATCACCAATGCTCAGATCAATTGAATGCAGGATGGATTTCTCCTCGGTACCTGCGGAAATTCCGTTTACACGGAGTAGCTCAGTTGCCATAAATCTCTCTCCAAATATCTCTACGCGCAAGCACGTGATACGTTTGTGACTAGCTCTTTGGGCGGCTCTAGGGCGAGCAAAACCTTTGCGCTAGTGCGATTTTGTGACAAAGACAAACGCCAATGTCACTGACGTTTTTGTCATACCCCAAAATCCGCTAATTCATACTAAATGGTAGGAATTAAAAAGCAACCCTTACATGAGCACTTTTTCACGTTTTCTAGAAAATAATCGGATTTTTTTCATAGGTTTCAAAAGTTATAAGAGCTTTTCTGCGCCAGAGTTGCCGCTCACGGGTAAACTAGAAGCGTCTATGTTCTAACAAGGAGGATTCATGGGTCAGAGAATTCAAGGTACCGAAGATCTTTACGGCGGCTATATGCGCTCTTGGGAGCATATGCAAGATGTTGCCCGCCATCTGTTTGGTACTTACGGTTTTGACCGCATTGAGACTCCTGCACTTGAGCAGGTAGACACCTTTGTGCACGGCATTGGTGAGTCCACCGACGTCGTACGCAAAGAGATGTTCCGTGTCTTTTCTGGCGCGCTGCTTGATGATCTGCTGGCTGCCGGCAATGAGTCCGGTCTTAAACCTCGTCAGCGCATGGCTATGCGTCCTGAGGGGACTGCTGGTGTGGTCCGCGCCGCTGTTGAGCACAACTTTGTGCCACAGGGAGGAACACCTGCAAAGCTTTGGTATGCGGAGTCAATGTTCAGAGGAGAGCGCCCTCAGAAGGGTCGCCTGCGCCAGTTCCACCAGGTAGGTGTTGAGTGGCTTGGAGCTTCAGATCCAGCTGCCGATGCAGAGTCCATTATCATGTTGATGAAGTTTTACGAGCAGATGGGTTTCTCGCCAGCTGATATGAAGCTCATGATTAACTCCATGGGTGATGCGGAGTGCCGCCCTGCATATCGCGAGAAGATCAAGCAGTTCATTCTTGATCACAAGGATGAGATGTGTGAGGACTGTCTTGAGCGTGCAGAGATTAATCCGCTACGTGCGTTTGACTGCAAAAACGAGAGTTGCCACGCGGTCATGAAGGATGCTCCACTGATTTCTGACAACCTGTGTGATGATTGCCGTGCTCACTATGAGCAGGTCAAGGCCTATCTGGATGCTGCGGGTATTTCATACGTTGAGGATCCAACGCTTGTTCGCGGTTTGGATTACTATACGCGTACCGTCTTTGAGGTAGAGATTCCAAACGCTGGTGTCGGCGCCATTGGCGGTGGCGGTCGTTATGACGGTCTTGTTGAGCTTGAAGGTGGAAAGCCTACTCCAGGTGTTGGATTTGCTGTTGGTTTTGAGCGCATTATGCTGGCTCTGGAGGCTCTTGGTGTTGCAGCCGAACCAGCGGCTCCAAGCTGTGTCTATGTAGCTTGCGCAGGTGCTGAACAGGCTCCTGTTGTATTTGATGCTGTGCTGGCGCTGCGTGAGGCTGGCATTAGATGTGAGACTGATCGTACTGGCCGTTCGCTAAAGGCTCAGTTTAAGCAGGCGGATAAGATGGGTGCAACGCTTTGCGTGGTCATTGGTCCAGATGAGGTTGAGGCTGGCGCGGTAACTCTTCGTGACATGGAGTCTCACGAGCAGGTACAGGTGCCTGCTGATCAGCTTGTTGCTGAGGTTAAAGCAAGACAGTAACAATAGGACTAGAAGTTAAATTTAAACCTCTCATGTCTTAGGCATGAGAGGTTTTTGTTTTGTTAGGCAACCTTTACAGCAGGAAGGCTTGCAGTTGTATCTGTTGTGTCTTCGTCCTGCACACGAGGCGATGCGCAGCCACGGACATCGTCAGAGGTAAGACCAAGCCAACGAGCGCGGTGACCGTCAATTTTTGCTGGACGGCGATGGAGCCACAGAGAAATTCCCAGAGTCCAAAGAGGCAGCAAATAGAGGAAGCTTGCAGCCAGAAGGCTCATAGAAGGCGCGCCAATTGCAGAGAGCACCGAGATGTTTGAGATGGACCACGGTACCAGAGGAGCAAGAATTACAGCGCTATTCTCGATATCCAAAGCAAGGGCGCTTGAAGAGTCCTCTGCGTTCTCGCACAGATCGTTTGTCAGCATAATTGCCAAGGTCTGATTGCAAGAAACCATTGAGGTAAACATGCTGGTAATCAGAACGCCAAAGAAAGGCGTGGAGTTATCGGAGAGGTCAGCTACCAGCTGGCACATACGGCGAAGCAGGCCAGTTGTCTGGAAAAGACCAGCGTAGCTTGAAGAAATGGTCACGATTGTTAAGACGTTCATCATAGAGAAAACGCCGCCGCCATTAACCATGTTTGCAACGGTAGCTCCTGGAGCACGAAGGCCAAAGAGCAAGATAACAGGCAGGTCCTCAAGAGGAACGCGCTGGATGGTGACACACAGAATGCAGGCAAGCACCAGGCTAGATGCCATGGTTACAATGACATCAACCTTAAGAAGCGAGAAAACAATTACAAGAAGTGCTGGTGTAAGCGAAATCAAAGAAAGCCTAAAGGAACGGCTCAGAAGACCAGTAACATCGGGGATAGTTCCCGTGTTTGCCATGAAGAAGTCCCAGGCCACGTAGATAACACATGCAGCAATAAAAGGCACCACGCTGGTACGAAGCATGCGGTTAATGTTCTTGGATAGATTGGTATCGGTGAGCTGCGAGACAAGGATTGCGCTGGTAGACATAGGGGAGCAACGATCGCCAAAGTAGCTACCTGCAAGAACAGCGCCACCAATAAAGAACTCGCTTGCTCCAATTGCCTTACCAATAGACATGCAGATAATACCCATGGTTGCAGCGGTACCAAATGCGGTGCCTAAAAGCATGGACATCATGGTGCAAAGTAAGAATGTTGCCAGAATAAAGACAGAAGGAGAAATAAGAGAAGCGGAAATGCTGACAATCTCTGGAATGGTTCCAGCTGCACGCCATGCCGCACTCATAGCACCAACAACAGCAAACAGCGCAATGATTGTTTTAACTTCCCAGACAGACTCAAAGGCTGCTAAAAGAAGCTTTTTTGCAGAGATTTTGCGAGAGAGTCCGTAACCAAAAAAGAGGAAGAAACCAATGGTCAAAATAGATGTAAGGGGAAAAGATAGGGCTGTACCTACGATGAGCATCACCGCAAAGGCACTTAGTACTATTAGCTCTACCATGCATCCACTCCAAACGAATTTCTTATATAAATAGAGTAGGCAACTAAAAAGTTGAAGTCCAACTGTTTTCAATGGTTATAATTACAAGTAATTTTTGTAATACAGTGGGAGCAAAAATGAACTTTCAAACCATGGATTATTTTGTTGCCGTTGCAGAAGAAAAGAGTTTCACCAAGGCGGCTGAACGCCTGAGCGTAACGCAGCAAACGCTCTCGGCAAATATTGCGGCAGCAGAAAAAGAACTTGGTTCTAAGCTGCTAGAACGTACGGTCCCGCTGTCGCTCACATTTGCGGGAGAAGAGTTCTTGCGTTATGCCCGTAGGTTCCAGGCTCAGCGTCGTGCTATGGATCAAGAGTTTCTTGATATTGCGGGCAACGAGCGAGGTCGCCTGCGTGTTGGTGTTACCGCAACACGAGGCCACATCATCATGCCGCGCTCCATCGCTGCTTTCCAAAAATTGCACCCAAATATCTCTATTGAGCTTGATGAAGGCGAGAATGACGAGCTGGTTGAGTGGCTATCCGAAGGCCAGCTTGACTTGATTGTTGCAACGGTTAATTCATCGTCGTATGACCTGGTTGTTAAAAAGCTATTTGACGAGAAGATCGTTCTGGTAGTTTCTCAAGCGCTTCTTGAGTCTTTGTATGCAGATAAGGTTGACTCGGTTGTTGCGCAAGTCAAAAAGACGGGAAAGCTCACGGCCTTGGAAGCTTGCCCCTTCTTAACGGTAGGTAAACGAGACATTGCTGGTAGTTTTGCTCGCCATGCGTTTGCCGCGTCGGGCATTTCTCCCACTATCAAGGTCATGTCCAGAAACTCCGAGACGCTTTTGGCGCTTGCCATGAGAGGCGTTGGCGCGTGCTTCTTGCCATCTGAGCTGGTGGCTTCTTCTTACTACGACTTTGAAACATCTGGTCTTCACATCATTGAGCTGGGAAAAGAGATGTCGTACTCGGTCAGTGTTGCCTGGCGACGCACCGACCATGTGTGGAGCACAATCGAGTCATTTGCCCAGGTTCTCTCTGAGCAGCGCTACGTGGTTAAGCGAGGTGAGTAGCGTGGATGCTCTTCAGTCCGACAACAACCTTGAGGTTTTGTATCAGGACGACTATCTACTTGCTGTGAATAAACCAGCGGGAATTATCGTTCATGCGGACGGTACCCATGAACCCTCGTTAACTGAGCTAGTTTGCGAGAAACTCCACGCACTTGAGAGCTCAAGCCAGATAGACCTTTCCCAGGTCCAAGCTCTGAATCGCCTTGATAGAGAGACTACGGGCATTGTGCTTTTCTCGCTCAAAAAAGAAATGCAGGCACAGTTTGACCAGCTTATTGCCTCCAAGGAACTTTCCAAAGAGTATCTGGCAGCTGTTAAGGGAGCATTTGAACCAAATAAACTGCTGATAGATAAGGCAATTGGAAAAGATCGGCATGACGCTCAGAAGATGAGAATCTCAGCCACAGGCAAGCCTTCTCAAACGGAGGTGCGCCTCATTAAGGTTGCATCGTCAGCACAAGGTCAAACTCAAAGCTTGCTACTGGTCAATTTGCTGACAGGAAGAAAGCATCAAATTAGAGTGCATCTCTCGTCACTTGGATTTCCCCTGGTAGGAGATATGCTGTATGGAGGTGCGTCGTCTCTGCAGCGCGCTTCAAAAAAGAAGCATAGGCCGCAGCCGTTAATGCTCCATGCATATCGCGTTGGATTTATTCATCCACTCACGGGCGCAAAAATTGTGATTAAAACGGATATTCCAGAGCGATTTTCTTATTTTAGTGTCACCAAGGGGGACTTATAGTACATACTTTGTGGTAGAGACATACATTCATTTTGTGCGGATACGTTACCCAGACGTGCATAAAGTGAACGAGGAGGGGGAGAAATGCCTGGCACAATGCGAGGTGTCTATACCAACCTGACTGAAATCCGCAGGAAGGTATTTAAAGAGGTTTCAACGCTTGCGTATGAAAAAGCAGATAAGAGCGTTGACGAAATTGCTCACCAGATGGAAGAGCTGCCTTACAAGATTATTCCTGGTGATATTGCAACGTACCGCGAAAGCGTCTTCTTGGAGCGCGCTATTGTTGGTGAGCGCATTCGCATGACTATGGGCATGCCTATGCAGGGCGTGGATCAGCCAGAGAAAATTTCTGACGGCCTGGAAGAGGCCTCTAGACCTGAGGTTTATTACCAGCCACCTCTGATTAACATCGTCAAGTTTGCGTGCAATGCCTGCGAGGACAACGTGTATCGCGTTACCAACGCTTGCCAGGGCTGTCTTGCGCACCCTTGTCGAGAGATTTGTCCTAAAGAGGCAATTAGCTTCGTAGACAAAAAGGCATACATTGACCAGGAGAAATGCATTCAGTGCGGAATGTGCTTCAATGTTTGTCCGTACCATGCAATTCATCACCACATACGTCCATGCGCAGCCGCATGCGGTATGGACGCTATTGGCTCTGATGAGCACGGTCGCGCAGACATTGATTACGAGAAGTGCGTATCTTGTGGCCAGTGCCTGGTCAACTGCCCCTTTGGCGCAATTGCCGATAAGAGCCAGATTTTCCAGGTAATTCAGGCTATCAATGAGGGTTACACCGTTGTTCCAATTGTGGCTCCTTCGTTTGTTGGTCAGTTTGGCAAGGGTAGCGTTGGCCGTCTTCGTGAGGCCTTCAAAGAAATGGGCTTTGCCGAGGTAGAAGAGGTGGCAACTGGTGCTGACCTCTGTACTGTTCAGGAAGCAGAAGACTTTGTCAAAGAAGTCCCAGAAAAACTGCCATTTATGGGTACAAGCTGCTGTCCTTCCTGGTCTGCAATGGCTAAAAAAGAGCACCCAGAGCACGCTGATGCTATTTCTATGGCACTAACCCCCATGGTTTTGACTGCTCGTCTGGTAAGAAAGCAAAACCCAGAGTCCAAGATTGTCTTTATTGGACCATGCACCGCTAAGAAGCTTGAGGCACTGCGTCGTTCCGTTAAGTCCGAGGTCGATTTTGTTCTGACCTTTGAGGAGCTTGCGGGAATGATGGAGTCCAAGGGCATTGACTACACCAAGCTTGATGACGACAACTCCGATTTTGAAAACGCTTCTCATGATGGCCGTGCTTTTGCAGTGGCTGGTGGCGTAGCGGGTGCCGTAGTTAACGTCATTCACCAGAAGTATCCTGATAAAGAAGTACCTATCATGGCTGTTGACGGCCTTGCTGAGTGCCGAGCTATGCTTAAGGATGCCGTTAAGGGTAAATATCCAGGTTATCTTCTTGAGGGCATGGCTTGCCCAGGAGGATGCGTTGGTGGCGCTGGTACGCTGAGTGCAGTCAACCGTGCTGCCGCAGCAGTTAAGCGTTACGCAAAGACTGCTTCCTCCGAGCTGGCTTCTGCTAATAAGTACAACGATCTTATTCCAGAGCTTGCTGGAACGGTCTCTGCTGAGGTTGAGATTGCCGAGGTTCTTGAGGTTCAGAAGCCTGTTGAGTAGATACGTTTTCTCAAATTAAACGTAAAACGCCGGTGCACTGCATCGGCGTTTTTGTATGGAAATGTAGCTTAATAGGGTAATCTACCTGGTAAAAAAGGACCTGTGTTAACAGGCCCTTTAAGTTTTAGCTGAGAGACAATCAACAAAACGTTGATTATTTTGAATTACTCAGATTTTTCGTTTTTCATGGATGCATAGAACGTTGCATGCGCAAAAACGTCTTTAATGGTTTTTCCATTAATAAATGGAAGAGCGAGAAATTCGTCTACCGTTGGAACTAGTTCAGAACAATCTACAAAGTGGTTTTTTTGTGCAGGTACTCTACCAGGTCTTCGTAAGAAATCTGGAGAACCTCAGAACTTTTCTTGCCCATGATGCAATCCTTTCCACGTCGCTTGCGCGCAAATTATGGACGCACTTTTATAGACTATACCGCCCTCAGAATACGCTTATTCAGATGAATTGAGAGGCATAGGCAAGCGGACGTTTTTTCTCGCTCAACGGCAATGAGCGGATGGTTGCAAATTTAGTGCTACTATTTGAGAATTTCTTGCACCATCTCATCTGCAGTATTGCAGAGTATGGTGGCACCTGCAGCTAGAAGCGTTTCTTTATCCCTAAATCCCCAGGTAACACTAATGCAAGGCATGCCACTGTTGCGTGCTGTTGCAACATCAACCTCAGAGTCTCCAATATAGACAGCGTCTTGAGGGTCAACACCAATTTGAGCGAGGGCGTAATGGACAGGCTCGGCATCAGGCTTTCTTTTAAGGTCATCTCGCTGGCCCAGCGCAAAGTCAAATCTACCTGGGAAGAAATTGCTCATTAAATCTGCTATGGCAAAGTCTGGCTTGTTTGAGACAACGGCACACTTAACGCCTGCAGCCCTAAGCGTATCAACCGCATCAAGGATACCAGGGTAGGGCGCAGTGTTATCCAAACTATGGTCAGCGTAGTGCTCTTTAAAACACGCAAGTACACGCTGGTATGTTGCGTCATCAGTATCCTCTGGCACAGCATCGCGGATAAGTTTAGCAACGCCATTTCCAACCATCTGACGGACCTCATCAACGGTATAGGTGGGCATGTTGAACTGCTCAAGAGCGTAATTGGTTGCCCAAGCAAGATCAACAATGGTGTTCAGAAGTGTTCCGTCTAGATCAAAAACAGCGGCTTTATAGGCCATGAAAGCTCCAAGTTCTTCTCGCCCTGTAAGAGGGCTCATGTGTATCAATTTCAGTCTAGCGTAAAAGTGTGACGGTAAGTTATTTATTCCTCGTGAATCTCCACTAAGTTTAGATTGAGAGGATTCGACTAAACGTTGGAGAGTACAATGGTTTATCTATGAGCAAGAACGTGCCGTCTACACGTTTTTGCCGTCTTGAAGGCGCTTTCCGATTTGGCACAGGGAAGCAAAGACGAAAGGATAACAATGGATTGTTCCTCAGAAACCCCCCAGAATTATTCCGCTCACGCAGCTGTTGATTTGCACAGCATGCATTCGCATACCTGCGGAGAGCTTCGCGCAGAGCATATCGGTCAGACCGTTACGCTCACTGGTTGGGTTTGGCGTCGTCGTGACTTTGGAGGCCTGATTTTTGTTGACCTTCGTGATCGCGAGGGTTTGACACAGATTCTATTTGACCCAGATGTTGATGCAGAAACATTTGCAACTGCAGAGACTATTCGTCCTGAGTGGCCTGTTTTGATTTCTGGTACGGTTCAGCATCGTTCTGAGGGTCAGACTAATGAGGCTCTTGCTACCGGTGAGGTAGAGGTACTTGCTTCCAAGATTGAGGTTCTTAACACCAGTGCAGTTCCACCATTCCAGATTGAGAATCACATTGATGTTAACGAGGACCTTCGCCTGAGATATCGCTACGTTGACCTGCGTCGTCCTCAGATGGCACAGAATCTTCGTATGCGTTCTGATTTTGCGTTTGCGCTTCGTGAGGCTTTCCATAAGCGTGACTTTACCGAGGTAGAGACTCCAGCGCTGTTTAAATCTACTCCTGAGGGCGCTCGTGACTTCCTGGTTCCATCCAGAATGCAGGGCGGAAACTTCTACGCACTGCCACAGTCTCCACAGCTGCTGAAGCAGCTACTGATGATTGGCGGTATTGAGCGCTACTACCAGATTACTAAGTGCTTCCGTGACGAGGATCTTCGTGCAGATCGTCAGCCTGAGTTTACACAGGTTGATATGGAGATGGCATTTGTCCGCGAGGAAGATGTCATGGCCGAGCTTGAGGATATTCTGGGCGATGCATTTGCAAAGATGGGTATTGAGTTCCCAGCTCCACTGCGCAAGATTCAGTACTGGGACGCAATGGATACCTACGGCTCCGATAAGCCTGATACCCGCATTGGTATGGAGCTCCACGATGTCTCTGAGGTCTTCAAGCAGTCAAGCTTTAAGCTCTTTAGCTCTGCTGCTACAACAGAAGGCCAGTACGTCAAGGCAATCAACGTTAAGGGTGCAGGCACCTGGCCACGCTCTCAGGTAGATAAGCTTGCCGAGGTAGCCGCCGGCTTTGGTGCCAAGGGACTTGCGTGGGTTGCCTTCAAAGAGGACGGCTCCGTGGGAGGTCCTATTACCAAGTTCTTCTCGCCAGAAGAGCTTGAAGCACTGCGTGCAGAGATGTCTGCTGAGGCAGGGGACTTGATTCTCTTTGCTGTGGGCGGTCGCCTGGAGACAGATGAGATTCTTGGTGGTATGCGCCTGCATATGGCAAAGGTCTTGGATGTACCGCGAGAAGGTCATGATTTCCTTTGGGTTGTTAACTTCCCACTGTTCCATTGGGATGAGGAGACTCAGTCTTGCGCCTCTGAGCACCAGCCCTTCACCCTTCCTCGTGAGGAAGAGCTTGACCTTCTGGACACTAATCCTCTGGCTATGGGTTCGTATACTTACGACTTTGTTATGGACGGCTTTGAGGCTGGCGGCGGCGGAATGCGTATCCACAACGCTGAGCTGCAGCTTAAGATTCTGGAGAAACTCGGCTTTACTGAAGAGCGCGCAAAGGCTCAGTTTGGCTTCTTGATGGAGGCTCTGACGTTCGGTGCGCCTCCAATGGGCGGCTTTGCACTTGGTCTTGACCGCGTGTGCATGCTGCTTGCAGGCGCTGATTCTATCCGCGATGTCATGGCCTTCCCAAAGACTACTTCTGGCTCTGATCTGATGTCCAGCGCTCCTTCTCCTGTTTCTAATGAGCAGCTCAAGGAGGTTTCGCTTCAAACGCTTCCAAAAGAGGCATAAGCAAACCAAGCAACGCAAGACAGTAAGGTACATGGTGTTTTAACAATGAATGATGCTTCTGTAGAAGAAAAGGCTCCATCTGCTCGTGCTGAGTTAAAGGTTATCTTGGACCACTTTGGCGCGTATAAAAAGGACTTTGTTATGTCGGGACTCTGCGTGTTTGCAGAGTCCCTACTCGAATTAGTGATTCCTGTACTCATGGCTCAAATTGTTGACCAGGGTATTTTGCAAGGCAACCTTCAGACTGTTTTTATAAACGGTACCGTTATGGTTGTCTTTGCTCTTCTCGCCATGTTTGCTGGTATTGGCTATGCGCGCTACTCTGCAAAGGCAGCCATGGGACTAGGCGCACAACTGAGACAAGATGAATATCGCCGAATGGAAGAGTTTGCTTTTGCAAATCTTGATAAATACGATTCATCCTCTTTGGTAACGCGTTTGACCTCTGATGTAACCATTATTCAGAACGCCTTTGCAATGGGTACGCGCCCGTTTATGCGTGGACCAATTATGCTGGTCATGGGCTTGGTTATGGCGTTTATTATGAGCCCAGAGCTGGCGGTAGTGTACTTTGCGGTGCTGCCTTTCTTGGCTATTGCACTCTTCTTTATTGTGAAACGCGTTGGTCCTTTGTACCGCGTTATGCAAAGTGCAATGGATAAGCTTAACGAGGCGCTGCAGGAAGACTTTGCGGCTGTTCGCGCTATTAAGGCATATGTCCGAGAAGGATATGTCTCTGATCGCTTTGAAAAAGTTAATACGCAGTACGCGCAGACTGCTACAAAGACCTTTGGAACTTCCGTCTTAAATCTGCCTATTTTCCAAGCATCAATGTATGTCACTAACGTGGCTATTCTTTGGTTTGGTGGCCAGATGATTATGGCTGGCAGACTGGGCGTTGGTGAGCTCACGGGCTTCATGAGTTACGTACTGCTTATCATGAACTCTCTTATGATGATTTCTGGCGTGTTCTTGCTTACTGCTCGCGCCATTACTAGTGTGCGTCGAATCGGAGAGATTCTTTCCGAGGAGCCTGCTATTGAGTCTCCAGAGCACGGTCTGACTGACGTTAAGAATGGTGCAGTACGCTTTGAAAAAGTATCTTTCAAGTACAGCCAGAGCGCTGAAGAAGATGTCCTTGAAGACATTAATCTCTCGTTTGCGCCAGGCTCTACCGTTGGTATTCTCGGCGGCACCGGCTCCGGAAAAACTACCCTTATCCAGCTGATTGCGCGCTTGTACGATGCAACTGAAGGTGCCGTGTTTGTTGGCGAGAATGACGTCCGCTCCTACAATCTTGTTTCACTTCGTGACGCAGTGTCTGTTGTCCTTCAGAAAAATGTGCTGTTCAGCGGCACCGTCCGCGACAACCTGCTCTGGGGCGATCCCAATGCAACTGATGAGGAGCTGCTTCACGCCTGCTCTATTGCATGTGTTGATGAGTTTCTTGATAGGATTGGCGGCTTGGACGGAGACCTTGGTCAGGGTGGCGTCAATGTTTCTGGTGGCCAGAAGCAGCGCCTTTGCATTGCACGTGCGCTTTTGAAGAAGCCAAAAATCATCATTTTTGATGACTCTACCAGCGCGGTTGATACAGCAACCGATGCAAAGATTCGTGCTGGTCTTGCTGAGCTTGCTGACATGACAAAGATCATCATTGCCCAGCGTGTGAACTCGGTTATGGACTCAGATCAGATTGTCGTTCTTGATAACGGTAGGGTTCATATGACTGGCACCCACACAGAACTTCTCGCTAAGAGTCCTATCTATAGAGAGCTGTATGAGTCGCAGATTGGCGGTAGTCAATCAGACATTGATGCTGCTGGTAAGGAGGTGTCACATGGCTAATCGCGCAGGAGGAGCACGTCCTCAGAACATCGGACATACCATTAGAGTGTTTGTCTCGTATTTAGGTCATGCCAAAAAGCGCCTTATGTTGGTGGCACTTCTTGTTTCTATCAGCGGTTTAGCAGCGCTCCTTGGTACCTATATGATTAAGCCTGTTGTTGCTGCAGTGGGCAGGGGAGATGTAAACGCATTTACCAACCTCATTGTATTTACAGCGGTTGTGTATGCAATTGGTGCGCTTACCAGTGTTGGTTACACGCAAATTATGGTTCGTGCTGCTCAGAGGATTGTTTTTGATATCAGACGAGACCTTTTTGAGCACATTGAATCGCTGCCCCTAAGATTCTTTGACCAGCGTACTCGCGGCGACATTATGAGCTTCTTTACAAATGACGTGGATACCATCTCGGAAGCGCTCAATAACAGCTTTGCCAACCTTGTTCTGGCGTTTATTCAGATGGTTGGCACGCTTGTACTGCTTATTGTTCTTAACTGGCAGCTGACGCTCATCACTATTCTCTTTGACGTTTTGATTGTGATTTATGCACGCTATGCAAGTAAGCGCTCTGCCAAGCATTACTCGGTGCAGCAAAAGAGCCTTGGTGTTCTTAACGGTTTTGCTGAAGAAACAATCTCTGGCCTTAAAGTGGTTAAAGTTTTTAACCACGAGGATGCAAACTTTGCTGATTTTCAAAAGGTCAATGACGAGCTTAGACACTCTGGAACAAGTGCTCAGGGCTACGCAGCAACTATGGTCCCTATCACGGTTTCATTGACGTATATCAATTACGCTGTGGTCACTGTGGTTGGTGCTCTACTTGCCGTAAATGGACACGCGGATGTTGCAAGTCTTGCGTCCTACCTGGTCTTTGTTCGCCAGGCAGCCATGCCGTTCAACCAGTTCACGCAGCTCTCTAACTTCCTGCTTACCGCTCTTGCTGGAGCTGAGCGCATCTTTGCGGTTATGGAGATGACTCCCGAGGTTGACGAAGGCAAGGTTGACCTGGTCCGCGTTAGTGGTTATGAGTCAGGAGAAGAGTCCTGGGCTTGGGTCACACCGTCTGGCGAGAAAACCCCTCTTGCTGGAGACGTTCGCTTTGATGACGTGACCTTTGGATACGACGATGATCAGACGGTTCTTGCAAACCTCACGCTGTTTGCAAAGCCTGGCCAGAAGATTGCGTTTGTCGGCTCAACTGGTGCTGGTAAAACAACTATTACCAACCTCATTAACCGCTTCTACGATGTTCGTAGTGGAACCATCACCTACGACGGCATCCCTATCAATGACATTAAGAAATCTGCATTAAGGTCCTCGCTTGGTATTGTTTTGCAAGATACGCATCTGTTCACAGGTACCATTGCAGACAATATTCGCTTTGGTAAGTTAGACGCCACTGATGACGAGGTTATTGCTGCAGCAAAGATTGCAAACGCGGACAAGTTTATCCGTCGTATGCCACGTGGCTACAACACCGTACTTACCTCAGACGGTGCTAACCTTTCACAAGGTCAGAGGCAGCTTCTGGCAATTGCGCGTGCTGCTATTGCTGATCCTCCCGTGCTTATCTTGGACGAGGCAACTTCCAGTATTGATACGCGTACTGAGGCACTTATCGAGAAGGGCATGGATGCCCTGATGGCAGGTCGTACCGTCTTTGTGATTGCTCACAGGTTATCTACGGTTCGAAATTCTGACGCCATTATGGTTCTGGAGCACGGTCGTATTATTGAGCGCGGTACTCACGATGAGCTTATTGCTAAACGTGGAGAGTATTATCAGCTGTATACGGGCTCGCGTGAGCTGGAGTAGGGGCGTTTTATGTTTGAAGCGTTAGCTGTGGCTCTTGGTGGAGCGCTGGGTAGTTTAGGTCGTTGGCAGTTGGGCGTCCTCTTTAAACAGTGGATTCCTAACCTGCCAGTTGGTACGTTTGCTGCAAATGTTGTTGCAGGTTTGATTATTGGCTTTGTAACAGGGCTTGATCTTGCAAGTCCACTTCAGCCACAGGTAAAGCTATTCTTAGCCGTGGGCCTTTGCGGAGGACTTTCGACCTTCTCGACCTTCTCAAATGAAACGCTTACCTTTATTCAAGCAGGTAATTGGGCTGCTGCAGGTGTGAATATTGCAGTTAATGTTATAACGTGCCTGGTTGCTGTGTTTATTGGACTGAAATTATCAGCTGTTGTGTCGTAGCTTGATTATTCAAACGTTTAAATTAAAAGCTAGATATCCTTCTTTTGGATACCTAGCTTTTTAATTTGCTTCCTTCTATTGTAGTTGCCGCGTTTTTTATTTTGTCATCTTTGGTAGTACAAAGAGCACGATTCCCATGGTAACAAGAGGAATACAAGCTACGCACACAAGCACAAAGAGAGCATTCTGAGCTCCTGCAAGGGTGCTTGTAGCTAAGTCTGTAGCTCCAAGCTGAGAAGCCGCTACAACGCCAGAAATAACGCTGGTGCCCATAGCGCCAAAGAGCTGCTGCATTGTGTTAATAACAGCATTTCCATCTGCTTTGCGGTCTTCCGGTAAGTGTCCCAAAGCTACCGTAAAGTTGTTTCCCATCTGAAGCGCCTGACCAATGGCGAAGATGGCAAAAATATACGTGATCATTTCTACGGTAAGCACGTGAACAAAGAGCAATAAAAGGAGCATGCTGGTAAGGCAGCAAAGAATGCCTGTAACAATAGGCTTTTTAGCGCCCAGCTTGTCTAAAATCTGGCCAGAAATTGGTGCCATAATTGCGCCAATAGCACATCCAGGAAGCATCTGAGCTCCTGCTGCAGTGGCACCTGCACCCAGTACTAGCTGGGAGAAGTTAGGCAGAAGATATGACTGACCAAGAATAATAAATTGCAGAGCAACAATAGCAAAGAGCGAGAGTATAAAGCCCTTCTCGCTAAATACCTCAAGGTTAATGATAGGAATTTTTGGAGATGCTTCAGATGGCTCCTGGTGTTTAAAGGAGTTCTCGTGACGTACAAAGAGCGTAAGTGAGCCCACAAAAATCATAATTGCGAGCAAAACAGGAATACTAAACAGGCCAAACGCGCTGGACTCGTCAATAACAAAGATGAGTGCAATAAAACTTATGGTAAGAAGTAGCCAGCCAAAGACATCAAAAGAAATCACTTCAGTCTCATGGCTCTGTTGGATTGAACTAATTCCCAGTACAAATGCCACAATCAAGAAGGGGAGAAGACCGGCAAAAATCATTCGCCAGCCAAGATGTTCTGCAATCCAGCCACCAGCCGAAGGTCCTACTGCAGGCGCAACGGCAGTAACAAGCATGCCAATGCCCATCATGACGCCCATGTTTTTAAGTGGGGCTTGCTCGGTGATGATGTTGAACATCAGTGGTAACGCTAGACCGGTGCCAATGCCTTCTAAAATACGGCCAAGCAGCAATAACATAAACGTTGGAGCAGCAAATCCACAAAGAATGCCGCTGATGTAGAAAATCATGGCTACAGTAAAGATACTTTTTGTCTTGAATCGTCTGTTTAAAAACGACGACATAGGCATGATAATAGCAAGAATCAAAAGGTACGAAGTAGTCATCCATTGTACCGTTGAGGTGCCAATAGAGAATTCCTCCATCAACGTTGGAAACGTCACGTTCATGGCAGTTTCTACGACAACTCCCGAGAAGGACATAATTCCTGTTGCAATTACAGAAAGAACAAGTTTTGCGTTGAGCTCTCTTTTAAACATTTAATCCCTTCTTTTCTCGGCGGTACATCGTAACACTATTCAAAGCAGGTTTTAATACTGTGGGCGTATTCGTTGAGTTTTTAATATGCTTTTGTTTATAGAGAATCTCATTTCATAAGTTATTTTTTTCTTTTTATTGGAGTAAATAAGTGGTATAAATAACTTAAAGAGGTGATGAAGATGTCTAGTTCTTTTATTGCCAGTAGAACATATCTACCATCTAAAAATGAAATTTCTAGGTTCTAATAATTTCTTTGTTTTAAATCAAATGCCCTGTGGAGTGATATTTCTGAATATGAATGAATTACCTCAATAGTGGGCTTTTGATTATTTAGGAGTATGAGTTTATGGGAGCACCAGAGATAATAATTCTTATTGTTCTTTTTCTAATCTTATCCGTCATGTTTTACTGTGGACGAAGGGCTTTTATTTGGCTTTCTCGCTATCTTAAGAAACTTGATGGTTTACAGGATTCTATTGATGATTTGAATAGAAAAATATAAGCAGCGATTTGCTCAACTTAAGTTAGAAGAACGGGGTGGCTTAAACCACCCCGTTCTGCTTATCAATATTGCGTGCTAGCAAGCTATTTATTTAGCTTTACCCTGGTTTGCAACAGCGTTAATCTTTGCTTCGATGACAGCTGGATCGCCAATATAGTGCTTGTCTACAATGTTCCAATCCTTGTCAAAGGTGTATGCGCAAGGAATGCCAGTTGGGATGTTAACCTCAAGAATCTCTTCTGGAGTGAGGTGCTCAAACTGCATAACAAGAGCGCGAAGGCTGTTGCCGTGTGCAGCAATAAGAACACGCTTACCTGCCTCAAGCTGTGGCTTGATCTCCTGCTCAAAGTAAGGCCATGCGCGTGCAATGGTGTCCTTTAGGCACTCGGTGTAAGGAAGATCCTCTGCTGGAACATCACGGAACATTTCCTGAACGTGAGGATCGCGCTCGTCGCCTGGCTCAAGAGCTGGTGGCTGGACATCAAAGGAACGACGCCAAATCTTTACCTGCTCCTCGCCGTGCTCGGCAGCTGCATCAGCCTTGTTGAGGCCCTGAAGTGCACCATAGTGACGCTCGTTCAGACGCCAGGTCTTATGAATAGGAAGCCAGTTACGGTCAAGCTCATCAAGAACATGATTCAGAGTGTGAATAGCACGCTTGAGCAGAGAGGTGTAGCAAACATCAAAGTCATAGCCAGCCTCTTTGAGAGCACGGCCGCCAGCTGCTGCCTCCTCGTGACCAGTCTCGGTAAGGTCAACGTCAGTCCAACCAGTGAACAGGTTGAGCTTGTTCCACTCAGACTCACCGTGGCGAACAATAACAAGGTGCATGTACTGATCTTCAGCCATTAGGCTTCCTTTCTACGCGTCAAACTTTGTGCACCATACGTGGTAAACACCAAGTTTTTGGCAATACTTTACATACAGGTGCAAGACAAAACGCTTGCGAATAATATTCTACCGCACACCGAAAAATACACGCGAATCAATGACAAAAAGATTTTTTATATCGCGTGTGCCAACTTTGACTGAGAGCGCAGTTCTCAATTGTTTTGGTAAGAATTTAGATTTTGCAAATAATTTATGATTTAGCGTATGCAAGCATGTAATGAGGGTATAGTATGCCGTAGTTAACAAATTGAGGAGTATCTGTATGAGTCCTATTGATATTTTGGTTGTCCTTATTGTCATTGCTCTTGTTGCTCTTTGTGTCCGCTCTCAACTTAAGAGCGCAAAAGAGGGTTCTTGTTCTGGATGCTCTTCTTCCAGTAGCTGCGGCACTCATCATGGTGGAGATGGTCACTGCGGTGTTGCTCAGAAAATGATTTCTGACGTTGATAAGGCTTTTGACGCTCAATAGGTCAATTGTCACAATTTCATTAACAATTTTTTACCATTCGCCCGGTTTCAGGGAAGTGGAAACATAGCCGTAACAAGAATGTGTCATGGTAGTTACGATTCCAGTTTTCTGACCCGGGAGGACCGTATGAGTACGGATAAGAAAATTGACTATATTCTTCGCACGGTAGAGGAACGAGACGTTCGCTACCTGCGTCTTTGTTTTACCGATGTGCTCGGCGGATTAAAAGCTCTCTCCATTTCCCCCGAGGAGCTAGAAGAGGCTTTTGTTGAGGGCATTGGTTTTGACGGCTCCAACGTTGACGGCTTTGCTTCCCAGGAGCAGTCCGATCTTCTCGCATTCCCTGACGCAGATACGTTCCAGATTCTTCCATGGAAGACAGATGACGGTGTAGTTGCAAACGTATTCTGCGATATTCAGACTCCTCGACGTGAGGCTTTTACAGGCGATCCACGCCTTGTACTGAGAAATGCTTTTATTAAGGCAGAAGACCTTGGCTATGTTGCAAATGTTGGCCCTAAGCTTGAGTATTTTTATTTTGTGAGCGGGACTGAGCCAAAGCCTATTGATCAGGCTGGATACCTTGATTTGAATTCTGCTGATCTCAGCCATAGTCTTCGATACTCCACGTCTCGTGCACTTGAGAATCTTTCTATTCCTGTTCAGTATTCTTTCCATGCAGCTGGCCCTGCTCAAAACGGCGTTGAGCTCCGTTATGCAGAAGCACTAACTTGCGCGGATAACATTGTTACTGCTCGTCTGGTTATCAGACATATTGCAACACTTCACGGTGTGTTTGCTTCGTTTATGCCAAAGCCTCTTCAGGGTGTCCCTGGCTCAGCCATGCTTTTGAATCAATCGCTTCTTGACCACGATGGCGAGTCTCTGTTCTGGGCTCCAAAGACTGAGAGCGAGGCCCACCTTTCTGAGCTTGCTCAACACTACATTGCAGGTCTTATTAAGTACGCTCCCGAGTACATGCTTATTACTAACCCAACGGTTAATTCCTATAAGCGTTTTGATCGTGATGCTATTCCTGCCTATGCAACCTGGGGTCGTAAAAACCGTTCTGCTATGGTTCGTATTCCTACGCATAAGCCAGGAAAGCATGTTGCCACCCGTGCTGAACTGCGTATTCCTGATCCAACTGCAAACCCTTATTTGGCTAATGCTGTCACGCTTATGGCTGGACTTAAGGGTATTGAAGAAGGCCTCTTGCTTCCTGAGGAGTTTGTAGGCGGAAATCCTGCCGATTATGGCGAGAAGCTCCCAATTAATCTTGGAGAGGCACTTGAGCGCTTCAAGCAGTCAGAGCTTCTTAAAGATGTTCTTGGTGAGCACATCTTCTCGTACCTGTGCGAGCGCAAGGCAGAGGAGTGGCGTGAGTATTGCCTGGCAGTTACTGACTGGGATACGCAAAAGTATTACGCTGGTTGCTAAGCAACTATTTCTCTTGCTGTTATATGTTTCTTTGAACCCTGCTCTGATTTATTCAGAGCAGGGTTTTTTGACGAGAAACCCTTGTTTCACGCAAAGAATGTAGCCTTCTTATTCGAATTGTTACCGTTTTATGAACTGAAAAAATTACTTTTACCTGGTCTTTATTGGATAGAATGACTAAATAGTAGTCATTTATGCAAAGAAGTTGTTCTTCTCGTCATTTTTATGCAATAAAAACGAGAAATATGATGAAAATTATAAGTAGATTTTTCATATTTGCTTCCTATAATTCATTCCAATGAATTTCAGCTCAGATTTATTCAGGAAGAGGCAAATATGAAATCGTCAATGGTTACTACCGTAAAAAAGAATGTCCTAAAGGGCGTAGCTGCTGTTTTTATGGTATGTGCACTTGTTGGTCTTATGGCTTGCTCGTCATCTAAGCAAGAAAATGCGCAACAGGGTACTACTTCATCCTCTGATTCAAGCTATACGCTGGTAACTAAGGGTCATCTGACCGTTGTAGCAGAGCTTGGTTTCCAGCCTTTTGAGTACTTTGAAGGTAACTCAACCATTCCTGTTGGTTTTGACGTTGATCTTATTACCGAGATTGCAAAAAGACTCAATCTTGAGGTTACGTACCTGCCAAACCAGAAGTTTGACACCCTTGTTCCAACTATTAAGCAGGGTGGCAAAGCAGACGTTGCTATCGCAGGTATTACTATCACTGACGATCGCTCACAGGAGGTAGACTTCACTACTTCTTACCTCGACTCCAATCAGTCCCTGGTTGTTAAGTCTGGCAGCACCGAGACCGAGCAGACGCTCAACGACGCCTCTAAGAAGGTTGTTGTTCAGACAGGTACTTCCGGCGAGGATTGGGCTAAGGAGAACCTTCCAAAGGCAACTATTGTTTCTGTAGACGATGTTGCTGCAGCAATGGCAGGAGTCCAAACCGGTTTGTACGATGCTATGGTCATTGACTTGCCTGTTGCTTCCAACCTGATTAGCACTTCATATTCTGATCTGACTATTGCAAAAGAAATTCCAACAGGTGAGCAGTATGGCATTGCTGTTTCTAAGGACAATCCTGCACTAACTGAGGCAATCAACAAGGTTCTTGCAGACATGGAGAAGGACGGAACCATGACTGCTCTCAAGACCAAATGGTTTGGCTCTAACATCTAGTTTTACTAGCTCAGCAAAAGTGCTTGAAGTCAGATTTGGCTTCAAGCACTCACTGTTTTCATCAGGATTTATCGCATCTCAAGCTCTAAAGGAGTATCACGTGATTGCACTTTTGCACAAAACTATGTCAGGACAGCAACTGTCCTTGTGCATGTCATCTGCGAGTTTCAAAGCTGAATCTGTGCCTCAGAGTACGGCTTATAATTCAGCTAAGTCAACGCTCTCGCATAATCGTGCGTACTCCTCGCTGCTTGTAGTTCTTCTCGCTACGCTTCTTTTGAGTGGGCTGTTCTTTATGTCTCTGAGCGTGTTTTCTGTTCAGAGTGCGTTTGCTCTCACCACAAATAAGGCAACAGCTAAGTCAAATCAGACAGAAGGCAATGGCGTTATCGGTGGCAAAGAGACCCGTTTGACCTGGGAGGGAACAGTTGAGGACGAGCAGGTCTCTCAGCTGACTTTGCAGCTTCCTGAGGGCTCCGATCTGCAGAGCGCAACTACTAAGGTGACCGTTCTTTCAGGTCTTACGCGCGAGAAGATCGAGGCAACTGCAAGCGTCCAGGGAACGCAGGTTGTGATTTCTTTTGCAACGCCGGTGGATGCTCAAAAGCTGATTCGTGTAGAGATTTCCGGCATAAAGTTTCCTGCTGACGGCGGTTCGTACACTGTTGAGGGAACGTATACCACAGAGCAAGGGGCTCAAAAGCTTGCCTCTTCTCCTGAAATCACCATTATTTCTAACACGCCTGTTCAGGCTCTAGTGAATTGGCTTGATGCTCAGCCTTGGATTGAAGCGTGGAATTCCAACCACTTTTTGGGCATGTTCTTAAAGCCTCAACTGATTGTCTCTTCAGTTGTGATGCTCTTTCCAGGATGGCTCGTTTGTCTTGCAATTGTAATTTGCGCCTATCCTGTGGCTATTGTGCTGGGAATGGGCTTTGCGCTGCTGAAGATTTCCAAGAATCCGCTCCTGCGTGCACTTGCGGTGGTATATATCAATCTCTTCTGCGTATCTTTCTGAGATTTTCCGCGCGGGCATTCAGTCAATTCCACAGGGCCAGTATGAGGCGGCAAGTTCTCTTGGTATGAATCGTTTCCAAACCATGACGTTTATTATCATTCCTCAAACTATTCGCCGTGTTATTCCGCCTCTTACCAGCGACTTTATTACTTCCTATAAAGATACTTCGCTGCTTTCTTCCGTAGGTGTTATGGAGCTGATGATGTTTGCCAAAAACCTCACCACCTCAACGGGAAACATGACGCCATATATGACGGCCGCTCTGTTTTATTTGGCAATTACCTTGCCACTTATTAAGGTAGTTGGCACTATCGAGAAACGCATGGAGCAGTCAGAAACAGGTAAAACAGCAAGCGTCGCAGATAGTAAGACTCAAGCTATTTCCAAGGAGGAAAACTAATGTCTTTCTTTTCTTTCAAAAAGAAGTCGAACACAGAACAACCTGCCTTGGATGCTGAAGTTGCTGCACAAGAGGCATTTGAGCGCGATAAGCCCCTTACTAACCATACTTTTGAGGCAGGTGAACATCCTATTGTTCGTATTGAGCACCTCAATAAGTCGTTTGGATCAACGCACGTCTTAAATGACGTTAACCTGACTGTTTGGCCAGGTGAAGTTGTGGTTGTGCTTGGTCCTTCGGGCTCCGGTAAATCCACTATGCTCCGTTGCATCAATCTACTGGAGACTCCTTCTGCAGGTCATATTCTTATTGAGGACCAAGAGATTACAGGTACCAATGAAGCTGAGGTCAACGCCCTTCGTAGAGATGTCGGAATGGTTTTTCAGCAGTTCAATCTGTTTGGTCATTTAACGGTCAAAGAGAACGTAATGATTGGTCAGATTAAGGTTCTAGGGAAGTCAAAAGAGGAAGCAGATGCAGAGGCGCTAAAGCAGCTGGAGGCTGTTGGCCTTGCCGATAGAGCAGACTTCAGGCCTGGTGCGCTTTCCGGTGGACAGCAGCAGCGTGTAGCAATCGCTCGCGCCGTTGCTATGCATCCAAATGTACTTCTATTTGATGAGCCTACTTCCGCGCTTGACCCCGAGCTTGTTCGTGGTGTTTTGGATGTTATGCGTGATCTGGCAAAGAACTCTGGTATGACCATGATTGTGGTAACGCACGAGATGGGTTTTGCAAAAGACGTGGCAGATCGCGTGGTCTTTATGGAAGGAGGAGTGGTAGTTGAGCAAGGTACTCCTGATGTCATTTTCAACAATCCACAAAACCCTCGAACAGCTGAGTTTATTGGCGCTATTGCGTAAAACCCATACTTTTTAGAATTAATACGCAAACGTAAAAAATATTTTAGGGCGAGAAGATCTTCTCGCCCTAATTGCAGATAATAAGGTATATCTGCTCTTTATTCGCAGCTTGTGGTATGCTTTATAAGATTAAGCTTATCCTAGGGGGAATCGATGCATCACAAGAATATTCTTCTTGTATCTGCAACGACACGCTTACATGAACGTATGCGTGAACTTTCGCATGTCATTGATGTGTCTATTGCTCTTGCAAATGCAGCCTCATTTTCTCAGGCTGCGGCTTCTGGTCATACCTTTGACCTGATTATTCTTGATCAAAAAGAACTTTCCCAGGATGTTATTAGCACGGTAGAGAATTATTCTGCGCAAAATGGTGGAATTGCTCGCCTGTTTGTTGCTGACCTTGATAATCTTTCTAAGTTTGTTCTGCCTGTTCAGGGCAAGAGCGATTTTATTTTGTCTACTGCAACTATCCAGGAGTTCAGCCTTAGGTGCTCGCTGCTTTTGTGGCCAGGTACCGAGAGCACTTCTAGAGATTTGGTTATTGTTGACAACATAAAGATTAACCTGGCTACGTATCAAGTTTATATTGATGAATCTCCTGTTGATCTTACGTATATGGAGTATCTGCTGCTGTCATTCTTGGCAACCCATCCGTCTCGTGCATACTCGCGTGAGGCTCTTTTGCAACGTGTTTGGGGCTTTGAGTACTGTGGTGGCACTAGAACAGTAGACGTTCACGTAAGGCGTGTTCGCTCAAAGATTGGCCCTCAAGCAGCTGCTCATCTTGAGACGGTGCGTGGTGTAGGCTATCTGTTTAGAGCATAATCGCAGGTACAGACTGTATTTAATGGGATCTGCAAACTTCTTACTTACTAGCAGGACTCCCGCGCGTCTTTCTCATAATGAGAAACGAATTTTTGTCCGGTATAACGGGTAGAATACACATATTGAAAAATTGATGTTTAGCGCAGAATTATTTGCGTTAGTTGTTTGCATCAAAGTGATGTTAAGGAGGATGTCTATGGAGAACCAAGCACATGGTTTAACCACAGATTCCGCTATTTATAAGCGTTTCTCGCCAGTTAAGCAGGCTGGATTTATGTCTATGTTCAAAAGCTCAAGTGTAAAAAGAACAGCTTGTGCAATTGCTTTTGCCGTTGCTTGTGTTCCTACCATTGCTTTGGGAGAGGGAATTTCTAAGCTTCCTGCAGTATCTGGTCAGGCAACTATTTCTCAAGCAGCGACGTCTCGTCCTGCTGCAGAACCAACTGATACTAAGACGGCAGAAACGGTAGCTTCTAAGGTTTTGCCTTCGGTTGTGTCCGTTAAGGCTACCAGTGATTCATCAGGCTCAACCGGTTCTGGCGTTGTATTGAACACAAATGGAGACATTCTTACCAATTACCACGTCATTGAGGGTATGGATACGTTCTCTATCTCCGTTAATGACAAAGAGTATGAGTGCACTGTCGTAGGAACAGATCCAACCTCTGACCTGGCCGTTCTTCATGCAGATCTTAAAGGAGATAGCCTTACTCCAATTGAGATTGGTAATTCCGATAACCTGGCTCCTGGTAGTTGGGTTATGAGTGTTGGTAGCCCATTTGGTCTTGATCACTCTGTTTCTGCAGGTATCGTGTCTGCTCTTTCTCGTGGAGATATGCTTGAGACAGAGGGTGGAGAAACCACTATTTATGCAAACCTCATCCAGGTTGATGCAGCTATTAACCCAGGTAATTCTGGCGGCGCTCTGGTTGACTCTAATGGTCAGCTTGTGGGTATTTGTACGTTGTTCTCGTCAGATACCAAGTCATTTGCGGGTATTGGTTTTGCAATTCCTTCTAACTATGCCATTGATATTGCAAATCAGATTCTTTCTGGCCAGCAAGTTAAGCATGCCTATATTGGTCTTTCTATGCAGACCGTTACTCCTCGAGTTGCAAAGCGCAATGATCTTTCGGTAGATTACGGTGCGTATGTAGCAGGCCTTCTTGATGATAGTCCTGCAGAGGGTGCTGGTATTAAAAAGGGTGATGTTATTGTCTCTATTGGTGGAGAGCGCGTAGTTTCTGCTGATGCAGCTATTATTGCCGTTCGCTCTCACAAGATTGGAGAGACCGTTCCTGTAGAAATCATGCGTGGAGAAGACCGCCTTACTATCAACGTCACGCTTGGTTCTGATGAGACGCTTTCTACTAAGAAAGAGAAAGAAAAGAACAGCAAGAACGAAACAAACAACGATACTGATGATAAGCAGGATCGCACTGAAGATGATGATTCCTATAGGTATTATCGTCAGCAAAATTATTGGGAAGAGTTCTGGGATTACTTCACTAATCCTTATGGAGATAAAGACGTTGATTCCGATAATCCATTTGTGAACTTTGTTGAGAGCGTTACTAACAGCATTGCTCAGGTAATCTACGGGATTTTTGGTTAACACTCAGATTGCGTTTGCTGTGTTTGCGTTTGTTTGTTCTGCTATGAGTTAGGGGAGTCTTGTGGATTTGCTTGTGCTGTTAGTTTTGGCTGTAGTTGTCATTGTGCTTATCGTGAGCCTTGTCACACTTTCCTCTAAGCTTTCGCAAGTAAAGACGCTGCAAGAGCAAAGTCAAACATCATCTGCAGAGCTTATAAGAAGCTCCCAAGAGTTGGATCGTCGTGTTACGGATAACATGGCAAAAATGCAAGAGCTTATGGATACAAAGCTTGAGAAGGTAAGAGAGGTAGTTGATCAAAAGCTCACCTCAACACTGCAAAATCAGACGAAGCAGACGGATCAGCGTATTGCTCAGCTTGATGCTCGCTTTGATGCTTTTCAGCGTCGTGTGGATGACAACATGAAAGCAACTTCCCAGGTTTCAACTGAGCAGCTTGGTAAGGTTAGAGAGACTGTTGACAAACAGCTCAGCGACATGCGTAAAGAGAATGAAGCAAAGCTTGAGCTTATGCGTCAGACCGTTGACGAGAAACTCCAGAAAACGCTCGATGAGCGTATGACCCAATCGTTCCAGCGCGTATCTACGCAACTTGAGCAAGTTCATCAAGGCTTGGGAGAAATGCGTGGTCTTGCGGAAGGTGTTGGAGACTTAAAGAAGGTTCTTTCTGGCGTTAAGACTCGCGGAATTGTTGGAGAAATTCAGCTTGGCGCAATTCTAAGAGACATTCTTTCTCCAGAGCAGTACGAAGAGAATGTTGCTACTGTTTCTGGTTCTACTGAGCGTGTTGAGTTTGCTGTTAAGTTGCCTGGAGAGTCAGGGGAGACCGTTTGGCTTCCTATTGATTCTAAGTTCCCAGGAGATACGTACGAGCATTTAGTGGATGCAATCAATGCAGGTAATGAGGAGGCGATTGCTGCCGCTAAAAAGGGTCTAGAGACTCGAATTAAGGCAGAGGCAAAAGATATCTCTACAAAGTATATTGCCCCACCAGAGACAACTAACTTTGCTATTTTGTTCCTTCCTTTTGAGGGACTTTATGCAGAGGTAGTCAGTCAGACGGGTTTGCTTGAGCAGCTACAGAGAGAGTATCGCGTTAATGTGTGTGGTCCTTCCACTATGGCAGCACTTCTTAACAGTCTTCAAATGGGATTCCAATCTGTTGCTATTCAGAAGCATGCAGACGAGATTCAAAAGGTACTCTCTGCAGTTAAGACAGAGTTTGAGACGTATCAAGCTCAGCTTGAGAAGGCTCAAAAACAAATTAGAACTGCAGAAACCACTATTGATAAGATTCTTACTACTAGAACAAAGGCTATGAACCGCAAGCTCAGAGGTGTTACTGCCTTAGAGAGCCTTGAAGATGCGCAGAGTACTTTAGGTCTTGCTGAGGGAAGTGTAGAAGATCAAGAGGACGATGAGTAGCACGTATTTTGAGTGCTGACATTCTCTTTTATGGGCAGATAAAAACAGCGGCTTCAATCGCTGTTTTTTTCTTGCATAAAAATACCGTATGGGGGTATACTGTTTACAGAAACTAATACCCCCTTAGGGTATGTAAAGGAGGAGAGATGGCTCAGAAAAACGGCCAATCACAAAAGACATGCTGTCATTGTGATCACAAGGCAACCCCTCGTTCAAGCGAACTTAAAAGCGGGGTTTCTCGCCGTATTAACCGTGCAATCGGTCAGCTCAATGGCATTAAAACAATGATTGACGAGGATCGTTATTGCGGAGATGTCCTTATTCAGCTTGCAGCAGTTGAGTCTGCGGTTAAGGCCATCTCAAGAGAAGTAATGCAGGATCACCTGGAGTCTTGCGTGGTTGACCGCATCCAGTCGGGTGATACAGAAGTTATTGATGAGGTTATGGACCTCTTTAAGCGTTTTATGTAAGGTGGCGTTATGGATCAGAAAGTTTTTGATGTACAAGGAATGACGTGTGCAAGTTGTTCTGCGCACGTAGAGAAGGCGGCAAACTCTGTTTCTGGTGTCTCTGAGGCTCGCGTTAATCTGCTTAAGAATTCTATGGAAGTTGATTACGACGGTAATCCAGATACCCTCAAGCAGATTTCTGACGCAGTAAGCAAAGCAGGCTATGAGGCAACACCTCGTAGCGACAAAAAAGATTCTGCTGCAACTACTAAGGCAGATGCTACCGATGCTTCAGAAAAGGCGGTAAAGCAAAAGAGGATTGAACTTATCTCCTCAATGGCGTTTGCCATTCCACTGTTCTATCTTGCCATGGGTGAGATGATGGGAGCACCTGTTCCGCCTGCTGTTTCTGGTATGAATGGCATGATGAACTTGGCTCTTACCGAACTCTTGCTTTGCATTCCTATTCTGTTTATTTGTCGCCACTATTTTGTTGGTGGATTCCGCTCATTGCTGCATGGCGCTCCTAATATGGACTCGCTCATTGCGCTGGGCTCAGCAGCGTCGTTTGCCTACAGTGTTGTCAGTTTGTACCAGATGGCAAACGCTTTTGTTGCAGGAGACATTACTGCAGCTCACCAGGCAATGCACGGCATGTACTTTGAGTCCGCAGGTTTGATTCTTGCTCTGATTACCTTGGGTAAGTTCTTTGAGGCTCGCGCAAAAGGTCATACCACAGGTGCAATTAACGCACTTATGAACCTTGCCCCAAAGACTGCTATTCTCGTCAAAGACGGTGTTGAACAAGAAGTTCCTGCAGATACCGTTGTGGTGGGAGACGTGCTTGTGGTAAGGGCTGGTCAGTCAATTCCTGTTGATGGCCAGCTCATCGAGGGAGAAGGATCTGTCGATGAGTCCGCGATTACCGGAGAGCCCGTTCCTGTAAGTAAGACCGTTGGCGATTCCGTGACAGGTGCTACGGTATCTACCGGCGGCTGGTTTAAGATGCGTGCCACCGCTGTTGGCGATGACACTACACTTGCAGGCATTATCCGCCTGGTTGACGAGGCAACAAGCTCCAAAGCACCTATCGAGCGTCTTGCTGACAGCATTGCTGGCATCTTTGTACCTGTTGTCATTGGAATTGCGCTGGTAACCTTTGCAGCATGGTTTGTCTTTGTGGCACCTGGTGACTTTGCGGTTGCTCTCTCGCACGCTGTTGCTGTCCTGGTTATTTCGTGCCCTTGTGCACTTGGCCTGGCAACACCTACCGCCATTATGGTAGGAACCGGCCTAGGTGCCTCAAATGGCATTTTGGTCAAGTCTGCCGAGGCGCTTGAGGGTGCGGTCCGAGCAACCGTGGTTGTTCTTGATAAGACCGGAACGCTCACTGAGGGCAAGCCGAGCGTAACTGACGTACTTTGTGCAGGTGGAACTTCCGAGCACCAGCTACTTGAGTATGCATATGCGCTTGAGCAAAAGAGCGAACATCCACTTGCGCAGGCAATTGTTACGTACGCTCAAGAGAAGCTAGGAGAGTCTGCAGGCAGCTCTCTTGATGTACAGGAGTTCTCGCAAGTTGCTGGCGGAGGCCTTTCAGCAAAGGTTAACGAAAAACGCCTTGTAGCAGGAAACGCTCGTCTTATGGAACAGGAGGGCATCAGCACACAAGAGCTGACTTCCCAGGCTCAGCAGCTAGCTGAACAGGCAAAAACACCGCTGTACTTTGCACTTGAGGGTAAGCTCCTTGGTGTCATTGCTGTAGCCGACAAGGTTAAGCAAACTAGCGCATCTACCATTGCTCGTCTTCGTGCTATGGGCGTTAAGTCTGTCATGCTTACCGGAGATCAGGCAACAACGGCAAACGTCATTGGTAAAGAGCTTGGTGTTGATCAGGTAATCTCTGACGTCTTGCCAAGCCAAAAAGAGTCCTACATTAGGCAGTTCCAGGACGCTGGAGAAAACGTTGTCATGGTTGGCGATGGCATCAACGATGCTCCAGCACTCGCTCGAGCAAACGTGGGAATTGCAATTGGTGCAGGTACCGATGTTGCTATTGAGTCCGCTGACATTGTCTTGATGAAGTCTGATCCAGCTGATGTTGCAACTTCAATTGAGCTTTCTCGTGCCACTATGACCAACATCAAAGAAAACCTGTTCTGGGCACTGTTCTATAACACCATTTGTATCCCTGTAGCTATGGGCCTGTTGTATCCATTTGGCATTTCGCTTAACCCTATGATTGGTGCAGCCGCCATGGGCTTCTCGTCAGTCTTTGTTGTATGCAATGCACTGCGCCTGCGTACCTGGAAGCCAAAGAATACCAGCTCAGCAACTCGCCAAGACGCTCATGACACAAAACCAGTCATTGACGTTCAAACTAAGTCCACAAACGACGCATCCGCGTCACAGAAGGAGGAATCTTATATGGAGAAGAAACTAAACGTAGAGGGCATGTCTTGCCAGCACTGTGCTGCACACGTCACACAGGCTCTTGAGGCTGTCGAGGGTGTCTCTAAGGCAACCGTTTCACTTGACGAGAAGAGCGCTGTAGTTGAGCTATCTTCTGATGTAGCAGACAGTGCATTGGTTGACGCTGTTGTTCAGGCAGGATATGAGGCTACTGTTGCCTAAGGTAGGCAAGTAGACGGTCTTTCTCGCTAGAATCACTAAATACCGCACGTGCAGCATTTTCAGCAAGCTCACGTGCGGTATTTTTGTCTAGACCGCAGTGCTGCTGCAAAAGCTCAAACTCGCGCGAGAGGGTAGTGTTGGAGACAGTCATGTTGTCCGTGTTGATAGTGATCGTCAGGCCAGCATCAAGCAGTTGCTCAAGCGGGAAGCGCTCTATTGACTCAAAGATGCGCGTTTGAAGGTTGCTGGTAGTGCAAATCTCAAGCGCAACATTTGCAGCTTTAAGGTCCTGGATAACGCCTGTGTCCTCCAAAGAGCGAACACCGTGGCCAATACGTTGTGCGCCAAGTCGAAGTGCAGCCTTGATGCTTTCTGGACCAGCAGCCTCTCCCGCGTGAATAGTAAAAGGAACATCTTTTCTTTGTGCTTCAGCAAAAAGTGACGAGAAATTCTCTGTGGCAAAGAGCGCTTCTGCTCCTGCTAAGTCTGCTGCTACGACGCCATTTCCAAGGTACGCTGCAGCCAGATCAATTGACTCTTCATTTTTGTGCTTAAGCGCTTCACCTGTGCCACGCATAGCGCAAATAATGTATGCCGTGTGGAGCGCTGACTGTGGATGCTCTGCATAGAAGTCAGCTCTACCAGCAAGAGCAGCCTCAAGAACTTCTTGCTGAGAAAGACCTCCTGCAGTAAGACTTCCTGGTGCAAAGCGAGGTTCAGCGTAGAGAATGCCCTCTGTGTCAAGTTGCTCGTGAAATGCCTTTGCAATCGTACGAATGCCCTGTGCTGACTGCATAAGCTTGAGTGGCAACTCAAACGTTGCAAGATACTGGTTAAGATCCTGGCAATGAGCTGGGACTTGCATCTTTTCTTGAAGCTCAGCCAAAGAGAAATCAAGCCCCTCTTCTGCTGCAAGTTGAACTGCGGCAGGAAGTGGGATTGATCCATCAAGATGAACATGCAAATCGATAAGAGCACAGGAGCTCATGGCGCCTCCTACAAGAAACGTATGCTATGGCGCAAAGAGCGCAAACTAGATAGCTACATCATACGGTAGGGAAGTGGCGTTTTCCAAATCGTTTGCAAGTTTTTCAAACTGGTATCCATTGACGCGCTCAAGCAGACGTACTTCATCAGGCAAAACGTCATAGTGAATCTGAGAGCAAATAGCGCAGGCAATAGATCCAATGGTGTCTGTATCTCCACCCATCTCTGCAGCTATTCTCGCTGCTTTAGAGACTTTTCCTTGTGAGAGCTTTACCACTGCAAGAACTGCAGGGATGGTCTCTATGGTTTCGTAGCCACAGCCACAGTAGTCGTAGATGTCTCTTGATGCTGCTAGGGGAGCCTCAAGGTTTTTGGCACCCTCGCAAAACTCCAGCGCCATGATGCACTTTTGATACATACTGGGCATAGGCATTTGTGTACCAATTTTTGTGTAGAGAGCTCGATGTCCGTAACTTAAAGCAGTTTCAAGAGCATCCTCTACCGTAAACGAGTTTTCAGAAAGACCTCTGCTTATGGCGGCAACAATCATTGCTGCACCCATGATAGCTACGTTGGTTCCATGAGTGGGAAGTGCAAGCTCAGTAACGCTGTTAATGAGCGCATGTTTGTCTTTCCAGCTCACAATTGAAGCTAGCGGCGCACATTTCATGGCACATCCGTTAGTGGTTCCAAGGCGACCGCATGTTTTAAGCGAGTGGCCAGAAAGTCGATTGGCTAACGCAGCTCTTGTAGAAGGGCCAACTACCTGGGCAGCGTTTGGCTCTGTTGCCACATAATTTTCTAGTGCATCAAAGTAGCGGGATTGGTTAAAAACTCCCTGGTTATCAATGATGTTTTTAGTCAAAATGATTGCATTTGCTGTGTCATCTGTAGTCTGACCTGCGGTAAAAGGTCTTCCAAAAAAGTCATTTTTAGGTGGATTTGAAAGACTTTGAACTCCATCAGGAAATGCAAAATCAATTTGGTGTGGTGACATCATTTCTGTTGGCATGCCATAGGCGTCGCCATAGGCAAGGGCCGTAAGCATCCTGTAGAGTTTAATTTTTCTTGCCGTGTTCATGTTACTCACGCTTCTCTATGTCAGAAGAACGTGATGTTTTGGCTCTGCAGAGACTCTTGTTACCTGCAGAGATAAGCTTCTCATAGCAGCATGCCATGATTGCTCCCCTCAATTAGATATTCTCTGTCTTTACAGATTTTTCTTTACTGTGCCGTAAGGAATGCCTCACTCCTTAGATCCTTACTTTCCCAGCTTGTAGTCGCAATACAAGCTAGACGGCTCAGACAGAAAATATCTCCCCCAAGTATGTTTAAAGATATCAAATATTTAAGTATTACTACAGGGGGTAAGGCTGATTAATCGGCAGACGGTAGCTGAAGAGAGCTTAGAGGTAACTTGCTCACAATAGTGACTACATGCTGTTTTATATTCTCTCTAACGCACTGAGCCATTGCTGGGTAAAATGGATGGTAGCAATTTGAAAGGAATGGACATGCCCGCAATTTTGACTCATGACTTCTTTGGTAAGGATGCCTTTGATATAGCTGCAGGCAAACTTGGTTTTTCTACGATGGAAGAGCGAGAAGCTTTTCTGTTGGGTAACCAAGGTCCAGATCCGCTGTTTTATTTAGCAGCAGATCCGCTGCTGCATCGCTACGCTAAATATGCGTCGATCATGCATAAAGAGAAAACGCCCGAACTTCTTCTTTCTATGCGAGATGCAATTGCGCCTCTGCCACTTAAAGACGTTGCGGTTGCTCGCGCCTATATTGCGGGATTCCTCTGCCACTATATGCTTGATTCCACTGCTCATCCTTTTGTTTATTATTGGCAGAATATGCTTACCTCTCAAGGTGTTGAGGGCTTGGATGAATCTGCTAAAAATCAAGTACATGCAGAAATCGAGAAGGACCTTGATGAAGCAATTCTTTACGCTCACCTTGGTAAAACGGTAGCTACCTATAGGCCTTATAGCGAGGTTTTGAAGGCATCGCTGCATACGCTTTACGTTTTGGATAGGGTGTTTTTCTTTGCGTTACTATGGACGTATGAAAAACCTACCGATACCAGGATTTTCTCGTCAGCTGCTGTTGATTTTAGGATTATCCAACATCTAGCATATTCGCCAACAGGTAAGAAGAGAAAGCTACTTGGTCATCTTGAGCGTACCTTTGGTACAAATAGGTTCTCTTTGATTGAGGCGCTCTCTCACGGGGCAAGGGAATCCTCCGATTCTGACTTTGATAACAGAGCGGGAAATGAGTGGACTGATCCTTTTACGGGAGAGGTGCGCAAAGAGAGCTTCTGGGATTTGTATGACCATGCGCTGGCAAATGTGCCTTATGCACTTGACGTTTTCTTCTCGCCAGACTTTAATCTTGATACTGCAAAAGAGCTTACGCAAAATCTGAACTTTGATGGTCAGACGCTTGCAGATGAAGGTTCGACAGAATAGGTTTTTGTGGCAACGTACGTTTTTTCTGATATTCACGGTCATGTGGAGCCGCTTAGGCGTGCTCTAGAGCGTATTAATCCAACCGAGTCAGACGTGTTCTATTGTCTTGGTGACATGATTGATCGTGGTCCTAGCTCGCTTGCCACTATTAAGACAATTCGCGAGCTTCCTAACTGTACGGTCTTAATGGGCAATCATGAGCAGCTTGCGCTGCAAGCGTTGGACCCAGAAGCCGATATTGAAGCTCAGTTCATGTGGCAGATTAACGGGGGAGACGCAACACTTGCTGAGCTCAAGACGCTTTCTGAAGAAGAATATGGTGAGCTGATTGACTGGTTGCAGGCGCTTCCTTTGTACGCCACCGTTGAGGTCCAAGGCAGAGATTTTGTTCTGGTTCATGCGGGCGTAAGGTCTAACGGTGTTCCCTTGCCAACCGCCTGGGATAAGGCTTCTTTGGAGCAGTACTTAAGTAAGCAGTCTGAAAACGATCTTTTGTGGATTCGTGAAGAGTTCTGGCAATATCCTACGGATTTCCGCACGTCAGAAGCAGCGTATCCTATTGTAATTTGTGGCCATACACCCACTCCTTTGTTAGCAAGTTTTGGTGCAAAAAACTTGAACCGCAGTGCCACCACTCCTGATGGCCTTGCGCAATGGGTCCAGTCAGATGGCGATAAGTGGGGAATTGACACAGGCACTACAGGTGGAGCCGGCTACGGCCAAGTAACTGTGCTGCGCCTTGATGATTTGCAGGAGTTTGTTGAGCCGCTGCAAGAAGGTGAGTAGCTGTGGCTGCAAAGATGCCACAGCCTGCCGGCGATAGTACAAAAACAGTGCTTGCGCATGTAGAGAACACGCTTGACCCCATCATCTTCCCTGACTCTCGCGTGCTGCTTTTGGGATCCATGCCTAGTCCCAAGTCTCGAGAAATTGGCTTTTACTTTGGTAATCCTCAGAATAGATTCTGGCGCGTAGTTGCCGCGTTATATGGCGAGAAACCCCTCAAGTCCATATCTGAAAAGATTGACTTCTGTAAAAGACATCATCTTGCTCTTTGTGATGTGCTTAAGGCTTGTGATATTAAGGGTGCTAGTGATGCTTCTATTGCAAATCCGATTCCACACAATATTGGCGCTCTTATTCAAGATTCATCAATCTGCGCCATTTTTACACTTGGTGGGACGGCAACAAAATTTTATAAGCGCTACACTGAGCAACAAACTGGTATTCCTGCACGTCAATTACCTTCTACAAGTCCCGCTAACGCACGTATGTCAGTTGAGGATTTGGTGGAGGAATTTTCCATTATCAAAAAATTTACCAATTGTGAGTTGACAATATCCTAGTTGCGGCTAGGATTATACGCATGCGAATTATGGCTACGACATACACTGCACTTTGTGCATGCACCGCGATGTGTCTGGTGCCCGGGTCACATACGACCAGGGTGTAATTGTCGCTGAGCAAAATTTTCCTGGTACAGACTCGGGCGTAAAGCTATTTTGTAACTCTTGTGTGAGTATTCGCACATCCCGAGAGGATTTATTCGCATGGACTGGAGCTTCATAGGGGAACACCTCCCACTGTATGCAGAAGCTGCAAAAATAACGCTTACTATCTCTTTCTTTGGAGTTCTCTTCTCGCTTATCGTTGGTTTGATAAGTGCTCAGATTTCGCTGACAAAAATTCCTGTTTTAAGTCAGCTTAATGCTGTTTATGTTGAGCTTTCCAGAGGAACACCCCTGCTTATTCAGCTGTTTCTTATCTACTTTGGCCTAACTAAAATTGGTCTCAAAATGGATGCAGAAGTAGCTGCTGTTGTGGGTTTAACGTTTCTTGGTGGCTCCTATATGGCAGAGGTGTTTCGCGCAGGCTTTGAATCAGTTGCAGCTATTCAGTTTGAGTCTGCAAAGGTTTTGGGCCTCTCAAAGATTCAAGCTCTCCAGCACGTTATTCTTCCACAGGCACTTTCTGTAGCAATTCCAGGCCTCGTTGCTAACATCATTTTCTTAATCAAGGAATCTTCCGTTGTTTCCGGCATTGCTCTTGCAGATTTGATGTACGTAACCAAAGACATTATTGGCATGCAGTACGACACTACAGAAGCCCTCTTTATGCTGGTAATTGCCTATGTGATTATCCTTGTTCCTATTTCTTTGCTTGGCAGCTGGCTGGAGAGGAGGCTTGACTATGCCCGTCGATAACATTTTGCTGCAGGAAGGAGTGATAACGCGCCTTCTTGGAGGTCTTGCAACAACGGTGCACATTGGCCTTATCTCTGTGGCGCTTTCCATTCCTCTTGGTATTCTTGTTGGACTTTTTATGACATCCAACAACAAGGTTGTTCGTGCAATTCTTCGCTTTTACCTTGAGATTGTTCGTGTTATGCCTCAGCTGGTGCTGCTCTTTGTGGTGTTCTTTGGTACTTCTGAATGGTTTGATGTCAACTTTGATGGCATTGAAGCTTCAATTGTGGTCTTTACCTTCTGGGGAGCCGCCGAGCTTGGAGACTTGGTACGAGGGTCGTTGGAGTCAATCCCAGCATCTCAGTATGACGGTGCGTTTGTACTTGGCCTTTCTCGCCAACAGACGTTTTTTAAGGTCATCCTACCTCAGGCTTTCAAGCGTCTTTTGCCTCCAGCTATCAACTTGATTACACGCATGATTAAGACAACGTCACTGTGTAATCTGATTGGCGTGGTTGAGCTGCTCAGAGTTGGTAGCCAGATCACCGATTTTTATCGCTTTAAGTTCCCAACCGACGGAGCACTTTGGATTTACGGAGCTATTTTCTTCCTGTATTTTGCTGCCTGCTTCCCACTTTCGTATCTTTCACGCAGGCTTGAGAGGAGCGCCTCACATGAGTAACACCGTTTTAGCAGTTAAGGACCTCACTAAGGTATATCCCTCAAGTCAGAAACCCGTGCTTGATAAGATCTCGCTCTCCATCAATAAAGGCGAGGTAGTCGTGGTGTTGGGACCTTCCGGTTGCGGTAAGTCTACGCTGCTTCGCGCCATTGTTGGCTTGGAAGATATCCAAGGGGGAGAAGTGCTTCTCCACGATCAGGTTATTTCTGGTCAGAAGAGGGAAAGCGCCGCAGCAAGCATTGGTATGGTTTTTCAGAGCTATGACTTGTTCCCCAACATGACGGTTTTGAAAAACGTAACTCTGGCTCCTCTGGTAGTGCAGAAGCGCTCAGAGGCTGAGGTTTTGGCACAGGCAGAAGAACTGCTGCGTCGTGTGGGACTGTGGGAGAAGAAAGACTCCTATCCATCAGCTCTTTCCGGTGGTCAAAAGCAGCGCGTGGCAATTGTTCGTGCTCTTATGACTAACCCTGAAGTTCTTTTGCTGGACGAGATTACTGCAGCTCTTGACCCCGAGATGGTTCACGAGGTTTTGCAGGTAGTTATGGAGCTAGCAGAGCAGGGAATGACCATGCTGGTGGTAACTCACGAGATGCGCTTT
>QWCC01000101.1_pt1 | contig 43561 bp, 34 predicted proteins | sample 1972491 | NCBI WGS metagenome assembly QWCC01 (sample SAMN09866718, study PRJNA288562) | Human oral metagenome isolate term5_saliva, whole genome shotgun sequencing... | isolation source: mouth | host: Homo sapiens | place: USA: California
AGTACTGAAGTTCTGTAATGTGGAATGGGTAACTAAGAATACTTTATATTTAGATATATCAGTGATACCATTCAATATCTTATGGATACCAACTGATCCATTGATTACTAATACTTCTCTATTTTGATCTAGATCTGTATATTCACCAATACAATTTCTCCATTGATCTAACCAACCTGTAGTAGATGCAATAACTATAGTTCTAGCTCTCCAATACATTAGAGATGCTATAGTCACATATGTCTTACCTTTACCAGTTGGTAGATTGATTGATAGTTGTCCACTATTTTGATTAGAGTAATATTGACCTTTACCTAAGATGAAATGTAACGCTTCTTGTTGTACATCATCTCTAGGAAGATACCTAATCTTTATAGGTGGAGTTTCAAAGTAAGGATCACTATTATAATCTCGTACAGGTTCTTCGCCTTCAAAGAATTTCTTAACGAAATATAAATCTAAACCCCTAGGGAGATAGAGAAGTCTATTGGCTTCATCATATGACATCCCTTTATAACTTCTAGTGAAAGTAATTCTATCAAATATAGTAAAATAAGATTCCAGTCTAGGAGCATCTCCTAGACTGTAATCAGTAATTACTATAGATGAATTACGTAAGATTATCTTATTCATCTTCTTCACTCATACTATCATCTTTTAGATATTCATTAATAGATTGCATTAATACACGAGTATAAATACGTGCAATTCTTATATTAGCAAATATATTAATATCATCATCAAAGATAGTATATTTACCAAAATAACCTCTATTGATTATCTTATCTAATGTTTTTTCTAACTCAGTAAGATCGGATATAAAGTCTTCTAAAGTGTAATTATTACTAATATTAATGGGTGTATGCCCATTATTAAAAATATCATTAAACAAATAACACGTAGTATGGTGCCAAGATAAATTAGTATCATCATTTGTAATATGAAGATCATACGTGAACTCTTTAGGACCAACAAGAGATTTATTTGTTTGGAAGATATGATTCTTCTTAAGTTTATTTTTTATACGAGTAATCGCATTACACATTTTCGTATGCGTAATTTTAATATTCTCTATCTGACTATTCATATCAAATTTCCTCATTCACCAATGCATCAGTAAGCTTACGTTCATTCTTAATATCTTTATTAGTTAAGCTTGGCTGATTCATAAATAATTGTGGCTGTTCTTGGAAGAAGTAATCTATAGTAGACGGAGCAGTCTTATTATAAGAAGAAGGATTCTTCAAGATACTAGCCAAGTTTTGGAAGTCTAATGTCTTAGTAATAGAAGGATTTTCATATAATGCCTTAGTAAGTGGAAGTAATACGTAAGGTTCATTTACATTATTCCAGTTAGGCTTATCAAAGATATTATATGCACTTCTAATTTGATTAGACAAGATTGTTTCAGTATGAATAGTATGCTTAGACATACCGCCATTTAGTAAAGCTCTCATAAACTCTTGTGCTAAATCATCTTTAGTAAACGATGTAGTTACAGCCGCTTTATCTAAGATATCTTTAATACGGTTAAGAGTCTTAGAGAACTCATTATTCACTATAGGAGTATAGAAAATAGTTTGATCATCTTCTTTAGCTAATACTGCTAATGGGATATTGATTTCACCTTCATCAGTTTGATAGCGTTTCATATTAGTTAATCTAACTAATGCTTCAGAAAGATAGAATTTATCAATCTTATCAATTTCGATTGGGTATTCTTCTTTATGATCAATGATAGCAAACTTATTTACATAATCATTATAGTCGAGAACTGTGTTAGTTGTATCATCAACATCATCTTCATTATCCTTAAAGATTTCATCTATATGGAATCTTAGATAGATATCATTATAGTTTCGATCTTCAATTAACGAGATAGTTTCTGCAGAACGAACAAAGTTCTCTACAAACTTAATTGGTAATTCGATATCAGGAATATCTGTTACCAATACGTGTTTAGCTGATAATTGTAGCTGTGTGGTACTAGCTGTAATATCTTCAGATGGATATTTACCTACATCAATATCTCTATTGATAAAGTATAGATCTCCATAACAATATCTACAGATCCCATGACCTTCAGAATGAGACTGACAAGTAATAGGACTTCTAGTATAAATAGTTTTACCAATCAATTGAGTATCGGATTCCTTAATAGGACCCATATCAAAATCATTCAATTGGTCAAATCTATAATACTTACCAACTAATAAGCTAAGCTCTTTAGCATCTCTAACATCATATCTAATGAAGTTACGAGAAGAGCATTTAAAATGTGGATCTGGATGCAAACGAGTACCTTGGTTGTTTAGACCGATCTTACGTGCCATTGCACCAGAAGAACCTACATTGATTTTGGAAATGATTTGAGCTGTACGACCAGCTGAGGATTCAATAAAGTAATCCATCAAATCAATTACACCGCCATTAATATAACTATTATTAATAACGTGTGGGAATACACTACCATTACCATCTGGTTTAGTACCAATAGAAATAGCATACTCTTTAAGCTGACGAATATTAATACTTTCATTAGCTCTAAATGCATTAGTATAGATATGATCATATCCTAAAATATCTTTAGACTTCAATACATAATCACGCACTTTACCAATACACTCCATACCATATTCATTAGCTTTCTGTAAGTCTACTTTAGACATATCAGGATGCAATAAATTATAGTATTCTGGAATTGCATTCATCATCAATACATCATCTTGTAGATTGATGCTGTTTACAAATAAGTCTGCAAACTCATCAACTCTAGCTATATAATATAATGCATCTGCAATCATATTATTCTTAGTCAAGAAATCAATATCTTCAATATGGACTTTGATAAAGAATTCATCAATGTAATTCTTAATAGTCTTAGCAGTGATTTCTCGTTTAAAGAAAATATGTTTTGGTTCAATCTCATCATCACTCTTGATAATAAGAGACCATAAAATTAGGTTAAGCCAATAGTCTGGAATAGTTAGACCGACTTCATGACCACCAATAATTAAATTGATCTTAGCCTTAGATAGGCTAGGATCGTCTATACCATCTCGTAATATACAGTGAATTGCATCGAAATGGTTAGACCAATTCTCCTTCTTAATTTGTTGATTTACATCTACTGTCATTTCTCCTTTGCTTTTAACGAACTCATTGTAAATCCAATAGTTTTCATAATTGACGATAGTATCAAACATCGAGAACCTCCTGTGATATTACATCAAATATATTATTCTACTATTATAATATATATTCATATGTAAAATTCACTGTAATAAATAAAACCGGTATAGGATCTTTAAGACCCTATACCGAGTGGTTTTATTATTTTTTTGGAGTTGGTAAATGTTTAGAAGATTTAGCAGTTTTGATGTACTCAACTTGAGATTTGCGAGCTACACGAACTGCTTGGTTATTGTATTTTTGAACGATCTTTTTAATCAAAGCACGTTCGATAACACGGTTTTTAACCAATTTAGTCCAGAGTGGATCTTTCTTTTGTTTAGCGATTTGGAATGCAGCCATTTTTACACGGCGAGCCAAGTCGTCATTTTTGCTTAAGCGAACCAAAGTCTTTTTGTTCAATACGGATTTTTCTACCAATAATTGAGCTTCTTCGGATTCAGCGAACGCAATACGTTCATCTTGAGGCAATTTAGAAGCCTCAGCATAAATCATAGCTTCAAGTAAAGCATTAGGGTTGGCAAGATCTTCACCAAGAACACCTTGTCGGTCGTTTTCATTGAAAAACATGTTTTCGTCCTCCTTGGAGATTATTTTATTTAAATATATTTAAAAACGAAAATAACGTTTTATTAACTTAATGTTATTCGTATGAGCTCATATTAGCAAATAAAAGTGCCTAGGACATCATGATAGGAGGAATATAATTATGATAAACTACGAAGAACTTGATAAAATTATAGCTGTATCTAAATATAGAGAGCAAGCTAAAAAGAATTTGATGATTAATTTTCCTACCCTAACTGAGGGTGAAGTTGATACCGCATTAGATATCATTCTATCTAATGCATATACAAAACGTGAATGTACTTTACATAATAACTATACTGAAGAAACAGCTGAAACAGATGTGGCTGGAATCAGTAATTATATATATGAAAAGACTCCTATCATGGTAGCTAATGGATGTCTATTCAAACAATACACAAAAGAGTTAACTCCAATGTATAAATTGATAACTTCATTTACTGATAACCGTTCTAAGTTTAAGAAAGAAATGTTTAAATACGAGAAGGGTACAGAGAAGTTTAATAAATACAATATGCTTCAAATGTTAGCTAAACGTGATAATAACGCTTTATATGGTGTAATTGGTAATTATAGTAGTGCATTGTATAATCTATATGTAGCAACTGGTATTACTAGAACTGGTCGTGCTTTAATTAGTCATGCTATTACATTCTTCGAAAGCTTCTTTACGAATAATGTAAAGTTTCATTCTATTGATGAAGCAATTACATTTATTAATCGTGTGGACTCAGAGAGATCTATTTATCCATCTGCTTTAGTATTAGATAAAGATGTAGAAGTTGAAGATGTATTCTATAAGATTATGGATACATTCGATAGAGATTACTTTGATGATGAAGCAATTAATAAGGCTATGAATATTGTATGGAGTCTATTGATTAACTTATCTCAAGAGACTTTGAATAAACTCTTCTATAAGAATAATGCTTTACAATTCTGTGATAATAAATATATGAAAGATTATATTGTATTGACATTATCTAAACTAGATGAAGCATTCGTAGATCCTAACCATCCACCACAAATCATTAAGGATAATTTAGACCACATGTTTGAAGTCCTTAAAGAATGGTGTTATATGAGATATATTGTAGTAGATAAGATTGATCGTTCAGCTACAATGAAACGTGATATTAGTATTATTACAGATACTGACTCAACTATGCCATGTTTTAATGGTTGGTATACATTCGTTCTTAGAGATGTATTGGGACCAATAGATAAATCTGGTATTAAACTTATGAATCTTCCTGAAGTTGAGCCTGAGATGGAAGAAGATAGAGTTTATAATTTTGGAACTGGTGAGATTGAAACTAAGATGATTAATGTAGCTACATCTAGTAACAAAGAACCATTACGTTTCAGTATTATTAATATCTTATCATATATTGCTGGTAGACTATTACGTGAACACTTTGATTTAGTTGCAGAGAATTATAATACTAAATCAGAATTCAAAGAATGCCTTATTGCTATGAAGAATGAGTTCTTATTTGGTAGAGCTTTATTAACTGGTGGTAAAAAAAACTATGCATCTAAACAAGAATTACAAGAAGGTAATCTAGTTCCATCTAATAAGATGCTTGATGTTAAAGGTTTGCCAATCAATAAGTCTACATTGAAAGCTAAGACTCGTGATGCATTGAAAGATATCTTGTTTAAGAAGATTCTTAACGTAGAAGAAGTAGACCAAATGGATGTATTGAAATCATTAGCTCGTGTAGAATATGATATTAGAAAGTCTATTGAGTCTGGTGAGAAAGAATACTATAAACCAGCTCAAATTAAGTCATATGCTAACTATGATAATCCAATGCGTATCCAAGGTATTAAAGGTGCACTAGTATATAATGCATTAAGAGATGAAGGTACTGAAGCAATTGATTTAACTATCCGTAATGCAATTGATATCATTAAGGTTACAATCAATAATAGTACTTTATTACCTCTAATGGATTCTGATCCAAAGTTATATGAAAAGATTAAGAAGTTCTTAGATGAAAATCAAAATGATTATAAAGGTGAGATTACTAGTATCTCAATTCCAATTGATGCGGAAGTTCCTAAATGGATATTAAAGTTTGTTGACTATAATGATATCATTAATGACAACTTGAAAAACTTCCCATTAGAATCTATTGGTATTACAAAATTTGAAAAAGATAAAGTAAACTATACTAACGTGATTAAATTCTAAGATATATCCCCTATAGAGTTGAACTCTATAGGGGAATTCTTTTATTAAAATTTAACTTTCTCTAATTTAGTTTCTGGCATAGTTAATGTCATAGCATATATTGCTTGGATAGCTTCTTTTGCTGTAGATATAACTGGGTTACCACCTAGATTAATAAAGTGGATATTAGTCTCTAATTGTTTTTTAAGCTCGGCATTTGCTTCATCAGTGTATACCCCCTTGATGGTTACCATATCACCATCATAGTCACCACCGATGCTATCAAGATACCCATTACAGATATTCATAGTATCGATAAATTTGTTAGAGGTATCAGTTCCAATATCTTCTTTTCTTATTTTTGGATAATAATCATAGGTTATTCCATTAATAGTAACTTTTTCAGTTTCAATAGTAGATGATAATCTAATCTTAGTAGCAAACTCATTATAGAAAGTATCGATTGGATACCGTGTAATAAGAATCATTCTATCTTTAATAGCTTCTTCACAAGCTAAATAAATTACATCACACCAAGTTATAGGTCTAGCTTTCTTTTCATCTTCTGTAATTTCATCAAAGAAATTACCTTTAAATTTCATATCAGCAACTACTTGCTTTCCATTTACTTTACATACCAAATCAATTGCTCTAAATCTATCAGAGTATCCATGAATGAATCTATCTAATTCTTTCTTTAAGACTTCATCAGAGAATTGTAATTGATAGTCTTCTACTTCAACATAAATAAGATTTCCTTTTTTATCCAATACTGGATATTTAGTATTACCAATGAATTCATTCTCAAAGAATCTTCTCATATGGAATATAACAAATGGAAAGAAGTTTGCAGCTGCAGATGTCATAGGTAATACAGAGTAATCAAAGTCAGCTCTAAGCTCACTCATATTCTCCACATCCAATTTAGGTGCAGACATAACTAGACGAGTTGCATAGTCTGTAGTCTTAGATAAGTTAGCACGTCTAATTACACCAAACTTACCAGGTAATCCCCCATTAGGATTGCTGTCAGTACCAGTACCAAACCATTTATAGATTTCGATTAGTCCTTCTTGAAGTCTACCTTCAACGGATTTACTAATACTAAAACCATAATCTTCAGAATCACCAATAGCTGATGCAGATACCATTACATTGATATATAGTTTATTGATATCACCTACAGATATCTTACCACCATCTACTTTAATATCCCTAAAGAATGGTGGAATTACAATAAGTTTATCAGTAAAGAAGTTCTTTCTATTATCATTCAAGAACTTAATATATCTTTCACGTTTAATGGAATCAGTTTCTCTAAACTTAATCTTATCTAGATTCTTTCTTAAGAAATCAATACCATTATCACCTTTAGGATCTTCTACTATATTACCAGACTTATCTATAGAGTAAGTTCCAATACCATGAATAACAGATTTAATCTTAGAGTCTACTTTACCCCAGATTCTATAAATTAATGGTTGTAAGAATTTCTTCTTTAAACTAATATAAGCAAATGTACTTGCTCTAGATTCTTTAGTTATACCAAAGATTGTATTAGATAGCAATCCATCATTAGTTGGATTACTAGATGTATCAAAGATAACTGGATTAGTTATTTCGACTAAGTTATTCTTCTTGACAAAATCATCCACATCAAGAAGAGATACTTGGAGATTATCTTGTCTAATTTGGTCTTTTAATATTGCCATATGTACCTCCTTATGAATTATTTATATGTGGAACAAAAAACGAGTTAGTGCATTTATTGCACTAACTCGATTGTGTTATATTATCGCATAGTCACAATAATTTTACATGGATCACTAAAATCTCTAACAATATCTACCACTATAGGGTGACTCATACCATTATTACTATTAACTGTAATGGTATTCTTATATTCATCTACTAAGGAGTCGAATAATGTAGAATCTGTAGTATAGATAATAAATTCAATACGATTCTCATAGATAACATGATCAATCTTTGAATGTAATAATCCATGACCTTTTAATATACTGTATAGTAGACTAGATTCGCCAAAGTAATCTACTATCTGTTTTCTCGTTTGTTCGCAGTCTCCATTGCCGAATTTGCAGAAAAATTCGACGATATCCATTTATATAAATCCCCTTTTAATTAAAGCATTCCTTCAAGAGCATCTTCAAAGCGTGCCATATCTTCCCTAGTCATCGCAGGTGTCTCAGTCTTAGTACCTTGGTCGGGTGGAACTAATCCAGCTTGTGGATGACCTCTATATGCAGCTTGCATATACTTATATTTTTGCTCTTCATCTTTTTTATGTTTTTCTTTTTCAGCAGCTGCATCGGCAGCTTCTCTACGATCTCTAATAAATTTATATAGAAGCATTAAATCACCTATAGGCATATCTAATGCTTCTATAATACTTAATCTACCTCGATATTCGTAACAAACATTATCAACTAATTGCATTAGTCGAGCATGTGAATCAACCGATGCCGTGTAAAAACAAGTTCTTGAGCATTCATAGGAATAGCTTCAATTTCTGCACCACATTTAGGACAAGTAGCTGCAGGTACTTGATAAGAAATATTAATATCTTTACTATTTTCTTCTAAGTATTTAGCGATATGAGATTGAAGTTCTTTAAATTCATATGCAGATAACTTAGATAAGATTTTATAAATACCTTGGATACGATATTTATAAGTTTTAACGATATCGTTAGGAGCTGTATTAAATTGAATAGGAATCAATTCTTCATTGTCTTCATCAATTTCATATACCGTAGAGATACAGTGGGAGATATTGATGATGCCAGCGTATTTTTCACGGAAACCTTCATTTAATAGACGTTCTTCAAACATGGAGTTGTAAATTTTAGGAATTACAATACCGAATGCATAGTCACCATTAGCTACATAGATTTCTTCTTCGAATGTTGGAGGGAAAGAAGGATCTTTAGCAATGATCTTATTGAAAGTTTCTTTATCAGCTTCTGTTTCAAATTTAACCATATCAATGATAGGTCGTTTTTCAGTATAGAAGTGTTTACATTTAGGACAGCTAAATGGAATGATATTAGAAGTGCTGAAGTTAGCATTATATAATGCAAAGAATAAATGATTCAAGTCTTGATAGTTCAATAACTTCAACCATGCTTCCATATCCATAGTACGACATTCAGGGGCTAAATGCTTATATAGAGTGCTAAATACTGTACGAGCTTTACCAATATCATTTGCAGAATCAGTATATGGATTGATTTCATCCATTTCGATTGCAGATAATGGAGTCATAGAGATGGATACACCAGTAGCAAATAATCCCCATTCATAGTATTTCTTTTCAACTGGTTTAGATAATACTTTAGTAAATGCAACAGGGCGTTTACGTACACGGAATTTACTAATATCAGGTTTACGTTCACCTACTTCGTCTAATTGTTGACGAAGTACACGAGCAAACTCTTCCATATTACGTTGCTGTTGTTTTTCTTCTTTAATACGTTCAGCTTCTTCTTTATCTTCATCAAGACCAAGATCTTCCAATAGTTCATCATCATAGAATAATTCATCTTCATCAGATTCTGCAACTTCTACAGATGGAACTACGGCATCAGATACATCTACTGGTGTAGTATCAATAGCTGGAGTAGTAGTTGCTGCTGTAGTTATATTATTTACAGCATCTGCAGCATTTTCATATTGTTCGAATTCACGTTCAATATCATCTTCAGGAAGAAGATTATTAATACTAGTAGAAGCTTTGATTTCATCATCAGATAAAACGTGTTCTTCTTCGTCACGACGAATCGCTTCACGATCTTTATCTGTCAATTCAGGATTAAGATCTAGAAATGGATCATATTTAGAAACTACTTGAGGATTTTCTTCACCCATAGCTTTAAGATCTTCATATTCACGACGCATATCATGAATTTCTTTCAATGCAGGTTTGAAACGACGTTCAATAGCACTAGAAATACCATTATCTAATTCATCTATCAATTCATCACGTGCTTCTTGAGTTGCATCTGTTTTACCAGAAGGAACGATAGCACTAATATCAGCAGATTGTAGATTTGTTTCATCAAATGTAGGTACTACAGGAGTAGTTGGTTGAGTTTCTTCAACTGGTTTTTCTTCAGTAGTAGGAGTAGTTTCTTCTACTACTTGAGTTTCGGAAGCTTTTTCTTCTTCCATTTTTTCTTTCATGAGGTCTGCTAGTTTTACTTGTTCAGACATGGTTCCTCCTAAATTTCATCATTCATCAACATTTTTAAGGTTAATTTATCTCGATCATAGAAATATCTAAATTGATACTGGTCAACTGTCATATCTATAATCATTATATTTTCTCCATTTTTAGAGAAACCTATATTAACTTCGACCGCTACAGTATTATCAAGATAATCCTTTATTTGATCTTTGATAGCCTGACTGAGTTCAATAACTCTATCAGACTGCATATATCTATATTTACTAATTAAACCTAAGCCCATTTCTGGACTATGAGTTATTGTACCTGGCTCTAAAAGCATTAGTCGCATAATTAGAGTGCCAAATGCATTAAAATTCTTATATGTGAGTGGAGTTTTATAACTGTCAGTAGATAAAGAATATTCCTTTAATAAAGTAGGGACTTCTTTAGTCTTTGCAGTTATGAAAGTAATATCATCTGCCACGATAATCTCTCCTTTCATATTAATATATTATTACTTAGTTCTAGGGTTTAAAATATACACAAATAGCTATTTTTAACATAGCATTAAATTGATATACACTCATAAGGAGGATACAATGGCAACTGAACGAAGAATAGCTTGTCCGTTATGTCGACGTAAAGACTTCAAAGACAAGTTAATCAGACACATAGAAAAAGATCATGAAGATATCATCGGTGATATTTCTGCCGAGCAATTCTTATATGATAAAACTCACCCAGGTTCTGGTAAATGTATTGTATGTGGTAATAAAACAGACTGGAATGAAAAGACTGGTAAATACCATAGAGTATGCTCTAATCCTAGATGTAAGGAAGAATTAAGAGCTAAGTTTAAAAAGAATATGATTAGAGTTCACGGTAAAGTATCTCTATTAGATGATGCTGCTCATCAAGCTAAGATGTTAGCTCATCGTAGCATTAGTGGTACCTATGTATATAGTGATGGTACTAAGTTTACTTATACTGGATCTTATGAGCATAAAGCTATAGAGTTTATGGATAAAGTTCTTAACTGTAACTCTAAAGATATTATTATGCCTGGTCCAGTTATTGATTATACTGATCAATATGGTAATTCTAGACAATGGATTACGGATATTTACTACGTTCCTTATAATTTGATTATCGAAGTTAAGGACGGTGGAGATAATCCTAATAATCGTCAAATGGATGAATATCGTGCTAAGCAAATTAGTAAAGAAACTGAACTTATCAAACTTGGTGAATATAATTACTTAAGATTAACTGATAATAAATTTGTTCAACTTATGGAAGTATTAGCATTACTTAAAGATCAAGAGATTAATGATCCTACTACAACTAATAAAGTTATTAGAATCAATGAATCTACAGTATATGATGATAAGTTCTTTACTCTAGACGATGTAGAAGAGTCTGAGGAAGATGATAATATACCTCAAGAATATGATATCATTAGACGTCTATCGGACTTAAAAGAATATGCTGCAAGAGAGCATATGGGTGTCGGAGCTGTAGGTGGTATTGTAGGAACTATAGATGGTAATATGCTAGTCCAATATACTCCACATAGACATTCATTCAGTGGTGAGAAAGATGGCTTTGGTGTAGTTGATGATAAGAAGTCAACTAAACTTAGAGTTAAATCTGATAATGATGAAACTGAAATAGTAGATAAAGAACCATTCTTGCAAGATAAATTCTATAAGTCTTATAGGCATAAACGAGATAGAGTTACTTGGGAGAATGCTATTAATCTATATGAAGAAATCACTGGTAAGGTAATGCTATCTAAAGACCAATTAGAATATGATGATGACTTTACAGAATCTGACTTAGATAGAGATAATAAGTTAACTCTAATGAATGCTATATATAGTATTGAATCTGAGTTATACGATACATCTCTTCCATTATGTGATATCCTAGATGTAAATATAGCTAAGTCTAAGCTAAAAGAATTTCCTGAAGGAACCATGATTATGGAAGATAATAATGGATACTTTGCAATAGACTTAGAGTCTAAGATAAGAACTAAATCTTATAAAACTATTCTAGAGATTGAGGCTCCAGCTTTTGTTAAGACTAAAGATATGCTAGAAGAAGATGATGATACTAGCGATACCAATAATAAGAAGGTAAAAGAAGTTAATGATTCTGGTATGTATAAAGTACTTGATGATAAATATTCTTCTGAAGATCAATTAATGGATGACTGGAATGATTATAATAGTTTATCTGCTGAGATGAAACGTCATAGTGATGATAAGTCTATTAAAATATATGGTAAATCTAATGTAGAACGGTTCAAAGAACTTCGTTCTAAGTATCTTAACTCTGAAATTCCTTATGATGATTTAGCATTAAGTGAATCTGGTCTACAGTTATCTGATTTAGATAGAGCTAGAGATTATGGTATTGAATTACGTGGTAAGAAACGTGAGACTGAGTACCTTAAATCTTGGTCTTTAAACTCTGGTATCTATATAATACTACCTTGTGATACTGAAGAAGAATTAGAAAAACAATGGCATGATGTACAATCTATGGATATTTCCTTAATTCGTATATCCGATATGCGTCTTATGGAAGTATTTGGTTGTAATAATGAAACTATGTATAACTTCCTAAAGAGTGTATTTACTAGTAATGGATTTGATGATTATTATTATTTCCCTATAGTTGAATCTGCTATGGAAGATGTACAACCAATTAGAAATCTGCCTAATACGATACCATTCTTTATTCCACATGAAATCGAAGTATTCAAACGTAATAGTACATTTGGTCCAATACCAGAAAAATGGAAAGCTAAAGCTGATGAATGGTTAAGAGATTATAAGAAAATCTATGAAGGTAAATCATGTGATAAGAAGACTATTCTAAATTGGATATCTAATGTAAGATATCTAAGTTTAGAATATACTAGAACTCAATCAGATGAATTAAAACAAGCTTTACTAGAATTTGGTTGGAATCCTTATATGGAATTCAATTCAGTTAATATGACTAAAGCATACAATAGAGCTAATACTATATATCATAGAAGAATGACTTCTAAGTTATTACAAGAAAAAAGTATTGGCTTTGAATTCGATGCTAGAGGAAATCTATTCGTTAAGAACTTCTTAAAGAATAAGAGCTATCAATCTGTCTATATGGAATCTCATAGATTACTTATGGAATATGATAGAGCTAAAAATATTGAAGGAATGAAATATGAACTAGCTAAGATGTATTATCTAAATCTTAAGATTAGCGAAGATCTAATTAAACAAGATCGTACTAAGAAAGATAAAGAATTAGTTAAGATTAGAGCTAGAGTATTAAATGACTTCCATAAATACCTTAAAGTAGTACTTAAGAATGACAAACAATTTAACTTCTCTAATTACTATCAACGTAGTGAGTTCTGTGATGACTCCTTTGTTATTACAGCACCAACTCTTAAACATGCAGGTAAATATGCTAAAATAGCTATGAAAGTTTTATAATATAATGAGTCCTACTTACTAGATAAGTAGGACTCTTATAATATCATTCATTCATATATTATAATCTTGATCGAAGGAGGTGAATATAAATTGGATATGTATAATGTCGGTCAAAAGCTTTGTAAGAAGGATAAGTTCGGACAAATAACAGAATTATATCGAATAGTATCTCGTAAAGACAAAGACTTTTATAAAGTTACTCCTGTGATAGGAGATAAGTTACTTATTGATAAGTACAAAACAGATGAGTATATACCTTTAGAGATACATTGTAAAATGTTTTTCGAAGTATGTACTTTAAAGAATGGGGAGAAGGAATTATGTATTAATATCTACTGTCCATATGAAGCAACGAATTATCCTTACTATACTAGTCGACTTAATATTGATAATCCTATGGATAATAAGAAGTTTGGCAAGTTTCTATGTAAAGATGAATTCGAAAATGACAGTGCAATGAGACAATATAAACGAGCATACGATCTAATGATGTATGATATTGCACATAAAGATTATGCTTTTAGTGTAGATCTATATCTAAATGATCCATTGAAGAATATTGTATCATTTGTCAAATTAGACCCTAAGGTCTGTGACACTCTTATTTCAATCTGTGACAGTCGTGGATTAGAATATGATAATATAGACCAAGCTATTAAAATAGCTTTACAAAATATTCTATTCATGTACTGGTTCCATTATAACTTCAGAGTAATCAATGTATTATTTGAAGTTAAAGATGGTGCTCAATTACGACCTGGTGACTTATTTGCTCTTGAAGCTATAGTACAAGATCGTATAGTAGATTATACCATCGTTGAATATTATCATGATATCTTATTATATAAGGCTAAAGGTAACTTCTTCTTTATCCAAGATAGAAATGATCGTACTTTCATAGTTAAATATGTTGGTATGGATGATCTACCTGGATTACATGTCTTTTAAATTTAGATATATTGATATATTATAATGGTGAAGTTAGGTGATTAATATTTACTATGATCCTAACAGTAGAATAATTCTTTTTATATTTTAAAGGAGGACATAGCTATGTCAAATCAATTAGTAAATGGAATTCCAAAAGTCGACAGCGGATTCCAATCTTTAAGTGAAGTACTTCAACGTGCTTCCCGTGAAACTCGTCGAGATGAAAAAGGAAATGACAAAGGGGATAAAAAGCGTATTGAGCTTAAAGTTACTCCTGAAGTTTTTGAAAGCGATTACAAAACAAAGACAATTAGTACAAGCGAATTATGTGAACTTCTCACTAATCGTCTTGGTAATGTATTTGCTGATTACGTAGGCTGCCGTGATATCGTATTCACTAATAGCCCACAAATCGGTATAGGATTAGTATTTGAATACAATGGCTCTGATAACGAACACGATACTCGTTTGAAAGCTGTTGAACGTTTTGGTTTCGATAATGTAGGTGAAAATGCATCTACTAAAGAATTGGAAATGGTAGCACGTTATAATGGTGCATCTGATATCCGTTCTTCCGTTAAAAACGGTACTGTTACGGAAACTGCAATGGGTTTCCGTCTTACTAATGATGCAATTGATATCTTAAAAGATACAGTTATTGACTTTGGTAAAGATAATGCAAACCATGATAACTTCCGTAACCAATGTGTATCTTATGCATTAGCATCTGATGGTATCCATAGCAACTTGGTTGTATATGGTGCTACTATCGAATCTATCTTAGGTTTCATCTATGGTAACCAATATGACTATGTAGTAATTCCTGGTGCTCCAGTAAATACTAATAGCTATTCTGGTCGTTTATTGGAAATTAAACAATTACATCCAGATACAACTAAGAAATTGCTTCGTAAATACGTAAGCCGTCAAGTTGTATCTGATGGATTATTCCGTCCACAAAAATAATTAAATTGTAATATGGCTGGGGATTAACCTCCCCAGTCTATTATTTTTTGGAGGATATAATGGAGTTTAAGTTTAACATTAATCCAGAAGGCATTGATGAAGTCTTTGATGAACGTGGTAATACAGTTCTCAAGATTTCAGAAATGAGCTGGAATGATAGAGCTTATAAGCTCGAATTACGTAAGTGGGTCGTTCAATCTGATGGAACTATGCAACCTAATAAAGGTTTCTCTTTCCTAACAGATCAAGGTCCACATGATTTAACTCATGTCCTATTAGAAAAAGGATATGGGGATAATCAAAAAATTAAGGAAATCATGGAATCCCGTGGTGTCGAATTAGACATCCCTGTAACTGAGAAGGAAGAAAAACAAGATACTCAGGATTTCTATGATCCTGAAGATCTAGTATAGGTGATCAAATGTACAATCATAAACAGTTAGATATCGTATATGATATCAAAAGAAAAATGTTAATGCAATCTTATTGGGATAACGAATATATTAAAGTATTCCCAGGATTTTCCTTCTGTGAAGAAGGTAGATATGTTTGGCAACAAGGTAATCTTAGCGATGATGAGGTATTCTTATCTAATTTACGCACATACTATACAAGTGATAAGGATACTATCTTAGGATTCCTTACGGCTCAACAATATAAATTCTTAATGGATAACATTGACCTTTTCCATACTGTTTATCGTATTGGAGACAATTTGGTCGTAAGCTTGATCTAAACACAATATTCATATAATACTTACCCATAGGAGTTGAACTCCTATGGGTATATCTTTTATTTAATAAGGAGACAAAATCATGAAAACATCTAAAATTCTAATGACAGCAATTATTTTAAGTTCTCTAAGTGCAACTGGATTTGCTGTAGACAATACAGCTGGTACTGGTAATGGTATCGCATACGGTACAGGATCTGTAGCTAACAATACTAAAGATATTGCTATTGGCAAATCTGCTAAAGTAGAAAACTATGTAGGACAAAATGCTAGTATTGCTATTGGTAATAATGCACATGTAGAAAACATGTCTGGTGGTGTAGAAGCATCATTATCCTTTAATCAAACACCTTATAGTGGTAATGATTTTTCTTCTGCACGTATTCCAACTGATGTAAATAGAGCTGGTACTGGTATTGCTATTGGTAATAATACATATGCTCGTACAGGTAGTACTATGGTTGGTAATCATAATTATATTGGTAAAATTGGTGATGTGGATATGAATACTGATACTAATGGTACTCGTGCACAAAACTTAAATGCTTACAGTACTACTATTGGTACTAATAGCTTTAGTAATGGTGCTTTGACTACTAATACAGGTACATTTAACATCATGTCTAGTTCTTATACAGGCGGTCGTTTCTCTACACCTTCACAAAACTTTGGTAGTACTATCACTGGTACTTTGAATAGTATTGAATCTAAGACTGCAGCTGGTGTAGGAAGTGGCTGGTTTACTGATAGAACTTCTGTAGGTGTAGCTAATACTATCAGCGGTGTTGCTAACCGTACTGCTAATACAAATGGTTCTCTAGTATTTGGTGCCGGTAATGAAATTACTAACTCCATTACATCTTTAGGAAACGTTGCAAAAGCTACAACTAATGCAGCTGAATTTGCTGGTAAACTACGTGATGTTATTAAGAATAATAATGGTGGCGGTGCTACAATGGCAATTGGCGGCGGTAACAAAGCCGATTGGGTATTACGTACATCCATCATTGGTGTTAATAATACTGTAACTGGTACTAATGGTAGTGAAGCAACTGATAACTTTGTAGCAGGTGTTAGTAATACTGTAACTAATGGTACTAATGATATTGTAGTCGGTAACAACCGTAATATTAGCGGTAATCATTCTGTTATCTTAGGCGGTATTGATACAACAACTGTAATGAATAACTCAGATGTAGTTGCAGTAGGTCATAATAGTAATGTATTAGTTGATGGCGGTGTAGCTATTGGTTCTGATTCTGTAGCATCTACAGCTGCAGGTCAAATCGGATACAATGCATCTGGAAATACAACTTCCACTTGGAAGTCCACTGCATCTGCTGTATCTGTAGGTGATACTGCTAATAATATTACCCGTCAAATTACATCTGTAGCTGCTGGTACACAAGATACTGATGCTGTTAACGTAGCACAATTAAGAAATGTATCTGAAGGATCCATTAACCAAGCTAAGTCTTATACAGATTCTCAAGTATCTAAAGTAGGTGCAGCTTCTGCAGCATTAGCAGGGTTACATCCATTAGATTTCGATCGTAATGATAAATGGAGTTTCTCTGTTGGTGTTGGTAACTATAAGAATTCTAGTGCAACTGCTATTGGTGCATTCTATCGTCCTAATGAAAATACAATGTTTAACATTGCTACTACATTAGGTGGTTCTAATAGTATAATTAGTGCTGGTGCAAACTTTAAGTTTGGTCAAGGTACTAAAAAATTAAGTGCATCCAAACAAGTTGATTTGGAAAAACAAGTTCAAGATCTTACTCAAAAGTATAATGACTTGAATGAAAAATACAATGCATTAATGACTAAACTAGAATCTAAATAATATAATGATCCCCATAGGAGTTAAACTCCTATGGGGTATTTATTTTTTGTAATAGTATATATATATATAGCTATATATTATTTAATTGATTTCATAGTATTAGTTATTTTTATAAGGAGGTTATATTATGGAATTTCAACAAGTAGAATCATTCACATCCCATCGGTTATTTGAGTCATATGAAGTTCGCCCTGCGGATTTTTATCATACCGAACGTCAACGGTGGTTATTTTCGACTGGTCATGGGTTAGAGGTCTCCGTTGTTCGGGGGTCTACAACTTATGGAGGCTCCCAAGGGTTATTCGAATTAGCCATGTTAGAGGATGGTCGGTGCTGTTATACTACTCCAATAACTTCTGATGTACTAGGGTACCTCTCAGAAGCTGAAGTATTGGAAACGTTAGAGCGGGCGTCCATGCTAATACAACGGGATGGTGAATGGGTTCCTGCGGCATCTGAAGAGGAGGCGGAGAATGATGCTCTTGTAACTCATCTTGTCGATGTTGCATTGACTGCGTTGTTTATAGACTTATTCGGAGACGAAGAGGAGGATGATGTTTAATGGATACTGGTGGTTTGGTGTTTGCCTTGCGGTGTATGCCTGGTGCACGGCGGTATTTACGGATGGTACTCCCATACGTATTTCCACGGATAGGTGTACATATGCGGGATGCAGAAGAGCGGGAGTCATCCCCTGCTTTTGCATTGTGCTTGATAACACTACGGGTTGCTGAGGAGGTGTTTGGTGATTAAGCCGCAAGAAACTATGTTCCTCGTAGGCTTATTGTAAAACTAAGATATAATAACTGTATATTATTAAGGTGAATCATAGATTAGTAAAGGAGGTGAGAATATGTTATTCGAAGAATTAGATTTCGATCTATCCTGCGACGCAGGTGAACTCTTCCATGAAGAGGATGTATTCGGTGTACATTGGGATGTAGTACATCCACATCAATAAGAAAGGAGGTATATGAAGAATAAGAGTGAACTAAATTATTAGACTCCATCTAGTTTAACTAGATGGAGTCATTATTTTTTTTTATTTTTTTATTTATACATTGCACGAACTTTTTGTTCATCTAAGTCGAAACCTAGAGCTTCAGAAAGTACTAACATAGTTAACATACATTCTGCTGTTTCTACAATCTTATCAGTATTGATAGTTTTAGATTCAGTCAAGAATTCTGTATGGTTTTCAGAGATTACACGTTTAGCTAAGTGTTTAACCATAGCTTCTAGAAGGCTCTTCTTAGCACTCTTTACGCTATAGATTTTTCGTTTAGCACCTAAAATCATAGACTCCTTGATGTCCTCTGCTACGTCAGCATTAGATGCTTTAATATTAGCAACTTTTTCTTTTACTTCATCTAGGATATCTTTGATTTGTTGTTTATCTTCAACGTTAGAAGCAATGAAGTCTTCTACATTATTAGCAACGTGGGATTGTACTAAAGCACCAACATCTTCGATTTCTTCTTTTTGTTGAGCCATCTTATCAATGAAAGAATCTTGATATTCAGGATCTACTGTAACATCAGATACTTTAGTATCAGGATTTTTAAGTTTATCATCATTAGCTTTAACTACATCATCTGTAGCTTCTTTGATTGATTTAGCAATATCAGCTAAGAATAAAGACTTAGTATTAAAAGTACGAATAATAGATTCTACACCATTCTCTTTAATAAATCCACGGATTACTGTATCACGAATAATCTTAGTAGATTCTTTTTGAAGATCTGGAATAGTACATTCGTTATAAATATATTTGATTGCTTCAGTTAAGAAGTGTTCTTTAATAGCTGCTTTAGCTTCCATACGGATATTTAAAGAACGTTTAGAACGAGCTAAATGACTTTCAGTCATTACGTTATTAATTTCAGGAATGATAGTCTTAGACTCGTTTAATTGTTTTTCAAGAGTGTCTTTCTCTGCTTGTTTTACCATCTTTAGAGTATTAGACTCTCTAACCTGTTTTCTAGAAAAATGCATTTTTTCTATGCTCCCTTCATTAGAATAATGAGGATGCAGCGGAGTCTGGAAGACTTTCAGTTACATCATCAACTTTATATTTTTCTTTTTCATCTTGACGTACATTATCGTCAGTTTTATTAGAGGCTTCTTTAGCATCAACTGCGAGGAAGTCGGAGATCTTACGGAAACGATCTACATATTTACGTTGTTCGTTTGCTGTTTTAGGGTCACCAGCTGTCTCAAGTCGTGCAGCATTCAAAGACAGCATTGAAACTTGAGTATCAAAGTACTCAGCTACACTTGCTCTACAATAATAGAAGTAATAAATCAATTCACGAAGAATTGGAACGATAGTAAAGATAAGACCAATACTTACACCAATAACTGCTAAAACAGATGTACCAGCTAAGTTCTTAGAGCTTACTTTAATTAGATCGTTCAATACTTTTTTAAGTTTATTACCTTTACAAAGATTATTGAATTCTGCTAGAGTTTGTAATTGAACTAATTCTTTACTTCTAGATACTGCTACACGATCTACAGATACTTCGATAGATTTTGTTTTAGGATCTACAATGAAATCAATAGTTGAAGCAATAAGTAAAGATACACCACTGATTACTGCCATAGCAGTAGAGTTATATAATACAATACCTAGACTAGTATTAGATGCAAAGCAACGTTGGAATTCGTTTTTCAATTCAACGATGTTATTGATTGCATCAGTAATAATATTAATATAAGTCAAAGGTTGTTTGTATTCTTGGTAAATTTTTTTCATATCAGTAACAGCTTCAGTTACCATATCAATATTATCAATCTTAAGGAAATCACCTCTAGATTGAGGAATTGTACCAAAGTCTACATCAGTTACTTTAGCTTCAATCTTTTCATATAGCTTATTAGTTACACCTAAAAGGACTTCACGTTGTTCAGCTTCATTAACAACACCAACTGTAACGTAAGTTTCTTTATCAGAAAGGTCCATTAGTTTGCTGGCTTCAATGAATTCTTTTAATACATATCTTGACATTCTATCTACCTCCAGCAAGTAATTGAATCATTTGTTTATAATCCATTTTATCTTCACGTTTTAAAGTTTTGAATGTATATGGTTCATATTCATCATCACCAGTATCGAAGATAAATTTAGCAGACTCAGTAGAATCATCAACGATAACGATACCAACTAAGTTATAGTCATCCATCAATTTACGAGCTACACGAGAATTAGAGATATCAATATCTTCCATTTTACGAAGCATTTCTACATCATAAGCAGATACTACTAAAGTAGTAATTGCTGTAGCATCATTACGTAAAGACATGAAACGATTGATCTTGGATGCTAATGCACGACGTTCTAATACTTTCCAAAGTTTAGAAGAAGAACCACGGTTAGTATTGGATACTGCATCAATCTTAGCTTTCTTAATAGCGAATACGAAATCTCTCCAGAATTCGATTTCACCAGAAGTGGCTTTGATTAGGTTATATAAGCTAAAGTTATAGCTACGTTTAGATACGATATGGTTAGCAATATCTGCAGAATCTACACAGTAGATCTTAGATTTAATACCAACGTATGCATCTACAGTAATCGGATCATTATTATCATTAGTACTAATGAATTGAATTTGCAATAATGTAGGCTGCAATTCATTAGCTTTCTTATAATCCATTTGGTCTTTTGTTACTTTAGCAAGATTGTTAGCTCTAACTGCAGATAACGCATCAATCCGGGATTGTAAATTACTATTAGTTTTACGTAGATTATTATATCGATCTAATGCTCTACTACCAAATCGATGATGTCTAGCTTCTTTATCATCATATTTTTTATTCAAACTTCTAATTTCAGCATCATGTTGATTTTTTAAATCAGCATTTTGCTTATTAGCTTGATCTAATTCACGTCTAGTTTGACGTTCTCTATCTCTTGAAGCTTGACCTAAAGATTTACCTTGCCCATATTGTTTCATTAATGGATCAAATTCACCATTATCAATTGCCTTTGCAAATCTAGCTTTACCTAATGAAGTTAATAAAGAATCAGAGTATTCTTCACCAAATTCTTCTTTCATAGGTCTAACTGGAGTTTGAGGTCTAGTAATAAGATGATTAATAGGTTTAGCACGTAAACGTTCTTGTCTAAATGCTTCATAAACAGCTTTAACTGTATCTGCATCAAATATATGCATAGCAGTAGCTTCTTCACTGACAGCAAGATAATCATCAACGTCAAAGAAACTAGACAAGTCTAAGTTAGCATGGACATTTTTAAGATGATCAATTGCATCTTTAGAAGATGTAATAGAAATAGCGGATAATAGCATTTGAGTTAATGTAACGAATTTACGTTCCAAAGCTCTAGCTACTAATTGTGCAGACACTGGGTCTACAGTATTAGAAACCATGACAGGAAATGTCATAGTTAAATCTTTATTTGCTCGAGTAATAGACTTAATAGATGGATTCTTCTTGGAAATAAATTTACCAATCTCAGTACCATCAGCAGCATCTAAAACATCTGTAATTAAATCCTTAAGGATCATTTAAAGTACCTCCTTATAGTATCATATATGACTTTAATCTTATGTTAAAATGGGTAAATAAGAAAAAAAATAAAGCATATAGATTTTTCTCATTAATATTTGAAAAATCTTTTATTCATAAGTCTAATAGCATCTCTATAATTGTTACTTAGATCTTCTTCATTTAAATCTTTTATAAGTGAATTATATAGCTTAACAATTTTATTATAATCTTCTACTTTAACTAAGTCTAAATCAATATTATCATTATCTGATTTTATAGCTATAGTATATACATTACAAGCATAAGTTGCTTCATTTAATTTACGTAATTCACAATTTAAAAGATCTTGGATATCGTCTCTCATAATCATCAGCCTCGCTTTAAAGTATAGTAAAACAAATAACTGAAAGCTGTGATATAAGAGCATATATCTATATGCTTTATCCCTATTTCACTATAATAATATACAATTACGATAAGAATTAGCCATTTTAACATAAGATTAAATTAAATAAGAAAGGGGGAATATATGCAATGGCAGACGATGATAAAACCCTTATAGACAAAGCTATAGATAATGCAGTATCTGGCGTTGGAGATGCTATAGGTAATGTAGCAGAAAAAGGAAAGAATGCTGTAACTGGTACTGTAGAAAATGTAAAAAATACAATATATGTCAATACTGTAGGTAAAGTTGCTGGAGCTGTTACTAAACTAGGTAATGATGCAGCAGACGCTATTAATAGTATTGGAGATAGTATAGATAAATTTACATCTGGTGTTAATGTATTAGATAATACTGCGAGACCTGAATTCGATGAATCATCTAGTGGATTACTTAAATATGTAAAAGCAAATGGTCTTGGTATTGGTGCTGGACGAGTAACTCAGAAAGAGAAATATGAGAAGTTTGCTAGATATGAAAGATTAGATCCAAATAACTGGATGGGTTTTACTAAAGAATTTATTTTCTTTACTACACCTGACTTACAGTTATTTAACGGTGTAAATCTAAATCCATCTATTGCTAATAACTCTTTGATAGTTGAAGCGTCAAAGAGATATAATGATGTATTACAAAGCTTAAGTTATTCTGCTTGTGGTAGACCATTTGTTAATCTCTTATCTAACTATAAAAGGTCTAATGTAGATTTACCAGATATTACTACAGCAAGTGATTATGAGACATCTAAGAATATCTTAGGATCTTCTATATTCTATCGTGGTACATCTTATGAATCAGATGAAAACCATGAGTTCTCTGTTGAATTTGAAGATACAAAGTATCTAGAAGTATATATGTGGTTTAGACTATTCGATGAATATGAACGTATGAAACACTATGGTCTAGTTGACTTTGTTGATGATAGATATCTAAATGGTAAAATTATCCATGACCAAATGGCTATGTATAAGTTTATTGTTGGTGAAGATGGTGAATCTATTATTCATTACTCTAAGTTTATTGGAGTATATCCTAAGAATGTACCAAGGAGTACATTCTCTGATCTTCCTGCAGATGGTAATGTAAAGTTTACTATTAACTTTAAAGCAGCATATGTAGAAGATATGGATCCTAATATTATATTAGACTTTAATGAGATTGCTAAAAAGATTCCAGCTGGTGATCCATCTCTAGGTGGATATATGGATGAATTTAATGGTTGGAGTGGTGAATATATGCAAAGACCATATATAGCTCTTCCAGCATATATGCAATTCCAAGGTGGTACTGCAGGCGGTGCTGTAAATAATGGTGGTGGTGCTGTTACCAGTGGACAAATTCAACAACAAATGGCAGCTGGCGATGGATTCCATGTTAGTGAATATAAAGCAGAAGACTCTGCTGAAACACGTATTAAAAATACTGGTAAGATTGTTGCCGGTACCATGTTAGGTGGTAGCACTTATATAGCTACTCATATGGATGATATCGGTGATGAACTTAAAAGAGAAACATCTGGTATATCAGAAAACTTCAATAATAATATAAATACCATAAGAGCTGGTCTAGGATTATCTACTGATGATAATACTGATAAAGGTCAAGGATTAAATAAGTTCGCTTATTTCCAAGATCCTAAATATAATATGAACTATGGATTTAATGAAACTTTACCTAACAAAGGTTTCTATAAACTCAAATGGGAGGGATAAATAAATGGCATCTGATGCGGTATCAGTAAACAAGACTCTCCGATCATATCAGGAGACTGTCTTAAATACAGTTCAAAATGATACTTTACTTAATGCCAATATATATGATATACATCAATATATTGAAAATATTAAGAAAAGATATGTAGATGAAGATGAAATTACCCTCTCTATGGGTATATTTGGCTACATGGGAGATGTAAACTCTAATGCTTTACAAAATGCTGTTACTATGGCAGCTGAGTATTCTAATGAAGCTATTCCTATTAAGGCTAAATTTGAAAAGAATGTAATCTCTCATGCTTTAATGCTCGGTATTAATAAGATTTTTGCTGAGCCTGCAACTATGCAAGCTATGTTTGTCTTCTATGAAGATGAACTTATATTGAATACGGTCTCTGATACATTTAAATTTGACCGTAATATAAAGATTATGGTAGGTGATTATGAATTCCATTTACCATATGATTTGATTATCAAACGTATTGAGTTGCCTACAGGTGAGTATATCTATACGGGTATGTATGACACTACTCAAAGTAACCCTATTATCACTAGAAACTCTAATGATGTTGATCCATACTTAAAGCCTACAGTTAGATCTAAGATTGATGGTCGTAATGTAGTTATGCTATTAGTAGATCTACGTCAATATGAGTATACTACTTATCATAAGACTATTATTACTACAAATCCACTAGAATCTAAGATGCTTCAATTTGAATTTGATAATCAATTAGCTGGATTCGATGTAGACGTAAAGGAATATGATCAACCAACAAGAAAACTCAAACCAGTTTATAATGGTTTGAATACTGATGGTATAAATAATTTCTGTAATTATACTTATATAGATTCTTCTACTATTCGTGTAATGTTTGATAATAGCTCTTATTTACCTACAGCTAATACTGAAGTTACAGTAAACTTATATACTTGTCAGGGTGCTAATGGTAATATCTCATATAAAGATAGTATCTACTTTAGAGTTAAATCTGAGAAGATAAATTATGATAGATTGAATCTATTAGTAATTCCTACATCAGATGCTCAATATGGTATTGATAAACGTTCTATTGATGACTTAAAGAAACTTATTCCTAAAGAGGCTTTATCTCGTGGTAGTGTAACCAATAGTACTGATATTAATAACTACTTCAATACTATTGACGATGATGATAATAAACTATTCTTCTTTAAGAAGATGGATAATCCATTAGCTCGTTTGTATTATGCATTCGTATTAATGGATTCTCCTACAAATATCATTCCAACTAATACTATACCAATTGAAGCAATTAGACGTGACTTTGATAATATCTCAGATTCAAACTATATATTGACTGCAGGTAATATTATCAAATATGATGGGACTACAAATGCATCAGTAGCATATCAATCTTCAGAAGAAGAGCTTAATAATGCTAGAAAGAATCAGTTCTTATATATGAATCCATTCATGTGTATCGTTAATAAGAAACCATTATATGTATCTTACTATATGAATATTATGGATGTAAACAAACTACTTGAATTTACTTATGTAAATCAAGACTCTAAAGTACAGTTTGTGGCTAATAAAATGAACTGGTATCGTCATTATCTAAGTGAACGTGATACCTATGTAGGGGATATCTCTATTATGCAGAATATCCAATCTGACATTGGTTTAGTTCATAGAGATGATCCATATGACCCAGAGAAGATTACTGGTGTAGATGTTAAAGTCTTAGCTGTATTCTATACAGATGAAAAGTATCAAGTTCCTTACAGATGGGCTGAAGCTGAATTTGTAAACTACGATCAAAATACATTCATTATGGATTATAAGTTCAAGCTTAATACGGATAATAAGATTGATAAGAATATTAAGCTTAAGATTAATAATGTATATGAAGTTGGTAATGCGACTAGATTGAGTCCTGGATATATGACTAATAATATGAATATGAAAATCTTCGTATTTGCTAAAGATGTATTCGGGTATAATGCTGGTCTACATAAAGCAGATCAAATCTTTACAGCTGACTTCTTAGAAGGATATAGCTTAACTAATGAGTATACTGTAAAATATGGTATTGACTTCTTGTATAACTACTCTGATTTGATTGAATCTCATATTAAGATTAGAAAACAAGACAATGGTCAAATCTCTTATATTATAGATCGTGTACCAGTTATATCATATGACTATGTGAATACAGAAGAACGAATTCAAGATTTCATTAATAATCTTGAAAAGAAACGTATTCATATTCTTGAATGTCTAGATGTGCTAGAAGATAGTTTCGGTATAGACATCAAGTTCTTTAACACGTATGGTCCATCTAAACTATTCTATGTGAATGATGGAGTACCTTTAAATAGAGTTAACTTATCTATGACTTTTAAAGTCAAGTTCTTAACTACTACTGATAAATACTTAACTGAGTATATCAAGAATGATATTAGAAAGTATATTGAAGATAAATCCAGAATCTCTGATATCCATATCCCTAACATCATTACCTATATAACTCAAAAGTATGCAGAGAATGTAACCTACTTTGAATTCTTAGACTTCAATGGTTATGGTCCAGGATACCAGCACATTTATCGTAAAGATGAATCTATTGTTGGTAGAATTCCTGAGTTCTTAAATATCAACACTATTGGTACAGAGAATAATGCATTAGATATTAATATCATAATAGCTTAATTTATATTAGTCTCTAACTCTATACGTGTAACAATTTAATAAATCTAACCTATTTTGGGTTAAAAAATTAATTAAAACCTTTTATACTATCAAGTATAACTTTTTAAGGAGGATAATAATTATGGCATTTTTCGGTGGTCATGATACTGAAGATATCAACGTAACCCTTGAAAACTCCGCTAAATATGAATGCGAAGCAGGTCTTGGGCTTATTGCTTTAGAATGTACTCAATTCGAAGCTGAAATTTTCGGCGACTGTGTACGCTCTGATATGAAAGAATTTGCACTTGTTCAAGAAGGTGCTGAAATCGAAGCTTTCCAAGAAGGTGCTTGGGAAACTATTAAAACTAAAGTTGTAAACTTTGTTAAAAAAGTTTGGGCTAAAGTTAAAACTTTCTTTAATGGCTGGTATGCAAAAATTGCTGCTCGTTTGATGAGTGACAATAAAGCATTTTACAACAAATTCAAAAAATCTGTTGAAAATAAAACCGATTTAGAAAAATTAGAAGTTAGTTATGAAAGACCAACTAATGCAGCTTATGGTGCTAAAGATTTTGCTTCTTTAACTTTATCTAACTTTGCTGATGCTGATACTTCTGATATCATTAGAGCTATCTATACTGGTGTAGAAGCATCTTCTCATGCTGATGCTAAAAAAGAAATTTTAGATGCAGCTTTTGATAATGAAGAAACTGTAAACTTTAAAGATATCAAAAATGATGTAGTTGCTGAATTGACTAATAGTGCAGCTCTTAAAGAAGCTCAAAAGAAATTCAAAGAAGTTGATGGTAAATTATCTAAAACTGTTTCCGAACTTACTAAAGGTAAAGAGGAAGTTAAAAATATTTCTGTAATTGCTAATGCTGCAGCTAAAGCTCAAGTTACTGTTGCAGAATGTGCTGTAGCTATCGCTAAGAAAAAAGCATCTCAAGCTCGTCGCTTATTTGCTAAAGCAGTTGCATACAATCCTAAAACTGAATCTGCATTTGATGCAGATCTTCTTGCAGTAGAAGCTGATGCTTTGATGCATGAATAATTGACTATAACTTACGGAGGTAATTATAATGGCATTTTTCGCTGAATCTACTGTACAAGAATCTTATCAAGATCTTGGTATTGTAGTAAATGATTATACAGATTTCGATGTACTTGCTATGGAGGCATGTGATACTATCCAAGAAATGGATAATGCTATCGTTTCAGGTATCGGTCGTTATGAATTAGATATGGTTCGTGAAGGTGCTGAAGTAGTATATACTGAAGGCATGTTCGAAACTATTAAAGATAAAATCTCAAAAATTTGGGATTTTATTAAAAACTGGGTTAAATCAGTATGGAATAAATTTATTGCTTGGATCTCTTCCTACGTTCGTGGCGATAAAGCTTTCTTATCTAAATATAAGAAACAAATTGAAGATAATGTAGCATATTTGGATTCTGATTACGAATATACAATGAAATATGGTGCAATTTTGGATCAAATTGGTAAAGGTGATACTAAAGTTTTTGATAGAACAGAACAATTAGTTGATTCTTATGCAAGCAAGATCGGTTCTACCACTGGTGAAAAAGATAAATTTGATGAAGTCATCGAAGATTATGAAGATAAAATTAATGATCTTAAAGATGATTATAAAGCTCAAGATTTAGAAAAAGAAATAGATTCATCTTGGGTTAAATCTAATATTAAAGCTATTATTGCTACAGTAGAGCTTGATGTTAGTAAGATTAAACGTACAGCAGATGATGTTGCTAAAAAAGCTGATGGTTTACGTAATAATGCTATTAAAAATATCGAAGCTAATAGAAAAGTTACAACTTCTGATACTTTTAAAAACTTGGCTACTTTACGTTTAGGTGCATATAAATCTCATGCGTCTAAATCTTCTTCTTTAATTACATGGGTATGTGCTTTCTACATTAAATGTATTAAAGGGTTAAAATCTGATGCACGTGCTATTTGCCGTAAATTAGTAACAGCAAAACCAAATCCTAAATACAATGAATCTGCTTTCAATCATAATGATTTCGAAACATACTTCAATATCTAATTTAAGATTTAAAACTTTGAGGAGAGAGATTCAATATCTCTCTCCTCTTTATTTTTATCAATCTAAGGATGATATAAATGGCATTTTTCGCTGAGTCTACATATGAAGAATCTTATCAAGATCTTGGTATTGTAGTAAATGATTATACAGACTTTGATGCACTTGCTATGGAAGCATGTGATGTTATAGAAGGGATGAACAATGCTATTTTATATGGTATTGGTCATTATGAATTAGATATGATTCGTGAAGGTGCCGAAGTAGTATATACTGAAGGCATGTTAGATTCAATTAAGGTTAAGATTACTAGTATTTGGAATCACTCTAAGAATTGGATTGCTAATGTATGGAATAGGTTCATTGCATATATTGAATCATATATACGTGGTGATAAAGAATTCTTACAAAAGTATTATAAACGGTTGAAAGAAAATCTTAATTATCTAGATAAGAATTTCAAAAAGACTTATAAATATGCTGGTGTAATTATAAATCCACCTATGGTTACTGATAAAATAATTGAACTCAATAAGAAAAGAGCAGAAGAATTATTAAAGCAATTTGATAAAAATGGAAATAAACTAAAAGATGCAGATGTGTTTAAAAAGTATACAGCTAGAACTACTGTATCAGTTTATACAGCATTATCAAAAGGTCGTAAAGAAGCTATACAATTAGATAGATCTGAAGATGTAGATTCTAAATGGATTAAAAAGAACTTTAATAATATTAAAAGTATGCTTCTTATGGATATTCCTAAAATAAAGAAAATCTTAGATAAATCTGTTAAAGCATCAGATGATGTATTTAAAAAAGTATATGATAAGATTATGGATGAAAATATTGATACATATATAGATAATGGATTTGATTTTGATAAAAGAACTAAAAGTAAAGTGATAGCATATCAGATGCTATCATCTATATTAAGTAAGCATTTTATTATAATCAATGGATTTATGATTAAATGTATTAAGAGAGCTAAATCTGATGCTCGTTCTATATGTCGAGTGATTCTTAGTGCTAGTAAACCTACTAATGAATCTACATTCGAATCATATTTTAATATCTAAAGACAAGTTTTATGTCTTTATTTTTATTAACTTTACCTTGGAGGTAATATAATGGAAGGTAATATGAAAGCTTTCTCTTTTGATAGCGTTCTACTAGATAAAATTAAAACTCCAAGCCTTGTTGCTAAAACTTCCTTTGCAACTTTACCTCAAGTTGTTAGGTTAGTTGATACATTTAAAACTAAGGCTATGAAAGAAACTCAAACTTTCTATCGTAATTTGTTAGAAAGTGAATCTGAAGTGACTGCAAGAAAAGCATATGATCAATTCTTCGGCACTTTAACTCGTCTTAATTCATTCTACTCAGATAAATACGTTGAAGTATTAGAATATAATCTTAAACGTTTGAGTACTGAAGGTGATTCTAGACTAATCAATGTAGTCAGTGATTACTTAAAAGACTTTAATGGCAATGACATTCTTTTTGAACGTGATATGGTTAAGTATGTTTTAGATGATGAAATTCCATGCTCTAAAAATATCTTAACTGATATCTTGCATTTCTTTGGTGATAACTTCTATGAGTTATCTGAAGAAGATGCTCGTAAGTTATTAGAAATTACTACTAATAACCAAAGCAAAATTATTAAACGTGCTAAGGCTGAGATTATTGATGCTGATCCAGATGATATCGAAGTTAAAGATTTATCTAAGACTCCAGATATCTTTATTGATGGATCTACTACTATCTCTTTCCATAAAGAAGATGTAAATAAATGCATTGAAATCATTAAGTCTGTACGTGATGATCTAGCAGCTAACTTAGATAATGCTAGACTTATCAATAAAGAATATAAGAAACTTTTAAATAAAGTTATTCAATATAGAAACTCTACTAAGATTAGTGTTGGTAGTGATGAGCATATCCGTAAAATTGAACGTATCATCATTAGTATGATTTCTGAAATCTGGACTTATCACTTAACAGTTTATAGCATTAAAGCTCAATATATTTGCAACAACTACTATCAAGCTAAATCTGTGTTATCGGCTATTACTTTAATGGCTAACCAAGAATTTGTTGATGACCAAGTTGGTATTGCGGCTGAAGAATCTGCTAAGTTCTTAAAAGAACAACAAGCATTCAAATTCTCTAAACTTACTGACTCTGAAATCTTGATGAATCATATCACTGATATGAAACACAATGATCTTATTATGGATTGCTGCATTAAAGAAGCAATGGTTCTCGCCGAAGGTGTAGACGTTGAAAATCGTTTAGCAGCTATTCATGAAGGTGCATGGGATAAAGTAAAAGAATTCTTCAATAAAATTAAAGAATTCGTTATGGGTCTTTTCGATAAAGTATCTAACTGGTTTGATAAGTTCTTCAAATCTAATAAAGAATACCTTGACAAATATAAAGATCAATTAAGTAAACCTACTGCAGGTTTCACTACAGTCAACATGCCTAACTATGGAGAAGGCTTAAAACGTATTCAAGCTCAAACTACTATTGATTTCAATGGTGTAATTAGTACAGCTACTAATATGAATGAAGATACTGATGTAGATGAAGTTATTACTACTTTCCGTAAAGGTATTATTTCTGACTATAATGGTACCGACGAATGGAAAGAAACATGTAATGATTATTTCCAAGGCGGTAAAGATTCTGATAAAGATTATTCTGCTAATGAAATTAGCATTAGTGCTTATGCTGAACAAGTATTGGCTATTCCTAAGATTGTAGACAATATTAAGAAAGATAGAGCTACTAGTGATCAAATGTTTAAATCATTAGATTCTGCTATCAATAAAGCTGCAAGTCAACAACCTCAACAGCAAACTGATGCTAATAAACCTCAAGTGGATAATGCTAAAGCCAATGCTGCTAAAGGTCCAATGACTCCTAAGCCTCCAGCTGCAGGTAATACTACTCCAGGTCCAACAGTTGCAGACGCTCAACATGCGTCTACATACTTATATGGCGATGTATTTACAGAATTAGATATTCAAACTACTAATGCACCGGCTCCAGGAACTACTGGTAGTAATAGTGCAGCTATTACTAAAGCTGGTAATCAAACAATTGATAGTGTTAAAAATGGCGGTATTACTTCTAAAACTGCAGTTAATGCACAAAAAATTGTTAATAAGATTGCATCTACATATAGTACATACTTACAATGTAAGTACCAAATGGCTGAAAAGATTATGTCCGATTATATGAAAATTATTAAAGTTCATGTATCTGCATATGTTAACGCTGGTAATGATGCTGAAAAAGCTCAAGAAAATAGTTAATATAAATACCCCTATGGAGTTAAACTCCATAGGGGATTTTCTTTATATCTTTTTAGCATTATCTGATGTGCTCTTAGGGAGTTTAGCAAATGTCATATTAGTAGTTGCTAAGAAACGTTCACCTTGATTAGTATATACTTCTATCTTAGATAGTATAATATAATCAGTTGTATCTTCTTTATGCTCTTTAGTATTATTATTGATTAGATATTTTAGATTCATATTGAATATAGAGTTGTCTAATTGCTGTTTGCTTAAAGATAAGTAAACGGACTTCAACTCTAAAGCATGTTTGAAGTTCTTAATTAATCCCATATTGTCGTTAGGAATACGGATTAACTTACGTTTACCTAAGTCTTCTACTATATCAGTTAAGTCTAATGCTACATCTATCATGGATTCACCATTAGTACCAACCTTAGACATATCGCTTATTCCACTTATAGCAGTACTACCACTCTGGTATAGTGAACTTAAGTTACTTTTTAATGCTCCTAGTGACTTAGTTGTATTGATTATGCTATTCTTAGTGTTAGCAATTGCAATGTTTTTTGTATCTTGTAAAGATTTAACATATGTATTTGCACCCTCAAGAATTTGTTTAGAGAAGTCTTTAGGAATCTCTCTTGTGGCAGCTATTTGTTTCTTTAATCCATCACCTACATTGGCATTTAACTTAAGACTATTCTTCATTTGCTCAGTGAAACCTTTCATATCACTAAGCTTCATCTTACTAAAGTCTAGATTCTTTACTAATTCAGGAAGATTAGATTTAAGAGCTCTAAGATCTAACTCATGAGTTTCTATAGCCTTACCAGTATTATCTTTTTTAGTCACATAGAATAACTTATCTGGTGTATCATTTAAAGAGTTTACAATAATCTCATTACTAGTTATATATTTACTATACTCAGTATTAAAGTCAGTCATACTTTCTTTAAAATGAATCTTAGATTGCTCTCTCTTTTCAGGAAGCTTACTAACTTCTTTAGTTAATTGAGCTGTATTATCAGTAAAGTTAATTGGAGATATAGCACCAACTAGAGAACCAAAGTTTTCTATATGATATATCTGACCAGTATATGCTTCTTTAAATTTACCAAATTTATCTTCAGATTTCTCTACTGTATTAGTAGATGTAGTTTGCATAACTACAGTATGTTTGATGATATTAGTCAATACATCTTTTATATTGGTATCGGATTTTCTAACAACACCATCTAAACCAACTACTTCTGCAGTACCATCTAAAGCAGTCTTTGGCAATTCTCTTAATAATGCTTCAGCTTGTGTAGCTACAGTATCTATTACAGACTTAGATTCTTTAGCTTGCTCTACTATTTGATTAAAGTTACCTTTAATAGTATCAGTAGTCTGATGAATATTCTTTACTACTTGACGTACACTACTAGATACTTTCTTAATAGCATTCATTGTATTCATAATATTTTGGTATACGCCAAAGATACCACCAAATGCTCTAGAGTTTTTAAGATAACTTTGTTGTACAGTCTTAGATGCATCAATTACTGCAGTAAACCCATTAAGCTCTTTATCAGTTATATTATCTTTACCATATTTAATATCAGTAGTTGGTATATCAACTATATAACTCTTAGTCTTATCATCATCTCTAAAGCCTTCTAATATAGCCTCTTCTTTACCACCAATATCTGATAAGTTAAACTTAATAGTCGCATACTTATCTACATTTCTTAATGTAGCTTTACCTGACTTAGATACTAAATAGATATTATCTAAATCCATAAAGAATCTATATCCAGTATTATAGAATACACGAATAGTATTTAGATAATCTAATGTTTTAGATAAAGACTCTTTAGGTGGAATAATCAATTGCTCTACTAATTCAGTCTCAGTAAATGGTTTAAGAATTCTATATACATCTTCACGATCTTCATCTTTAGAGTCAGTTTTAGCATAATCTATATCTTCTGTCTTGTTAGTATCATCATCAGTAAGATAAGAGAACTCATGTTTAAAGTATAATTGTTTTATAGCTGCATTATTATCTAATTGGTATTTATAAACAGCCATAATCATTGTAGCAGTCTTAGAGTTCTTGATAATATTATCTGCAAACTTCTTATCTATGTGTAAATTCATAGTAGCAATTGGCATATTATATTTATCATACTCTTTATATATGGTTAAACTTTTTATATTTTTCTGATCAATCAGTTTTGGTTCTTTATAATCCATACAGTTATAGTATAGATCAATATAGTATTCATATTTAAGTTGTGGCATAATATACACCTCCGGTTATCAAGATGTTCAAAATAGCCCATTTTAACAAAAAAATAAATCCCATAGGAGATTAGACTCCTATGGGAATAAGTTTTATATTCTATCTATATCTATAGGATTATCTCTAAAGTATTTTTCATTCAATAGTTTAACCATATCAGGATCTTGTAAGTTTACATCCCAAGATCTATCTAGATAGTTATTAGACATTCTATATAATTCTGTTTGATAAGATAAATCTACAGCTTTATATCTATTAACTAATTCTTCAGTTCTATCTGGTGCTAATAAAGATATCATCTCAGTATATTCTGGAGAGATATATGCATTAGGAATCTCATGTCTATTAATAGCATGATTAAATATATTCAATGTATTAGATACATTATTGAATGAATATAAATCTCTATGCTCATTACGAGTCATAGCCATGAATAATCCAAATAATTGTGGATTAATATTAACACATTTCTTGATTGTATTATCAGATAATTTATACTTAGCTAATAACTCAATCAATGCATTATATTTATCAACGATTCTATATCTAATATTATTATCTACCCATTTATGATCAATAACTACTGTTTGATCTTTAGCAAATACTGGGACTGCATATTGTAATGAACTACTAGAAATAATCATATTAGGACTATTATCAGTTCTATCCATGATAGTAGAGTTGATCATTACAGATGTTTCATAAGGTCCTTCGATATAATAGATATCTGGTAGGTATTTACATAGCTCTTTCAAGATAGCTGTATTTTGAATCATGAATGTAGTAATCATATCAGCTAACATCATCTTTTCAATATTAGTATGATTATAGTCTGGATAGAATTTCTCATTCATTAACATCGGACCAGATGTTTGCATTAGATAAATACGTGTATGAACTCCATAGTATTTCTTATAGAATGCTCTATAGTGGATACACATATTTACTACCGCCGCAGCTACAGATGATCTATTACCTATAGCTACATCAGATCTATACATCTTTCTAAATAGTTGGTATAGATCGATATATACATTTAATACATTTGCGTTACTACCAGCAAATGCTGTATTAGTTATTTCAGCTAATGTTTCATATCTAATATAGTTTGCTACAACTATACTTTCAGCACTAGCTGGTCTATATCTTCCTCTAAAGTTATTTTCCATTATGAATTCCCACAATTCTTACAATGAATACTTCTATTTAACTTAGCAAAACATTCATCACAAATACCACTAAACATGATTTTGGATGGATGCCCTTGAGACTTACCACAGAATACACAATGGAATGGTAATTTCTCTGCTTTTTTAATACGTTCTAAACAGCTATCGCAAAACATGATCTTCATATCACGTACATCACGTTGCTCAATCTTATGACAAGACTGACATTCAAAATCCCAATGCTCTACAAATTTAGGTTTCTCATTTGTAAATACACAGGTTTCATAAATACATCTACCATTCGCATTACGATATACACAAGTTGTTCTCTGACATTCTTCAAACTGTTCATACGGTGGCTGTGTCTTACTCTTAATCTCTTCCTGATTACCAGGTGTTAATTGTGATGGCATAATTCAATCCTCCTAATTAATAACTATATTATACATCAAGGTTATAATATATCACTTCAACTTATTAAAGTCGAAGTAAGTTACGTTAGATGAGTCTAAGTCTTGCTTATTCAACTTATTAACTGTAGAAGTGTATTGAGTTCTATTATAAAGCATATTCATATACTTAAGATGAACTTCCACTCTAGGTTTAATAGAATAATACTTTCTAACTGTACCGTCTATCACTAGAGTATCATCTAACCATATATTGGAATTAAACATATCCGAATATTTCTTACCAATATTATCCCAGTCAGGTTTATTAGTTGGTCTAATTAGACCAATCTCTGCTAGGAAAGTATCTACAGTATTAAAAGAAGATGGTGTCTTAACAAATGCATTGAATTCTACATCACATGGAGTATAAAGCATCTGTTGTACTTGATTAAGTTCACCGCTATCTAATAGTCTTTTCATGAATACATTATCTTCTTTACCAGTGATAGAATATACATGAACAAACTGAGAGTTAGCCATAGCCATATTAGCTAAGTTATATCTATTAACTATTCTAAACCGAGGACGTGGAGATCCTTCAGGTTCTTCAAATAGTACTACTTTAATATCAACGAAATCTAATGTATTCATCATTAGATTTCTTTTATCTAATATCTCTTGCTGTTTAGCAGGAGTTAATTTATATTTATCATACATCCATTCTAATCGTTCTTGAAAGTCTTCTGGTATATTACCATACTTCTCTTCATATTCATAGAACTTCTGTTTACGATTCTTCATAAAATCACCTCAAAAATAAAGACTTAAGGTACTTAAAGTACCTTAAGTCAATGTTTTGATTAGTATATAAATTTAGCCCTTACGGAATACACGGTTAGTGATAATATTAGCAATACTATTACTAATCTTAGTTTGAATTGAGTTAGGGAAGTTAACTAAAGTTTGTTCTTTTAATGCCAAGAATAAACGAGCAGTACGAATAATATCAGGTTCATTAGTATTTACACCAGCCATATTAGCTAAGTAAGTAATTAATCCGACATTACCAAATGTTTGACTTGCACCTTTACCAAGGATACGTTCAGATGAGATAGAAAGTTTACTATATAAGTCTTTGATTTCTATACTTACATCTACAGTTGTAGGTAAACCATCAACTGTCCAACCACCTTCAGATCCTTTTTGGACTGACATAGACATTAGACCCATATCAATATTAAAGAATCCACGATAGAATGCTCTAACTAAGAATGGAGATACATATCCATTTGGAGATACTTGACGTGGTGCACACATAGCAATCAAATGCATTAATGGTACACCAATATTTATATACCAAGATCGTCTATCATAATCTGGAGATACTAATTTAAGGTTAATAGAGTAGCTACTTGAGTATGAGGAATCAGCCCATAGTTCAGGGAACTCTAATTTACCACCAGCAAATACTGTCTTAGCACCATTCATGATCATACCCATGAAACCTTTCATTGTACCAAGACTACCAGTTTTAGTCATCTTATCTGTATTACCAGCATCTTTATTTAATTCCTTAGCAGAGAATAAGTCAACATCAAAACCACTAATACCAGTTAAGAATTGTACTTCACGACCAATATCAGACATGCTGTTGATTTTATCTGCTAAGATACTTCGTGCAGTATCATTACCGAAGTTTTCTGAGATTTGTGTTTCAGAGTTTAGATATAAACCTACACCACCATAGTATGAATAGTTATGTGCAATTTCATTCTTAGATCTATCAAACCAGTTGATATTACCGATTTGCTCACCATTATACATTTCACCATTTATATTTAAGAATACAGATAGTGCTGTACACATAGAGTTTACGTATCTATAATAATCCTCTGCTTCAAATTGAAGAGTATAATATCTCATTTCATTATCAGTAGAGTTGGCTAGTTTGTCAATAGATTGACCACTAACTGCACCAAGTAATGAATTTAATACACTCTTACGTTTCTCATCAGCATAACCAGCCATAAAGTCTGGTATACCTGGAGTAAGAACTAATAATGGCATCTTAGAAAGAATCTTTTCATGAAACTTTCTACCAAAGCCACCTAGTTCTGGAATCCTATTATCTACATTCTCCATCCATTGATATGGCATACCCATAACAGTAGATAGTTCTCGTTCTGTAAATTTAAGACCATTACCAGCTCTAGTACCATATACATATGATGCATTAGTACCAGCTACAATCTCTGCATATAAGTTATCAGCTCTATTTCTAGATTCTGCTTGAGCTTTCTTATACTTTGCAGGATCTACACCAGTCATTTTCAAATAAGAATCTTTAATACCAGCTAATGCACTATCAGGATCCTGAGGCTGATTTGCTTTAGGGTCCTTAGCTTTATCTTTAGCATCTTTAGTATTCTTATCAGTTTCTGTTTTAGGTTTATCCCCATCACCTTTACCAGGTTGAGGTTGTGGATCTGGTGTAGGCTGAGGTTGGGGTTGGGGTTGTGGCTGAGGATCGGTTTGATCGTATACATACGAGTCTGTAAATATTGCAGGATTATCAAAAGGATTTGCCACTTTAAAATATTTTGTAAGGGGCAGTGCAGCTTCCCCTTCTATTTTCCCAATTCTGGATTAAGAGTTCCATCAGAGAAGAAGAAACCATCAGATTTTTGAACCATCTTCAAATCTTTACGCCATACCCAAGTTTGAATACCTTTTGGGTAACCAAGTAAAGCTAATTGTTTAGAAGAATCAAGTAATGCTACGATATGTGTTGTAGGTTCATATTCTTTGTCAGGTAATGGACGACCATAAGCGTCTACTGCACCTTTCTTGAGCATAACTACATCACCATATTTTGTCTTTTCATCAGCATCTGGATAGTCTTCAAATCCTTTATATTCATCAAAGTATTGAGTAGATCCAAGCATAGAGATACGACGTACATATCCACGTTCAAATTTAATCCAGATATTATCTGTTAAAGTTGGTTTACTACCATCAGTATGATAAATAAATCCAGGTACTACATATTCAGCATGTACTACTTGACCTTTACGACAGATACCGACTACTTGAGAGTAGTCATCTGGATAACGTCTAATATATGTAGGTACGTTGCTAACGTGTTGGAAATTTTTATTTACAATCATAGTAGACTGAGGGTTATTATCTTTTGCCATATGATTTTATCCTCCATTAATAACAAAATTTATATTTAATAATGTGTTAAGGGATCCTACAGATTAGGATCCCATTTAACACCCATAATATCTTTCACATGTCGATCTAATTCAATTAATACTTTATTGATAGCACCTAGAGTTAATACTGAAGTTACCATACGAGCATTTACTGAACCAACCGGTAGAAAGCTATGTACTTTTTCTTCTGGTCTATATTCAGAGTAAGGTTCTTTACCTTCAGGGAAGATTTCTTTTACTACCCCTTTAAGAGCAGAGAAGTATACTAGCTTATCACCAACAGACATCTTATCATAATACTTGATATAGAATTCTACTAATACTTTACCTTCAGCATGTTTTAGCTTACCAACAGCTGGTAATACACCTGAAGTACCGTATTGAGATGCATCAATACCAAGTTTACTTAACTTAGATTTCATCTTATCTATTGGTGCATTATATTTATTAACAAATGCAGCTAATGACTTAGACATTTCAGAAGTTGGAATAGTAGAGTAAATCTTAATATCTTGGAGTTTACCAGTTACTTTAGACTTAACTTTAATCTTACCAATTTCATCCATTAGTTCTTTAGATTCATTACCAGTATTCTTAGATACCATCTTATTAATGATATCAGTAGCATCTTGATCTTCTAATGCTGCACGATAAGACATGATAACTTCACCCTCATGGAGTGGTTTACCAATCTCTACGCATTGGATATCAATATCTTTAGCATCCATTAATACATCAACTTGTAATACGATTTCAGATGCCATCTTTTCAGATAAATCTTGAGAGATGATAGCACTATCTTCAAAGCCTTTATCTGTATGCATAATAGCTACTTTAGTTAAAGTACCAATATTATAAGCTAAGTTACCTACACCGACTTTATCAGAGTAACTATCTTTATCATAAGCTATAATCTCACCAGGTTTAATAGTTTGACCTTTCTTATAGTTTTTAGCTAAGTCTAATTTAATAGTAATAAAGAAACCACCATCAGAGTTCTTTTCTACTTTCTCTCTTAGATCAATGAATTCCTTTTCACTACGATTACTCTTATTAGCTATAATCATATAGTCATCATTAACTTCTTCAACTATAGCATCCCATTTAGTCTTATGAGCAAATGTATCTGAAGTCAAGTAAGGTAATGCTTGGTCTGCACCATTAGTTACTAGTAATGGATCTTGAGAATTAGTTCTCATACCATGCTTAGATGTTTGAATAAATGTCATTGCTGTACGGAATGGATCATCACGAGTTGTACCAAATGGAGTTAATGCTTCAGTGATGGATAATGTATTAGCATCAGACATTCTATCTAGTTCACCACCAGATTTGATATAACCTTTAGTGGATTCAATACCCATATTGATTGTAGCCTGACGATTAATACCTACAGTGGCAGAGAAGCCTGTAGACATAGATAGCTTATTAATCATTGTATTATCATAAGTACGTTTATCTAATGAATAACTTCTATCGGAGTTCATACCAGATAAGCCTTTAAAGGTAACTGTATTAGCAGATTCTAATTCTAATAATGGAGATAACTTAGATAAATCACTTGTAGTTACATCAGATAAAGCCATATCAATAACCGCAGATTGTTTCATAGTCATCTTAGCATCTTTACGATTGTTTTTGATTTCTCGTAAATACATACCATAGCTAGTTGCTAGAGTTTTATATAAGAAGTGAACTAAACGTTCATTAGTACGGAAACGGTTACCAGTAATATCAGTATGACGATTGAATTTGTTAGTAGTCAGTAAGCTACTAGCATATGCTAATACTTCAATATAATCTGTAGGAAGTTTATAAGTCTTACATACTTCTACAGTGATAGGATCCATCATTAAGTTAGCAAATGAGTCTAAACCATCTGCTCTATTACGACCACCAAAGTCATCTAATACATCTAACCACATAGCTTTTGTATCAATATCAGTCAAAGAATATTCTTGAGTATTGATTACAGCTAAACCATTAACTAGTAATGCCGCATCAGGTGCATAGTTATCATTAAAAGATAAGAATCCATCATTAAATCTAAAGTAATTCTTAGTATTAGTAGGACGTTTCTCAGTTAAGTTATATTCAATACCAGCAGCATTTAATGCTCCAGTTAATCCAGCAGTATATGCCATGACTACAATAAGAGGAATTTTACTATTCAAGATACTAGCTTGAGAATAAGTCATTCTAGCACCAGGTTTCATAAATGTATAAGCATATTTATGTATACCTAGATGATTGATTAAAGCTGAGGATACACCTTCCTCTGGTACTGTAATAGGTTGATTATCTTTAGTGATACCAACAACCATAAATCCTTGATCAGATTCTATTTTAACTTTCTTTTCTTCAAGTTTATGGATAAGTTCATCTCTATTAAAGTAGTATACTCTACCATCTGTAGTAGTAATCTTATTGAAGATTTTAGATAACTCTACATATTCTGCAGGTAATTCATATTTAGCAGAGATCTTAGCATTATTACCTAGATCAATCTTAGATGGTGTAGGTATATCATTATCATCTTTTACTTCAAGCTTATAATTGTTTTCTCTAAGCTTAGTTAGAGCTCTAATTAAAGCATTAGTAGATTGATTAATCTTACCAACTTGACCATATCTAGTAATAAAGATCTTATTATAGTTAGATACTACTTGAACTGTATCTTCATCCGTCTTAATGATAGGTAAGTTAATCAACTGACCTGGGATAATTTTATCATTACCACGTAAACGTAAGAAACGTTTATTGATAATCTTAGGCATATCAAAACGTAATGTATGACGTTTACCTAAAGAGTCTTCTAGATGAACTGTATATGTAATAATAGAGTCTTCAGATGTAGATCTATCTTCTGTTGATATATCAATTACACTCATTGGTATATCTTTATTTTGAGATAAAGAATGTAAGCATTTCATAATATCGGCATCAATATTATAATCTGCTTCGAAGTTAGGTTTCTTTAAGTTAGCCCATTCATCATCAATAGTTTCTACATTCTTAGATAAGTCTGTAGATTCCAATGGAGTATCTTCAGTAGCAACTAACTCAGCTATAGTAGAGTTAGCAATCTTTTCTCTTAAGAATTTATCATTAAGATCATCCATACGAGCTTTACGAGTAGCAGAAATCTTAAATGTATCATCTTGATCATTCTTAGCTTGTAAGATTAACTCTTTTAAGTCTACAGAATTATCCATTTCTTTCTCTGCTTCTTCAGCATTCTTAGTATAGTCTACGATATTCTCAACAGATTGATTGATTTTATCTTCTGTAGGTTTCTCAATCTTAGTTGGATCTATAACTTGATCTGCACCAGTAATACCTTTAGCTACAATCAATTTAGGTTGATCTTTTATTTCAGCTTTGATAGGTACAGTAGGATCTGTATCTTGGACACGACTTACATTATTAACTTCAATACCAGTTAAGTCTTCAATCTTACTGATAAGTCTAGTCTTAATATCTTCTTTATCTTCAGGAACGTTATCTTCAACGATATCATTATTTCTAATCTTTAAGATATTAGTCTTGAAGAGATTTAGATTCTTCATATCTAAATCTTCCATCTTCATTTTAAACCAACTATTATTACCAATAAAGATGAAATCCATTCCAGCTAGTTTATCTAA
>QWCC01000177.1_pt1 | contig 43082 bp, 68 predicted proteins | sample 1972491 | NCBI WGS metagenome assembly QWCC01 (sample SAMN09866718, study PRJNA288562) | Human oral metagenome isolate term5_saliva, whole genome shotgun sequencing... | isolation source: mouth | host: Homo sapiens | place: USA: California
GTCTCCATGGTTACTTTCGCCGTGATTTTCGAGGGGGCACCCCTTGAAAACACTATGAAAGCTTGATATATCAATGTTTTATCGGTGTTTTGGCGCGATCCGTTCAGCTGCTTTTCACATTCATTCATTTTCAGTGAAAACTCTTTGTATCAACGTTTGTCGCTTGTTTTGCGCGTTGTTTCATTGCTTTTAACCTTCTCTAATCGTTCTGATCGTTGGCACCGTTGACTTTGTGCCGTTTTTTCGATACGCTTAGGCCACAATTTAGGAAGCAGCAAGAGAAGAATCAAGATCAAACGCTTGACGCTTTGAAGCTTCATAAAAAAATAAAAGAAAAAGGAATGATTCAGAATGAAAATTCATTTGATTTATGCGACAAAAGACTACACTAAAAAAATGACGATTATAAACGCCCAAGACATGGCGAACGTTAAGAAAGAGATCAAACGGAATTTAGGATATGTTTACAGAATAGAGATGCCTGAACTTGACTACATTGAAGAAAGACAAAACTTTTTCAATTCATTTGATCTTGATGCCATCGAGAAAGCAGCAGCGACAACATTAGAAGAAGAAACCGAAAAGATCAGAAGAGAAGTCAAGGCATTTTCTTATTATCCTTTAAGCGAGTTTAACGAGCGTACAGCACATTTAAGCCATTTCGATTTAGCTTTTAACCTTCTCAATTCTCTAGACTATGAAAAAGAATATTTCAGATTTAGAGAAGACGGCTTTATAGAATTCCTTGACATGATTGACGCGGACGACATTAACGACGCGGCGGAAGAATTAGCCGTAAAGAATCTAATTTCTATGTTATCTAATACCAAGCCTAAAAAGTATGTACGCGTTACAGATTACGATTGGATGAATACAGGCGGATCTAAAACATACTATACGGCATACGATTCTAAAAAAGCCTGGTTCGATCAAGAGAAAATTTTCTGTTCTGAGGACGAACTAAACGGCGTTATTGTCAAACAAGTTATTACCGGCCTAAGCTAAAAGGAGTGTTAACAATGAAAACCAGATTCAAAAACTTTATCTTGTCTCACGCTAAAACATTTAAGGCGTGCACATATAACGGCGTAACAAACCAATGGCAAATTTTCGCGACCTATAGCGACGCCATGGCGTGGCTATCTTCAAAAACAGAGCCGGTTAAGCGGCTAGAAATATCCTCAGAAAAAGGCGTATTCTATTCAGATCAGTTTTATGACATGGAAGAACTTGAGAGAATGGCGCAAGAATATGGATCTGCTTACGCCGTCAGAACGTGGTACAGATTCAGCAAATCAGTATTTTAACCAGCGCAGGCACTTCCGCGGATCGTCCCCGCGGGCTGGTGTAGCCCATCAGGGTAAAAAAGTAATAAAGGAGAATTAAAATGAAAAAGGCAAAAGACTTTTACAGAAACGGATGGCGCAAAAACGGCCATCCATGCAAAAAAATAGCGGATCGTTGGCGCGGTCCGCGTGACGCTAAAGGATTCCGCGGCGTCGTTAGCTTGGCGCCGGTCTATCGTCACGGAAAAGAATGGCATGAAGAACAAGCAAAGAAGCAGGCCGAACTAGATGAATGGTTTTATTCTGTAGTATTCCGAAAAGAAGAAAACTAGGAGGCGTCGCAATTGGATAAAAGTACATTGATTCATGCCAAAAAGCAAGCGCGAAACTTGCTAAATAAGTTGATTAAGTTAGACGGCCTAGACCCTGCTCAAAAAAAAGCATTGACAACCATCAATAAACAAGTTCATTATCAAATAAAGCAATTAACCAGAGAGGAAGAACTAAAGATGAAAACAATCGAACTAAACACATGGGAATCAGATCGCACAAATAGCGAATGGGATTACACTTTGCACGGATTAGAATTTGACATTCCGGAAGAACTCAAAGCAGCATGTGCAAATCTAGGAATTTATTCCGACGATTTACAAGAATACATTTTTGACCGACATGAAGACAATCTAAAAATTGAGAACGTAAATTATAGACCGTTCTACAATCAAACTATCCGCCGTGATGATATTGCTGTTTCTTTTGATTATTCAGGTACCGTAAATCTAGGCGAATTAGATAGCCGTCTAGCTCATATCACTCTTAAATTTTCCGGCTCAGTCAGCCGAGAAGAAAACGAATTTAACGACGAAATAGCCGAATGGCTACAAAATAAAATTGAAGCCATCCACAAAGCAGCATTTAAACAATGGCCATCTATTCCATGGCTTCCAAAACTAGATTTTAATTGTTCAGAATACAGACTTAGCAAACTCACTAAATCAGGATTTCAGTCTTTAGCAGATCAGGCGCGAAACACATATGAATTTGAACGCTTGGAAGGCGATGAATATGATCAAGCCTATGAATTGCTTGACGAATTAGACGCACAAGAACGCGAACTATACAGCGAATTTATTTAAGCCGAACGGCTTGCGAAAACAGAACACGCTAGCAGATCCATTTAATGGATCTTGCCGGCGTGTTTTTGTTTTGTCAGTATCTCAAACGACCAGCACCACAAAACGGCCCAAAAAAACGGCCGTCTAAGCCGTCAAAACTCAAGACCTTTATAAATGCCCATCCGAAACAAGACGCCTAAAACGGCGTAAATTTTAAGCCGTACGGCGGAAGCAACAGAATAAGCATTCTATACCGCCATACATTCAAGCCATCAAGCAGCCGATGCCATGCCGTCATACGTCAAGGAGCAAATCAGAAGCAGCTTAAGCCGATCATTGACAAGCTCAAAAATCAATCTTGACATATAACAGCCGGCGAATTCCTCGCCTTGCATCTCCTAGAATCAATTCTAAGCCTTCAAATCTTCAAGTATACATATTTATCCACTGACAAGAAGAACGCCTAAAACAGGCTAAATTTTAAGCCATAGCATCCACCGCTAAAAACACGGTGCGAGCTGCTCAGGCCGTCCGCCCTTCCGCCAAGCTTCACAATCTTTTCAATTCATTTTCAAGACCGGCTAGAAACCGCGTCAAATCAACATTCTTCAAATGTTACAAAATTCTAATCAAAATATAATTTTCTAATATTTAATTTCTCTCGCTTTCATGAAAAGCTTGATAAATCAACATTTAGAAAATGTAACTGATTTTTGAATTTTGGAAAATTGAAATCAAAAACCCGAATTCCTTACCAGCCCATAGGAGAACAAATTTCAGGGCCGGCCATGGTACATCATGAATGCTTAATAGCAGGTGTTGTTTATCAAACTCATCTGCTATTTTCTTTTTGCCTTTTGATATTCCCTCTTGGCTTTCTTGATACGATAGTCAATTATCATCCTTTGATAATCAACTTTAAGCACCACAGAGACACCAACAAAAGCCATCAGCAGGAATGGAGACAGGAACAATAACATCCACCACATTATACCAACCCAAACCTTTCCACTTTTGATACCTTCAGCTTAGGAACCTTAATTGAGAACTTCCCATCGCCAACGTAACGAGCCATAATATCTAACCCGACATTATCGCTAGCAGACTCAACCAAGATACGCTCAACCGGAACGCCAAGCCCAATATTTATATCTGCCAATGTGTCCCCGATATAATCAGGACTAACTCTCGTGACAGATCGTACTTCCTTACCGTTCAGATATAAAGCGCTCGTTTTGGATAACTTAACCAACACCAATTCCATTTTTTATCACCTCGCTCCATCAGATTGGCCACAATCAATTCAATGCAAAAATACATATAATCTATCGAGTTAAGATTAAAACTTCTTACACGTTAGTTATTTGCTATTTACGGTTATGGTATTAAAACCAAAAATAGAAATGCCCTACTCAAAACCAAATTTTGAATAGGGGTATAAAAACTAAAAATCAAACCACCGGGTATAAAACCAAAATCACAACCCAGGGTACGACCATTCAAATCAAATACCAGGGTCTTACTTAAGCCCTGACTTATAGTCCCATGCGCCCATATCTTCCCTAGCCGTCTTACGGTTATGGCAAGACTCACATAAAGCTTGGTGATTTGACGCATCCCAGAACAACTTCATGTCCCCCTTGTGTGGGATAATGTGGTCCACTACCGATGCCAAAACCATCCGGTCATGTTTCGCGCACTCCTCACACAATGGATGAGAGTCAAGGAATGCTATTCGATACTTGCGCCATCGGCCATCATAACCGCGCCTAGCACTAGACCCACGGAACTGATCATAGCGAGCCTTTTCTTCATCAGCCATCTTCACATGCACTTCGCAGTACTTGCTACTCGTCAGTGCTCCACATCCTGGAGCCGCACACTGTTTCTTGAACGCCATCCCTTCACCCCCAACACATAATAAAAAGGCCAGGCATGGCCCAACCTTAAGGAGAGATTATATACCACGCGTGACAGTCGCGTGCCAAGTAGCGCGTATTCCGATTAGCCTACCTGGTTTTCTTGGTATCTTAATACTAGCACAAAGTTAGTGTTGCGTTCCGTCTCACTTTGTCGCATTCCGTCGCATTTTGTCGCAAAGTGTCGCATTTTGCCGGTAAAACACACGCATCATCGTAGATAGGTTCACCTACCAGCGCATCATCAAACCCATTTAATCTAGGTAAATATGACCTGGCAGATCACTTGGCCGGTATTGGCGCATCGCATCTAGCATCTTGGCATACGCTTCAGGGTCACACGATACGCCTTCCAGTTCTTCTAGTGCGTTCCGATGAATAGTGTCCATGGCATCAACGAATATAAACGCATCATCCTTGCTATTGAACTTAGCAAGCCTAGTCATCATGAGTTTTCCCTCAATACCGAATGTAATACGGAATGTGTATTCATTACTCATTCGACTTCACCACTACCGAATAATTTCATAACTTGGATTGTCATTGGAAATTAGATTCCCTAGATCACTCATCATACCGTCAAAGACCCATTTTGAAAATACCAGTTCTCGTAGTTCTTCTTTTATGGCTCCTCCATTTTCGATGATGCTTTTGATGAATATTTCTCTGTTTTCTGCACTGATAAAGATAATTGAGTAACTCCTTACTAAACCATTATCAAATATCACTCTGAAGTTGCACCCATATAATGTCCTATTACCATTGAAATTAAAATCGGTAAGTACCATACCCTATTCCTCCTCCGCCACATAAGTCTTATTAAAGTACTTCTCAAAGAACTCATCTATATCCATAACAGAAAGGTTAGCTTCTAACTTCGATGGGAATTCAGTCACCTGGCCCCACCATTCCTTATTTCTTTTTTGAGTCATACCATGTCGCTTCTCCATGTAGGCTATCGCTTTTTCCTTTTTACAGAAGGCAGCTTGCGCTACTCGCAATGACCTAACCCCAACTAATAGATATATATTCACCACATAGACTTTCATCTACCCTATAGCCTCCTTCTTGAATATCTCTTCGAAGGCAAGTAGCCCGAACCCGTGTATACGGTATATCTGAGACCTTGACCGTAATAGGTCATCTGATATCTCCACCCAGTCCCGACGGTTCAGGTACCGCTCGCGCAATACAAAGCGTTGCTTCTCGTCTGGCACCCTACTAATCATCTGAGACGCCTTATCTCGCATCATGACCGTATGGCTTATCTGGTTCATCAACCTCTCCCGAATCTCCATCATCTGCACATAGGTATCATCCGTTGATTGCATCCCACTTGTTTGAACCTTCATATCAGACCAGCTAGGTGACGAAAGCAGTGTCGCCTCTACTTGTCGTAACTCGTTCCGCAAGTAATTCACTTCCTTTTCAGACCAGTACACCGTTTTTAAGAACTCCTTAGCTTCCAAGTGTTCACCTCCTATACGAATGGGACGAATAGAACCCCATTTACTAATGCTAACGGCCCGTCTAACGCTTCTTGCAAGTCCTCTAATTCCTTAAGCGACTTTAGCTTGACCGTATTCACCTTATCGCCAGCCAGTTCTTCCGTCTTGATTTCAAATTTAGTTAGCCGGTCATCCTTTGAAGCATCCCATTCTAAGTTGGCTTTGTCTGCCAGGATAAATTCTATCCCCTTAATGTCACTAGGCGTCTGCTTAGGCTCCATAGCTTCCATGGTATCAGCTAACTGTTCTAACACCTTGTCTAGCTTCCAGTCATCGACGTATAAGGGTCTTGCTTCACCTTGAAGTAGGATGCCTACCCCCTTATCATTTTCAAACAAACCAACAATCCGGCTGGCGTCTACTACCACAACCCCAAATCTTACAAACTTCTGATTCATCATACTTTTTCAAGACCTTTCTTAGCTTTTAACATTTCATTCTACAATTCACTTGCCGTGAACTCACGAAAGCCAATGACCGACCCATCATTGAACAATATAGTGCATAGCTTCTCAGCGGTTTCTTCTGAATCCCATGCCGCTTGTATCTTTCTGATTTGAAGCATGACGCCATTGATAACAACATATATGCGCTCATCTTTATTACTCATACTTACAACAGCATCCTTCCCGTGTTTATGATATTTTCCCTAAGGCTTTCCAAAAATCATCAGCGCAGATCCATCTATGTTTAGATTCAGTGTTGTCAGTGTACCTAATCACGCATTGCTTTTGGAAATCTCTCATGTCGTCGTAAACACTTTTAACCAAATTCACTCTGACAATTACATTCCCGACTTTTATAAAATCGTTCTCAAACATTTATAAACCCGCTTCCCTTTCTAATACACTTCGCCTAGTAATCATTTTGACTCCGTACATGTCATAGACAGTCTCCTGAAACCTTACAGACGGAAACCCCTTGAGGTCTAACACCCTGGCCACACTGTTACGGTCCAATGATATTTCATTTGCAAATCTGGTAGTTGACATGTTCAGGTCTTTTATGACACCCAACAACTTTTCCTGGTTGTGTTTCAGATACGGCATCATATCAATCGGCTTGTGCGCGTATGGATCATAGAACTTCTGACTTAATTCCATACACTCCTTCTTAACATCAGGCGACCGCTTCTCATTGAGATTACGGGCAGTGTATTCCAACACCTTTTGCCATGATTCCTTATCCTCACTCCATCGCATGTGCCAATTCTCCAATCTTATAGATTGTTACCTGACTAGGAATCCAGTCGCGAATGAAGTTCACCACATCATCAAAGTGCTTTGCTTTCAGTTGTGAGCGTGTTGCCGTCCCAGCAATCGCATTGATGCTAGATCCAATGTCCTTATACAATAGTTTCTTAGCTTCTTGACTCCCTTGGATATTCTTAGCTTCAAGGTACTCTCTGATTCTTTGCCCAATGCACTTGTTGATAAAGCTATAAGAACTTGGACTAAGCGGCGTATTATCTTCCAATTCTGAGACACGATTTTCCACATCGCTTAAGTGGGCATCCGTTTCATTCATTGCTTGGAACATTAGCTGCATAGCTTCCATCGGATTATGTGGCACCTTGTAGACACCCGTTGTCCGAATCTCTTTGAGGATTGCCTTGACCTGTTTCTTAAAGGACTTGGCTACCGCCTTACGAGATTGCATCAAGACTTCATACAACCCATCTTCAGTTAAGAACCAAGCATCCCGTTTCTGACCTGACACAAACAATGTTTGTATCTGCTTCTCGTCTTCATCCACATTACGAATCATCGTAGACACATCGCTATGCTCAATCCAGCTAGCAACATCCTTCGCCAGGAACAGTGGCTCAGCCACCGTTCCATAAATGCGAAAGTTCTTACCCAACACTTCGTGTCGGCTAATTACCTTCAGTTCCATCTTCCTCATCCTCCTCTTTAACGTATGAACCGCCCTTCATAACCCCCTTGCGGTTCTTAATAACATCGTATGCTTTCACATAACAATCAACTGGATCTAAGTCTTCAGCATTACAGTAGCTATTTAACTCGCAAGATAGATTCGTCAACGAACTAATCATCGTCTCTTTATCAATCCGCGGTTCCATAATGTCTTCAGCAACCAACCCAAGTGCAACCCCAATACGCAATAGGTTGTTGGCCCCACCATCTACTGCTTCACGTTCATTTGCCAAATACAGACATTGATAAGGACTCAAGCCATTTTGCAGACAGACCATCGTCATAACAACAATCATATCGCCAACGGCATCTTTCCATTCTGCTAGCCACTTATCTAGTCCAGTCCCTTTGTACTTCAAATGGGCACGGCACAACTCACCGAATTCCTCATAGAGTTTAGCAACTTGCGACGCCTTATCCCCGTCTTCAATACCTCGTTCCTTACCCCACTGCAGAACATCTTCAATTGTTTTTTCAAGTTTAATTGCTTTCATCATTTTGCATCATCCTTCCCAGTGATTTTCACCCATTCTATATAGCGGCTTCCCATCCGCTTAAAGAACCGTCCCGACGCAGGGTCATATTCATAACCCTCGTCGCTCATTTTCCTAATCGCTTGTTCTATAATTTCGTGTTTGAACACCCCACGACCTAACAAAATTACATTAGGTAATCTTTGCATACGGTGCAATTCTAAAATCTCAGCCATTGTTTTCACGCTCCTCTGCCATCTTTGACACAAATGCCGGTAAGTTAAACCCAGTTTCAGATTCAATCAAGGCTATCATATCCTCAGCAGTTGCGTGCTTGGATGTGATGTGCCCCACCTGGACAGTTATGTCCCTCATGGTGTTTTCTAATCGCTGCCGGCCAAACCCGTACTTATCTCTAAGCACCATCATGGTGGCCCCTAGGTAGTTATACAATGCTTGCTCCATCCGGTCAGCACAATACTGATGGATAAACTCTCCATGCTTTCTTAATACTTGGTTTTGATAGTCGTAGTATGGCGTCTTTTTTATCAGTGCCTTTATACGCTTTTTATTCATCACTAACTCTCCTCTACAATTAGTTCTTTCCCTCTCATCTTGCGTTTTTCAATCTTGAGTTCATAGACACTTACTTTAACGTCTTTATCGCGCTTAGCGTTTCTAACCAAAAGCTTTACCAAATCTAGATCACGATAAGTTTTCCTAATAACCTCGCCAGGCTTACCATTGATCCTAATTTCTAACATGTATTCAGTGACATATCTAGGTGTCATTTCGCTGCCCCCATATACTCTCGACCTTTCCAGATCACCAACTTTTATATCCATAGGTACTTTCCTTAAACTTTTGCCAAATTTCATGCACACTTTCTTTTACGCATACACTATCGCAGGCAAATGAGATTTTGGTTTCATCTTCAAATTCTTCCATATACATAACAAGATTTAGATTGACAGCCACTTCATTTCCTCGTGTACTAGTTAACTGAATAATCATTTTTTCACCATCCTAAGTGTTATCAATAGTTCTTTAAGTACTATCCTTACAAATTTTCTAAAAGCTACATCCAATTCGCTTTTACCATCTACAATCGGTTCATCTAGCGTTTTACTGATTTCCTTAATTACAGTCACAATTTTTGCGTACCCAACCAGTACCATAAGTACGACGATTATCTCATATATCCTATCTATTAAATTCCATTCAATGTTCATCTTTTTAATGACCTTTTTTCGCTTTATACCTTTCTATGTCTTCGCAACACTTCCATATCAAAGTCCTGTTCCTTGAATTCTTCAGCAAGTTCTTTATTCAAGCCACATCCAATCAGTTCATGGATAAGCATGTAATCGGAAAAAGAAAATTCTTTACCGGTTATATATTTAATTGCGCTTACCACATTGCCACTAAATGATCTAGACTTAGCATCGGCACTGATTCTTTCAGAATGAATTGTATGTTGAGAAAGCCAGACTAATAGTTTTAACGAAAAGTCTTTCCTGTTTCTAACATCGTTCAGTTGTATAAACACGTTATACTTGTAAGAAAGCACCAACTCTCCATAGCTAGTGATACCAGCATCATTAAACTGCCTCATTACCTTAAGGACATATTTAGGTATCATCACTATTTAACCTCCAATAGGTCTTTGTTCTGGTAGATATTCCCGACAATTTTGAAGTCGGCAGGGTCAGATAGAAAATCAACCGCATCGATGTATTCGGCATGTATACTGCAGAGTAATTCGGATACACTATCTTCTGATAAATCTCCGCCATACTTGTAATCCTCTAGTGCTAGTTCTAGACCTTCTTTGATTTTAACAACAGCCAAATTCTTTACATCGCATTCTCCACCGGTAACTTCATTAGTTTCACCGTATGACTCGTCTTCATAACAAATGGTGTCATCGAATTCGATAATATCTCCGTCAAAGAGTTCTTGACCGTTACAGTCTTTCAATCCGGTACTCTGCATCAATTCGATGCCGTCTCTTACCATGCAGATTTGAAAGTCTATCATGTTCAAGAACACTTGTCCGTTATGTACAATAACTCTGGACTTATACAACTTTCCTTTGTACCACGCTCTGAATTTAGGTATCATTCCACTACCTCCTCGAATACATTTCCTACAACTTCGTAATAGTCAGGCATGTAATTGTATAGGTTGAACCCCTCGTTTGTGAGGCTCTCGTCTAGCAAAGCAATTCCTGTGCTTACAGGGTCCTTAATTACTTTGAATCTCCCAATGAACCGTCTATCTCTAGGAAACCGCATTTTGATAATATCTCCCTCAAAAATCTCTGTTCCGTTTTTATCAAACAAGCCGGTTGATTGCATTAGATATTCTTCCTTAAGTGGCAACGTTCGCCAAAATGTCCCGGCAGAAAAAGTCACTTTCTGACCAAGAAAATTTATAGCTACAACCTCTTCCATCTGTTGATATCCAGGGTTCCAGTATCTAAATTTAGGTATCATTCCACTACCTCCATTTCCATGATTGCTGCCATAGTGAATACTCTATCTCCATACTTGCAATACTCATACTCATTGTGAGTTGTGGCTTCCCTTTCTTTCGAGAACCCTTCAGAAATCAGCCATTTATGCGCCGACTCTCGGCTATTGAATACCTTGCAGTATACATCGTAATCAGAATCATCTTGACCTTCGGTTCTATACCATTTGATAGCATACATAGATTGTTTCATCACTTTTTCAACACCTCAATCTTCTGTTCCAAACGAAAAATACGTCGCTTTAGGCTAGCCCTTTCTCTTGCTAGTCGAGTCAGCAGCAAGACTTTTAATGACATTTGCTCATTCATATATTTCATCCAGGAACGTATTTCCTGGTTTTCGGTTAGTGGTTTGTCTGAATCTATCAATGACATAAATTCTTGGAAGCTAGAAGATGGCCTTAATTCCTTCCCCTCCTCCATCAATTCATACCGATGCATAAATATTTCCAACGGTATAGCCCAAACCCCATGTCCAATATCTCCACTATCGGTGTATATAACAAGTTTCCTCAACGTCATTTCTTCAGTTGCTAGCCCAACAACCATTACAACATCTCCAAATCTCACATGTCTGTAACGTTGTCCTGGTATAAATTCTTCCATCACTCATCGCCCTCCACAAAGTACCCAAACTGTTTAGCATTTACGATTACATGGCAGCAAATAGAATCAAAGTTATCTGGCGTTATACCTTCACAGCAATTTTCAAACCATATTAGCACTTTTTTTATTTCATCAGACAATTCTTCTGGATTGTAATACGCATCAATGATTGTGAAATAAGCCTCACTTGAAGATTTCCCGTTGATCCATTCTGACACGAATTTTGGAAATACCGGTTTCAACGACTTGAGATACTCAATCTCTTTAATAGCCTTATCAAACAACATCTGACCGCCTAATGTAGACAGCGTATAGAACTCACTTTTGATAATGTCATCAAGCTTCATCATTCATCATCCTCCGGATAAGCACTAGCCATCAGCCCAAGCGCAATCAAGACCAGCACTCCTAATAAAATTACAACCATCAGAAATTCCCCCTAATCAAATTCTCGACCAGCTCGCGGTCCGATGGATCATAAGGGTAATAACGCATCGAAAGCGAGAACACCCCATCTGCATCCAACTCAATCGCAACCTTCCGCATCCCATTGACAAAGTAAATATGAGGATGCTTAGCCCATTGAGTCACGCGCCCAGACGCAATCACCTTCTGAGCCAACTCACTAATCTTAGGTTCAGTTTGATTAGCCAAAGACTTTAGGTAATCAATATACCCACGAATCGTTTTGCGGCTAAAATGAGACTCGCCACGTTCTGCCTTACTAATTTCTTCCTTGATACGATCAACATTATCAGAAGCCAAGCGAACGCCGTTACCATTCTTGTTCAATCCTAGACGGTAGTTTTCTTCCTGCCACTTTAACTTCTCAACTCTTGCTTCTTGAGCGCGTATCTCGTCATTCTTAGCAGATAGGCGGTCATCCAATTGACGGTTTCGTTTCATCCAGGCATCAGCACCGCGCTTATCGTTAACCGGTGAACCATGCGTAATCTTTGTGTGATCATACATAGCTTCAACAATTGCTTCAGATTCAGCATATAGTTTTGCTAGCCTGGACTCCGCCACTTCTAATCTAGTTGCCATAGCTTAGTTCTCCTCCCACAATAGCCGAACTAAAGACGCTGCATTATGGCCGCTCCATGACTCCTCAAAATTGTTGACAGAAACTACCGGTAGTTCCATATACCCATGTTTTTTGATAAGGTCTCGCGACCATTCATCTTGTGTCACATCATAATAATCAAACCCAAAGCCATGTTCTTCTAACCAAGACTTTGTCTTTTCACAATTTGGACAATTACTCTTTCCATATACAGTTATATTTTTCATTTTCCCGCTCCTTCTTATACAACTAACGAAAGCTCTATGATCTTTGCTAACCTATAACCGTTAGGCTCAGTTGAAATATACGACCACTCTTCGTTACGATATTCAAAACCTTCTGCTAAAAGATGCTTATGTACCCATTCCTTTGAGTCATACGCAAAGGCGAACGTGCCGATTTCCATTTCATCTTTTGCATCTTTGTTAAAATCAACTATTACCTTAATCGCGCTGTATACTTTCATTCCTGAACACCATGTGTGAGTACTTCCGTACTTATACCATCAATTTCATGATATTTAACATCTTCCTCCACTACATAGCGAATCTTTTCGCCATCAACAACCGTTTCATATAGCTTATGCAGACGGGGCTTAGCATCGTCCCCAACTTTCCATTGGCGAACCAATCGAGGACCCGCATCATCCTGCTTAACTCTTTCAGGAGGGTGACTGTTCATCTTCATCACCATCAGCACACCAGCAATCAGAATCACAACGGCCATTACTAGCGGAATAATCAAGAATCTATTATCAAACTTAGCCATTTTCTTTCCCCTCCTTGTCCATCCAAGCCACTGTCATAGCTATGTAGTTGCACATATCTAGTAAGCTATCACGCATGGACTCATTGACTTTAGCATCCGGACTTTTCACCAATTGTTTGACCCGTTCAAACTTATGGTGAATCTGAGCAATACCTGGAGTAAGTCCGAACTCATTCAACGTCTTTTCAAAGCTATTCCCATAATCGGAATTTTTCCGCTCATAGGTTTCCTTCATTTCTTTTAGGACCGCATCATAGCCATTATCATTACTTACATCTTCCAGCGCTCTTCCCATCATCTCGTTCCAAATATTAGATAAGGTATTAGACAGAACGAAATCTTTATCAAAGCTTCTCATAACTTTTACAAAAGCCGACGAGTAATTATCAGAATCATAGACCACATCATCACTGGATATTAACTCTTTCGAGATCCACGTTGCGTCGTACCGCTTGAGTTTAGGAAAGTCAATAACTTTAAGGTACATAATACATTCATCGCTATATGCAAACTCTTTCGCCATTTCATCAGGCAGCAAGTTGTTCAGCCCGTAAAACCGATTATAAAAATCAAGTACCCAAGTAACGTGGCTTTTTTTTAAAACCTTGTAGATCATTCGTCTTTCCTCCTACCGATGGCACCGCACCACACGCAGGTGCTTGCCTACTCGATTATGTTTATGTAGCCACCGGAATACTTCTTCCTCCGTATCGGCCACAAATCTAATCTTGTCTTTACCCTCGACTGCTGCAAACAACCAGTCAGTCTTAGGTAAGCATTGGTGACGCGTTGGAATGTAGGTCTCACAGTACCCATCCCGAACATCAGTCCGATGGTTGCTATCAGCCCAATTTGCCTTCATCAGAATGCACCCCCGAAATGTTCATCTGGTACTGCATTGTATACACCATTAGGAACCTGTTCAGGTGCCGGATAACTACCAGGGCCAGCATAGCCACCTTGGTAAGCACTCTGACGATTCTCTTGTGATTTCTTAGAGTCCAAGAAGTCGAATTCCTCTACCACAAAAGTAGTCGTATAATGGGTTACCCCATCTTTTTCGTACTGCCCCGTTTCGCAACGAGTCTTTACTGCTAACTGGCTACCCTTCTTGGTCCATTTAGCAATTGCTTCAGCTGCATTACGCCAAGCCCGAATACGGATAAAGTCTGCATCCCGTTCACCATTGCTATTAGTGAACCGTCTATTAACGGCTAAATTAAACTCAGCTACCGCCATACCACTGCCCGTGTATTTAAGTTCCACGTCGCGTGTTAAGCGACCAATAAACGTACAGTTATTCATCGGCTGCTACCTCCTTTTCTTGTCATGACGCGGTGTTCATAGTACCGCTTCATATCGCGCAAATCGTCGCGCATTGCCAATAGGTCTTCTCGATTACGAATAGCAATCGTCTTGTTTTGTCGTTCCATCCGACGGCAGAAGCCAATCTCGATTTCCAATTCTTTAATGACGGAATCGAATTTTGCTGCTAAATCTAATTCACGGGCCACTCTGATTTCCCGTTCATGATCTAGCTTATTATCTAAGCGAGATAACCAGTTTTCGTGATGCTCCACATCGCGCATCAACCCAACCACACAAGCTCCAACTACAAGTAGCAAGATTGCTACAAACCCATAAAACAACGGCATCATTTTTTATTCCCCTTTATATTTTGATTCGACGGTTCTTGCCGCCCATTTGAATTTCTTTTGCCAGACTATCTAATCGCTCGCCAAGACGGGTAACATCCATTGGCAGGACATCCCTTCCCATTCGCAACTGGTCCAGATAGTCATGCTTAGTTAAGTTCGAGGTGAAGAAGGTTGCCTTTCCATGCTCCATCCGATAATTCAGAATCGCATACAGGACCTCTTTCACCGACCAATTAGATGGCGTCTCAGTCCCAATGTCATCAAGAATCAGAACCTCAGACTTTTTAATTTTGTCCACTTCTCTAATAAGCGAACGGCTATCCAAGTTCATCTTCTCCTTGATGGTCCGGAACATCACGCCCACATTGATGAATGTCACACCAATGTCTTTATCTACTAGACGCTGGCTTAAGAACCCCATCAGGTGCGTCTTACCTACACCCATCTGCCCTACCAACCACATGCCAAGGTTTTTACCCTCATGCTTGTAGTTAGCAATGAAGTTCTTAATGTACGTGACAGCTTCCACCATTTCCGTGGTGACATCTGCTTTCCCAATCACGGCATCCTTGAATGTCCGCGTGGTTTCGTCATAGACAGCCGTAGCCATCATTCGCTCACCAGCTTGCATCCGGTAAGCCATAGCTTCAGACCGCGGCCGGTAAATCAACTCGATATTGTTGTTTACCAGGGCCATTTCAACCTGGTACCACTTATCGTAGTTATCAGCAGTCCGAGTAATGACCCGCCAGTATTCTAATAGCCTAGTGATATTGCGCTGCACGATTTCATCCTCTCGTTGCAAATCATGCGCCATCAAGAACTCTTTCACCAGTTGGTTAGAGAAAACCTTATTCAGGGTCCGCTCCACCATTTCTCGGTGGTGTGGTAGTGGCTGCACATCTTGCAAGGCACTACTTACTGACATCATTCCATCCATGAAGTAATGTCTCCCTTCTCAAGTAAGGTCTTTGCTTCATCCTCGCTCATTGAAGGTTTATAGGCAGGAGGATTAGAAGGCATTTGAGATCCCGCATCATTCAAATAGCTTTCAAACTTTTCAGAATTAAACAATGTCGCAGGTCTTAGATATACTCGCATCTTGTTGTCCCTTAGCCACTTGGCAGATTGATTGTCAATTACCCGTTTCATATCATCTACCGTGTATCCTTCTTTTAGTCGAGCGGTAATATATTTTGTGTTCCCTTTCGATTTAGGCGAAAATTTCTTTCTCGTTTTCTCATTCAAGTAATCAATGACTTTTGCGACATCATCCTTGGCATCGTCTGGCTTGCCAGACAATATATTATTAAAAGGAGTATTATTATATATAGTATTATTCTCTAGGACATTTCTGTCCTCCCTCTTTGGACAAAATTGTCCTCCCCCCTCAGGGCATTTTTGTCCTCCCCCCAGGGCATTTTTGACCGCACCATCTACAATGGAGATATACCGTCTTTCAACGTATTTACCTCCATCGGCGTATTCCATTTCTAATCTGAAATACCCCATCTTACCAAGGTTACTGATCCATCTTCTTACAGTCCTTGCATCAACGCCATATAGAGAAGCAAAGTATGCGTTGCTTGCATAGCACTCTCCATTCATATTGCATAGAGCCGTAACTTCTGCATACAGTAATTTTTCAGCAGCCTTCAACCTCATGTCGTACCGAACGTTAGCCGGCACTACCGCGTAATAATTAGGAACCTCTGTCATCATATTCACCTCTAATCTTGATTCGTCTTAATTGTTCATCATCCAATTTAATCCCTGGTGGCAGATGCCATTTCTCTAGGAACCTTTCTGCCCCTATCGTGTGATATTCCGAATGGTGTTCGCGACATAAGGCCATCACCCGATGCTTCCGGTGGTCTACCTTATTTCTGTCAGAACCCATCCCCACCGCGTCAACGTGGTGAATATCAGCTCCATACTTTCCGCAACAGATACACCGTCTGTTCATCGTGTAAAGGAATAGAATTTTCTGATCATCTGCATCCAGGTAATAGGCCCGTTCATAGAACGGAATGCCTAAATAGAAGCAGCATTGAATGATATAGGTTATGAAGTCTTTTGCCAGCTCAAGGCTCATACACCCATCTGCCAAAGAGAATGGTTCAATTTCCTTGATCTCGGCAAACTTCTTCTTGAATTCAGACTTTACAAAGTCTGATTCATAACCAGAATGATTGGCTATGTCTTTGAACAACCCATAAATCTTGCGCCTTTGGTCTGGCGTTATGAATCTAGAGTCTTCAAATTCAAGGCTAGCCATTATCCGACCTTGATTGCTTTTACGTATCAGTTGCTTTTTACTTATAGCAACCGGTAACTCAAAGGTAGCAATCTTACCTTCCAACTTAATAAGTTTTACTTTCATCGTTTTTTTGAAGTGGCTTCAACTCGTAATAATCGCCATTTCCTGAACACCCACCAATTGGACAAGCTTTCAAAGCATAAGTAACTCCGTTAACTCTAACTTTTTTTTGATTGATTATTTCAACATTAGCGTCCAATTCAGTAATAGGGACCATCATCACATCCCAACTACCATTTGCTTCATATTTTTGTGCTGCATGAGAAAAACGCTTGGAGATAGAATAGTCAGATACTGAAGTTCTCCAAGCGTTGGCATAAATATTTTCTAACATGATTTTCCCTCCTAAATCATAGCCCGTAGGCAATCCTAATTCTTTCGACTTCCTCTAAGTCGAATTCTTTTACAGATCTACTCCCTGCATCGAGCAGGTCCCGATTTTCCCAGTAGTATATTACTGGCACTAACATATATTCATACCCTTTGCCATTCCATTGGTACGGTGTACGAAACCATTTGAAATATCCAGGGTTAGAGTCAACGAACTTTCTGAATCTCTCAAGTCTTGAATTAGGATTCTTGTAGTTCATGATATGAGCAACATTATTTCTGGTTCCCCATGTTGTTGGCACTCGCTTTGTATCAGCAAATATAACTTTGCCCATGGCTTCCTCCTCCGTACTAAAAGTACGCTTTATGGGTAAAAAAATTTAGATTCTGATTTTGTCTGCATCAATATTGCAAGCATACGCAATAGCAAAAATATGCAGCGGTTTGATTGGCACACGACCGTTCTCCAAATCGGATATTGATTTAGCGGTAATACCAAGCTTATTAGCTAGGTCTTGTTGTGTCATGCCGCAATTGATACGAACAGCTTTTATCGAAAGTTGTTTCATACCTGTCACCTCCTTGCACTATAACTATACAACACTTTTAGTACGGTGTCAACACCAAAAGTACGGTTTTCTATATTTTTTTCTTTACTTCCGGTATAAAACGCAGTAATATAAGAATCAGAAAGGGGAAATTATAATGGAAACCAAAATGACGGCGACCCGCCAAAGACAGATTGTTTCTAACAACCTAAATGAATTAGCAAAAAGAAAAGGCGTGATCCCAGCAGACCTAGTTAGAGACCTAGGAATTGCAGAAGCAACTATTAGAAGTTGGTTCAATGGAACAAAGTACCCTAGAATACAAAGCGTACAACAATTAGCAGATTATTTCGGCGTCCCTAGATCCAGAATTACAGAAGAATGGGTCCCTAATAAAATAAGAAGCAACGGACGAGTAGTAAGAGTTCCAGTGTTAGGAACTATCGCATGTGGTTCACCAATACTAAGTGAAGATAACGTTGATTATTACGAAGACGAACTTGAAGAATTGCTACCAAGCGGTAATGTTTTTTATCTCAAAACAAAAGGAGACTCGATGTTCCCAACAATCCCAGATAAGAGTCTAGTATTGATTCGCGAACAACCATCCGTAGAGAATGGCGAGATTGCTGCCGTCCTTGTCAACGGTGATACGGAAGCAACACTCAAACGCGTTCACTTCTCAGGTGACACAATCTTACTTCAAGCTGACAATCCACTTTACCCACCATATATTGTGAGTGAGGATAACCCGGCTCGCATCATTGGTAAGGTTATCAAATACAGCGTATACGTTTAGGAGGTGCACAAAATGAAGAAGACACTTTTAATTCTCTTATCTCTTGCTATGTTCTTACTACCTACAACCATCAAGGCAGTTGATCTATACGATTGGCAGACTAAATTCATCGAGCAGGTGAAGCCCGTTTTTGAAGAAATCGATAAAAGAATTGATAATAAGGACTTCTCAAAAGACTCTCGTGCCTGGATGTCAGTCCAATTATACTTATTATCAAGTGAGCTAATCGAGCAAAAAAAACGCAAGCAAGAATCTAACAGGGATAGCAATGCCATTTTTAGCTACCTACCCGAAGCTAAAGCAGAATATATGGAGAAATATGATAGAGACGGTCATTTACTTTGGTCCTTCATTATGCCTAATAGTTTGTTGTGGGTCTACTTAAATCAAGATAAAGACCTATCAACTATTGAGCAGGAAGAACTGAAGTACCGCATCATTGAACTTAAGCGAGACATTGCGGAGGTCCTCAGTACGAATACAGAACAAGCTGACGCCATCTATCAAATGCTTCGCCACGACTACAAGTAGGAGGTCCCGACATGTGGGTTCAAGAATTGCCAAACGGCAAATACAAATTCAATGAGCGGTACAAGGACCCTGTAACTGGATCATACCGTTATGTTTCCGTTACGAACATTAGGAACAATCGGAACGTAGCCAAGAGTATGCAGCGCATCCTGGATGAGAAGATTCAGAATAAGATAGCATCTGCCCCATATAACGATGACATTACCCTATCAGAACTACTAGACAGATGGTACGAGGTATATGAGTCCACTGTTCGACCAAGTACAGCCCGCGGGCAGAGAACAAGAATCAAACACATTAAGTCTGAACTGGGTCATTATAAGACCTCACAACTTAACGCCACTCTCTGCAATCAATTTCTCTTGTCTCTGACGCGCCAAGGACAATCCTATACCAATGTATCGTTTCGCAAGCAAACTCTCTCTATGGTACTAAAATTTGCCAAAAAATATGGGTACCTAAAAGATGACTTTACTCATCTACTGTCAGTAGAGAAAGTCAACCTCCCCGCCAAGAACGAATTGAAGTACCTAGAAGCCCATGAACTAGCTGACGCCTTAAGCCAATTAGAAGCTATGGGCTACCAGGAGATAGCCAATCTATGCAAGATACAGGCCCTTACCGGGATGCGGATTGGAGAGCTACTAGCCTTGGACTATCGCCAGCATATCGACCTAGATAACCGAACCATTGATATAGTGGCTACCTGGGACTCTACCTTGCAACGACTAGGCCCACCAAAAACAGGTGACGCTAGAACAATCAATATCAACCAAGATGTTGCTGAAACAATTAAGCGGCAGATAGCACTCACCCAACGCAAGGTGATTAGTCACCGTCGCATAACGAGTGACAACACCCTACTGTTTGTCTCTAATCGTGGGACACACAAGGACTATCGGCAAGTCAATGCAGCGCTAGCCAAGGTCAAGATTGAAGGCAAGCACATTACCACTCACTACTTCCGGCACACCTTCGTTACCATCATGTTAGAAAACAACGTGCCAATTAAGCAGATCTCTCAGCATGTTGGACACACAGACACCGCCATGGTTGAGAAAGTCTACTCTCACTTTTCCCAGAAGATGGCAGATAACCTTCGTACGTCCATCGACCAACTACAATACGCCTTTTGATACTTTGCTACTTTCGTGCTACTTAGGGTGCAAAGTATCGAACACTTACTTAATATCACAACGCAAAGAAGACCCCGACCAAATCAATGGCCGGGGTCTTTCTTTCGCTATGTATCGCTATTTATAAGCTAGCGTAATGTTATTAAAACTTACGTTTACGAGCTGCTTCTGATTTCTTCTTACGACGTACAGATGGTTTTTCGTAAAAAAGACTCGTCTTGACCCCAATCGGTACTTCACCGATAGAGAAATAATAATCCACGGGGATAGGCCGTCCTACTAGCTCGTTCATTTTGCGTTCGACAATCACGCGTTCGCCAATCAATCCCTCAAACTTATCATGTGTAAGTTCTTCTATCAACTCTGAGTAGTCCACGCTGACACGATACCCAGTCTCTTTTATCATACAGTCTATTTTATCTAATTCCTCGGTAGATAATTCATCTACACTTAAAAGCCCGTCTCGGACTAAATTCAAGCGCTTTAATGATACCCCTGTTTCTCTGCCAATAATTTCAATCGGTATAGCATGGTTCTGAATAAAAGATTCAATCAATTTCTTATTCATAATATCCCTCGATTCAACTTGTTATTTTAACTACATAGTATCACATTGGCTTATTTTTGTATATAAAAAATGCCGACTAGTAGAGGGACTAGCCGACATTAAAACCCTATACAAGAATGAATTGAGGAGATACACCCTTTTATTTATATTATACCGCATTGTAGGCATTATCTCAACTGACTGTCCACATAAAAATAATCCCCCAGGCAATGCCCAGGGGATAGATATTGGTCCAGTATTTAGGACTTATCAAATTTCTTCCGTTATTACGGACTTAGAATTTACCTACAATGTTCCCAGTAGCCTTCTCAATCAAGGAGCCGTCTTCACTTACTGTAATTTCAGTGTTCTCAAGCATAGATCCGTCTTCTGTTACATAATATAGGCGGCCATCTTGCCCAACAATGTATTCTTTAGAAGACATTTGCCCGTCATCCTTGAGGTGATACCACTTGTCGTTGTATCGAACCCATCCGACTACCATAGCGCAGGCACTATTGAAGTAATACCACTTACCATCTTTTTGAACCCAACGATTGCAATAAGCATAACCGTCCTCGTCAAACAGATACCAGAAGTCATAGACTTTCAACCATTGGTCTGCTGGCCAACTACCATCTTCATTTCTATACCACCAGCCGGTCTCGTTCTTAAGCCAACCGGTTTCTTGTACTTCTGTAGAGCCTACTGATTCACCGCTCAAGATAGCGTTGACTTTTGCTTGGACAGCATTGTAGTCATAACCGGAAGCAGATAGTCTAGCTTTTCTATCTTCACCGGTACCCCACTGTCCGTTGATTACTTCTTGAGCAACTTCAGCAACAGATTTTGACCCACTAGAAGATGAAACTGAGCCAGATCCATAGTTAGGTCTAGCGTACCCTTTGATTTGCCAGTGGTTCCAAGCATAAGAGCGTCTCCGCACAGCTGAAGGTGACCCTGAGTTACCCTCTATGGTGTTAACCGTGTTGCCACTAACCGATTCAACAATACCGATATGGTCCGCAAAACCGCCACCGTCCCAGTCAAAGGTGATAATGTCACCTGCTTGTGGATATGACTTTCCAATCCAGATTCCTTTTGATTGGAAGATTCCGATATGGCGTTGTACGCCACATTCACCACCGATAAGGTTTAATAGACCGGCTTTGATAAATGCAGCAGTTACTGTTGCGTCACACCAGTCATCGTCATTTTTCAACCTGTATCCACTAGCCGGAAGTGGGTTTTGCGCGTTATACAGACGTACAATCTCGCCATGTACACCACCATACATTTGTCCACCTAGCCAGTTCCTAAATACATTTAATACATCTTGAGCACTTGCCATGTTGCTAGTTTCCCCCTTGTCTATACTATCCAATGACCCATTTGCATTCAGCGCATCATGGATAGTTTTCATCGAATTATAGTAAGAGTTAAATACTCTTTCCGAATTACTGCCATCACCAGCATAATCATATTGAGCGCCACCAAGACGGAATAACCCTCGTGCATAGTCCCATAAAGTCTTAGCTCCAGCGGTCTTGTAGAAGCCACCATTGCGGAGTAGATACCCATAGTCTTTTAGGAAGTCCTCAACAGTGGCATAGTGAATATAATATCCACCCTCAACTGCTGGACGCTTGCGCCCTGGCGTAACCTGGACGCCACTTTTGCGAGTCTTAGGATTGAGGTCATCATAGCCCCAAGTCATACCGCCCCAGTTATTGTCTTCCCTGGCCGATATAGAATTAGGATGCTGCCCCCACCCAGTCTCATGACATAGTTGGCAGATAACAAAAGAAGGGACTAGGTCATAATGCCTAGCCACCTTCTGCATTTTTTCAATTAGATCATCCGACAGTGTGTAATTACCGTATTGCAACATACGGCTTCACCCCTTTCTTAGGACTCTTTTGGAGCCTCATAAGTCAACGCTTGTTCACTGTCACCAAGCCCAGCAGTAGTAGGGTCAGGGATAAGGTTAAAGGCATTGACAAATGTCAATCCAATTAAGTAAGGATTGCTGAACAGAGATACAAACAGTTTCCCTAATGTCTCAAATGTTGTTAAGTCTTCAAGCTTGAGATTTTGATAAGCCAATACAGGCATCAAAATAGCAATCGCGAAACGCGCCAAGAATGCCACATTCTTTTTGTTAAAGCGTACTTTCCAGTTAATGTTCATGATTATTTTTCCTTTCGTGGTAAGTTTTTGTATTCTTCATACAGTGCATCAATAGCCCCATTGCCACCAGTGGCATGGTAGCCATCTACTAAATTGACAACCTCTTGAAAGTTGTCATACGTTTCGTACCCGTTTTGAATTGCTTTCATCATTTCTTTCCGGATACGATAGCGCGTTAAATTTCTATTAGCCAAACTATTGGCTTGCCCCACATCGTGCAGGTCTTTCTGATTGATTTCCAAGGTGTTCATTCTTTCTAACACCTCAGAGATTTGTTTTGATATGTTCCGGTTCGATTGGACCATATCCCAAATAATTTTGACCACCGCCCCAAACGCGCCAAGAACAGCGGTGAACTCAGTTACACTCATAGATCCACTTCCTTTAAAAGAAAAGAGCGCCCATTAAATTAGACGCTCTTTTTATTTAGGTGATTACTCTTCACCTTTTTCAGCTTCAGCCTTGCGAGCCTTAAGCTCTTCTAAGGTCATGTGCTCTAACTCAGGCATCCCTAAGATTTCGAGTTGGCGGCGGACGCCTTTTTTGTAACGACGCGGAACAGAACTAAATGCTTGTTCAGCATCTGCAATATTCAACGCATATAACATGTAAGTAGCCACGAATGATTCACCTCCTTTCATAATGAAACGAATGTTAGCAATGTAGGCAGATACTTTCTCTCTAAGAGCCTTCCACCACATGATGCTCATCTCCTTCTTCATGTTTTTCCTCAGCTTCCTCTTCTTCAGGAAGTTCTGTAGGTAAAGTAATGTTGAGATGCTTTGCTACCGCCTTGAGTTGGAAATCCAATAAGTCTGCATGATCCATCAGATTGGCGTTGTTGTTCGCTTGCTCAAGAATTGATTCTTTGACAGTCTGCATCAGCTTGTTGCTTTCCGTTAATTGAGTAGACTGGCTTTCAATTGTTTCATTAGCCTTTTGAAGCAGTTCAGTCAATTTATGGACCTGTTCAGCCGTTTGGTCCGCTTGCTTAATAGCATCATTCATGGCGTATTTCTGAAACGAATCTTTATACACCTTTTTAAGTACTAACTCAATAACCTCGTTATCTGGTGTTGATAGATGGTTCCCATCAATTTCCCTTTCGAGCGCGGTGTATTCACCATCCGTGGATTGGATAAGAACCCTAGTTTTTTCCTGATCGAACGTTAGTTGCTTGCTTACTATCCGGAACATCTTGCACCTCCAGTTCTGCCAGCTTCTCTTTCAACTGACGATTTTCTTCTTCCAACAATTCACAGGCTCGTTTATACATAGCCCGATTTGCTTTTTCCTCAGCCAAGTCCAAGGCAGTTTCAGACAATGCTTGTTTGACCGATTCAATTACTAACTCATTCATAAACTCCTCCTGAAAACATCAATTTTATACGACTCTACCATGATCTATAAGGCTGCAAGTCCCCCAGTTGCCAATGAATAACCCACAGTCAGAATTCTTATTTTTCAAATACACTCCTGGTTCATTACCAACGGTTAAATTAGTCACGACAAACCCATTTCCGGTAGCAGTAGATATAGGAGTGTAAACCTTAATATCGCCGCTTCCACCAGCAATAGATAACGCAGTTAAGAAAGTATTTTCTTGATTAGTTGCATAGCCAAGATTGAGGTCAAACCCTCTTTTTGCCCATAATACAACCCCTTTACCATTATCACCGCCCCAATATGACATAGAGCCAGCCCAACGACCTCCACCCCAAATCTGAATACCATCTGCTAGATACTTAGCAGATATGGACCCATCGTTTCTGGTAGAGAACATGCCATCGCCATTGATATGTAAGTTGTTGCTGACACCATTGAAGCCTGCTTGGATGAATTGTGCAATCTCGCCGGTTAGACTTTGCACATTGATATTAACGACCTTTAATTTCCCACCATCAAGAGTACCAAATGTAATCTTGTCAGCTTGAAGGTCCGTAATATGAGAGCTATTGATGACGCCTTTTTCAATGTAAGTCGTACCGGTAATGGCATTCAATTTACCATCAAGGCGGAACCCATCAGCCGTTTGACTGAAGATAGATTCACCACCATTGACCTTATTACTAATGGCTTGAATGACCTTATCCGGTGACTGCTCAATGATAGACTTAAAGTGTTCAGTGGTTACACTGTCTCGGATGATACTAGGTGTTTGTTCAAGGATAGAACTAGCTGTATCGCTAGAAGCCTTTGCTAACAACTTACCCGCAATAGTGGCTAAGTCAGTCTGCAAGTTGTTGTGACTATCATAGAACTGAGCATACAAGCCACGCGAAGAAAGGCTAATTTCACCTCTCAATCCTTCAACTTCCGATTTCATCTTTAGTGTCAGTTGCCGAAGGTTTTCAATCAGTTCAGCTAACTTACTTCCTTGTGACTTGTTTTCTTCATACGTCGAAGCGGAATCACCTGCCACAAGCCGAAGTTCCGTCAGAATTGTGTCCCCAATTAAATCAGGTTTGATGCTACCGTTCTTAAGTGTGATAACAGAGTCAGGCTTAGGTGCCAAGAACGTATAGGAAAACAGACCATCACCTTCCAATAAGGTGAACTCAGGATTCTTGTCAATCTGAGCATTAAACTTTTGTGGCATTCACTTCACCACCTAATCAGTCAATGGCCATTCAGTGAAGGCACTAGGCTTAATGCCATTGACAATGGACATGACAACTTGATAAGTCTTGTTGCCTTTGCGTAGCGTACCAGAGAACATAACATTGTTATTGTCCATCTTAGTAGCGGTCCCAAAGGCTCCGCTCTTAGAGTCCTTTTGCATTGAGATCCCTACAGGAACAGCATCCGACTTAAGGTAGTCTCCAAAGTCTTGATTGCTTTGGCTAGCAGATAATTTTGTGTGTTGCGACAAGTTAGCCCATGGCTTCCATGTGCCACCAGTTAACGACGCAACATAGAAGTTGCCATCCCAGTGAGGAGCAAACGCGTAGCAGTAAGTATCTGATGGCTTCCACACAAATACTTCTTTGACAGGACTATTCATGTCTCTAACAATGCTAAAGCCGATAGGGACGACTGGAGTAGTTCCGTTTTTTCTTTTCAGCCATTCGCCAAAGTTTGTCCCTGCTGGGCAAGTGTTAATAGCAACAGTCGCCCCCCATTCGTCAAGACCGAATTTTCTGAGCAAAGCAGTAAGAACATTACCGTTCGCCACATCAGTGACATTCCACGCTTCACTATTGATTCGCTTGCGAACCCACATCCGGCCATTTGTACCAACGAATAGCTGCCAGGTAAAGTGTCCTGATTGTCCAAGCGAACCTATACCGTTTGAGAAAACTAGGATAAACCCATAGGAGCTAGAGATACCCTTAGAAGCCATGTTCGTGGTGTATTGATAAATACCTGGAGTCGATAAGTTATCGACGTCATTGTTAGTTTTGACTATCTTACCAAGCAAAGCCCCTAGATTCTCGGTGCTGATAAGACTGTCCAGCTCAGAAACCGTCCCAGTCCTAAACTTGTTTACCGTTCCTTGCACCCGGTTAACCGATTCGACACTAGCATAGCTAGTTCTATCATCAACCGTAGTAACCGTAATATTCTTATCAGAAGACACACTCACCAGGTAGCGAATCGTCATCTGAATTCGATTGACCCTGTAATCCTCTAAGACAGGAGGATTAGCAGTATCACCACCGTATAGCCATAGAAATTCTGGACCATTCCCAACTTTGGCAAAGATACCAACTTCCGACATGGCCTTTCTTCGTGTGTTATCAAGTTCCTTGTTATCAATAACAATCTCAACGACTTTCTTATCACCTTCATTTGTAACAGTTGGAACCTTACGAACAAATTGAGCTGCCAAGCTAGTCGCATTTTCAGCATTCGTAGATCCATTCCCAACCGCCATACCAGTGACAACTAGTTCGCCTTGTTTAAGCATTTCACGCTTACCGACATTAGTAAGCGTTAGTTGAGTAAAGGGCATATTATTCTAACCTCCATTCAATATGTGTCGTGCTAGGCACAGCCTGCACTTTCATAACAGGGTTTTGAACAGTAACCCTATTCATATCTCCTTCTACACTGACATTGACATGTTCTACCAATGGCTCAAGTTCAATTGAGTGGCTGGTAGAAGTTTCCGTCACATCAACCCTAACCACAACCGGATAATGACCTTCAGCGTGACATGTCAGACGATAATCATCCAAATATACCTTATCGAAGGTTACATCGCCACCAGTTTTAGTCAATGTTGGATAGTGAGGATTCTTAGGCTGCATCACCACTTCAGTAGTAATCTGACTTCCACCTTTTCTCGTTCTTACCAGGAATGACCGGTGAGGGCGCTCAACAAACCGTGTAACGCCAGCCAAGGTATATTTTTGACCCGTTGTGAAGCCAGACCCGTTGTGACGAATCGTAATACTTCCCTGCTCCACCGTAATGGTGACAGGTTTTCGAGTATCAAGTTCTTCCTGGATGCGGTTTTTGGTGTAGATCATGGTATTGTCATTACCAATCAATCCAATTGATAGTTTTTGGCTATCGTCTAATCGTTTAATATCCGATAGCAAAGCAGGTAAGTCCGTCTCTTTCCATTCAGTCAAGGACACTTTGGCATTATCAACTTCTGCTTTTACCTTTTCAATCTCCCGTCGCACCTCATCTGGCACTTCACCAGACATAGTGCGAACCCATCCAGTTTCAGCTTTTTCCCAAATTTCTGTCTTGCCGCCATTATCTAAGAAAACAATGTCCCCAATTTCGTAGTCGTTAGGGTCAGGCAATTCAGTCAGATGGTACATAATGTGACGACCGTCAGCATCTTCAATGTGGTTCAATAAGTTGTATTCAAAGTTCCGTTCTTCCGATTGCACCGACAAGGTATGAGAAGAAGGTCTTCCCTCGTTAAGGAGTCGCTCAGCCAACTTGACCGAATCATAATCATTAGTGAATTTCACCCGCACGACTTGTTCCGTTAACGGGTTCCACTCAACTTCCTCAACGCGCAATTCAACATCAATGTCATACTTTTCAGAATACACTTCCACCGTGTCATACATGCCGAAGAAAGTATCAGTCGTAGCGTCCAAAGCAGCCATATCAAGCGTGGCCGTGATTTTTTCATAAGCAACGCTAGGATGCTTTTCAAAGAAGTCTTCCGCATCATCGTTTAAGTCTTCAATATCTTCATACTTGTATTGATAGAGAATCTTCTCCTTAGTGTCAGGCGTCGTGTACGGTGTTTTGCGCTTGCGCTTAGTTGGTTTGCGCTTGCGTTTCACCTGTACCTTCTTGCGTTCTTCTAAGGTTTCGTTCTTAAACTCAACATAACGAGTCACAACAGGAAGACCATACTTCTCGACAGCTGGAGACACAATGGGTGTCCCATACTCTTTTGATTTATTGGTTTTCCGTTCGTCCTTCTCGTTCAAGTAGTCCGACATCACAGTCGTAAACGGAATAATACGCGTACAGAACTCATCTGTTTGTTCGTACTTCAGTTTGAAGTGTTGCATTAAGGCACTGCCCTTACGAATGACTGCAGCTTTCTTCTTACCACGAACGGCGCGAAAGATAATCCCATTAGTCGTAAACTCTTGTTCAGACCGTGTAATCTTCATAAGTGAGTTATCATCTGAGAACAGCACCGCATAAGCAGTAGAGTCTGCATATTTCTGTTTGACGCTCACACGTACATTATCGGTTGTAAGGCTTCCGGTATATGGAGCCGTCATCAACCCTTTTGCCTGGTTCAAGGCCGTTTGCAGTGGGACACCGCCAAATTCATACTCAGGAATACTCCGGTCCATCACATCTTGAATCGGCTTAGCCCGTGCTTCAACCTCAACAGTTTCAGACACCGTGTCCGGTTCGCATGTATGAATGTAGAATGGGATAGGTTTTTGCGTATGGTTAGGGGTGGTCTTAACGTAATCACCCTTCTTTAACCATTTAGCATTCAATCCGTTCATGTCATACTGGAACCTTAACTCTAGGTAGCCTGGACGCTCAGTCACAATTGGCCGGTCAGTGAAGTGTATCAGCTCACCTTTACCATCCGTATTGAAGTTTGTTTCTGATTTGTCGTAGACATTGAACATCACAACGCCCTCCAATCAAGTACTGCCGTCATCGAGTAGTTAGCAGACCAAGTAATCACTTGTCCACTTTGGTAGCTAGGATAAGACTTATTCCTTGCCTCTTTGGTGTGAGACATATTCGTTTCGTTATACCCTTCTTTTATGTATGAGCGCATGTGTAGAATATCTACAACCAGTTTCCCACTCGGCACACCCTTGTATGAGTATTGAACACCGCCAAAACTGAACGACACATCACCACCAGGTCCGTCTAATGTTAGTACCAGGTGTAACTTCCCATAAGGAATAACGAATGAATCACCACGATTGACCGTAACATTCTTATTCTCGTGCCTTACTTGACGATACGGCTGTAACTTGAAAGTCAGTGTGACCGTATAACTATTTCCCAGGGCCACTGATTCTTCAATGTTGCTCATCTCAGATACAGTTCCTAGGAAAGTAGAATAAGGATGATTATAGAGTTCCAATGCTACTTGTGCTCCAATAAGAGAAGCTAAGTAAGCGCGTTTAGCTTCCATTTCTTCCTCATTAGCAGCATAGACAGATAATTCTAGGTTGAATGGTGACCGTTCACCATACGAATCATGATCTATCGTATAAAAACCATCCCTACCAGGGACAATGTAGTAATCAGCAGACCGGCTAGGATAAGTCATAGCCGGTCTTTTTGATACTTTAATTCCTCTATCGTAGAGAGAGACGCCGTTGATAACAGCTTCACCGCGACGATATGTCTTCTTAATTGGTTTCAAACTTATAACAGCCATCTTATCCCTCCTTGATTACAAAGTTTTGCCCGTTCTTGCGAGCGAATCGGTTAATACTATCGACAATAGGTTCAATAATCGAATCAGCCTGACTCTTAGATAACTGAGATCCAATCGGGTTAACGGACAGGTTGAATACAAATGTATTGCCACCGTCAGCAACCGCATCACGCTTATCTTGGAAGTTGTCAGGCATCTTGATGGTGCTCAAAGCATCCAAGAAGGAACGATTGGTGCCCTCAGCATACTTAGGTAAGAAGTCAACAAACCTCGATAGCGCCTTGTTCCTGCTAGCATCAGACATGAACCGTCCAATGCTAGGCCATACCTTAGTACCAATAGGCAAGTTATACAGGGTGTCTCGGTCAGGAGATACACCAAAACGACCGTCAGGCGTCAAGAACGGTTCACGTTTACCACCGTCACCCAGGATAGCCATACCACCATAGTGATATTGAGTACCAGACATCAGGCGCCGCCCAACATCTTCATGGTGAGTGTAAACATAGGTATGCGCCGTTTGCCCATCTAAGGACCACAGATAATTTTTCACAGACGAGATTACGCTACTAGCAAAGTCAGTCGCATTCAGTGGAGCATTCGCCCCTTGCCCAAAATTAGACCTTGTAGCGTGCATCTGATCACTGGCACCGCTCAATTTAGCTCGTGTATCATCGGCATTGGTTTCAGTCTGAGCTTCAATAGCATTCGCGCCATTCGCTCGACTGTCACCAATCATATCGTTCATCCGACTCAACTTGGCTTGAGTGTCTTCAGCATCCGTTTCAGTATCGACATCAACACCTTCACTGTCAGCATTCTCAGCCGCATTTTTCAAGTTCTCTAACTTAGTCTTAGTATCGTCAGCATTAGTACTTGTCTTTGCTTCAACCGGAGACAAGCCCAACATGCTAGTCAACCAATAGAAAGCCAATGAAGATACGCTAGTCAAGGTTGCATCCGCGTTAGTGTTAGTAATCAAGGTCCGTGTATCACTGTCTGGGATAACACCCCAAGCAACTAACAAGTTGTGCATCTGTTGCTCAGCATCAGGTGCGTTAGTGTCAATGTTGGCATACTTACTTCTGAATTCCTCATTGTTCCATAGCCCCATCTGTTCAATGGTCTTTTGAATGTCATCATGAGGTACTTCCATCTTCAAGACAGCAATCTTCTGTTCAAGCGTCAAGTTTTGCCAAATACCCAATTCATACAAGGCATTTTCCAATAAGTCAGCCCCGTAGTATTTAGTTTTTAACTCTTGAACTTTAGGCTCAATCTGCTCCCAGGTAACGCCTAGACTTTCAAGTAAGGCGTCGAATTGCTCCTTACCTTCCGTCTTGATTTTGGCTTGTTTTTCTTCCAACGTTAGGAAGTCCCATTCAGTCTTAGTCTCTAAGATCTTCTGAATCAGTTCTTTAACGTTGCTATCAACATGGGCATCCTTAGATAAGAGTTGCAAGTCATTCCAGGTTAGCCCCATCGTGTGGACCTTCTGGATGAATTCATCTAGTTGATCCGTAGATAAAGCCCCAGCAGTTGTGTCCTTATCTTTTGCAAACGTATTGACCGCCTTATTCCATCGGAGCATAGCGGAAGACACCGCGTCACCCATTTCCTTAGAGTAAGTGATAAGGTTCTTGATTGGCTCAGCGAATTTTTCAGCATTAGGCCCTTGTTCGAAGATTTTACGAACCTTATCAACAGTTGTACCGGCAGCTTCAGCAACACCTTCTAGGAACGTTTGATACTCATGCTCATTCTGCATAAGTTGTTCCTTGGTTTTACCATACTGTCTGAGGTGAAGCTCTAAAGTAGACTGAATATTTTCTTCTTCTAATGCAGATAGCCTTGCTAAGTGCTTCTTTTTGATAGCTTCCATCTGGGTATTGTACTGTTCTTCAGTAATCTTCCCAGCCTTTTTCATCGCAAACAAGGCATCTTGTTGTTTCTGATAAAGTTCAGTCTCAGATGCAAGTGCTGAATCAATATAGTTTAATCTAGCGCCAAGTTCTTCCACAGTTAATTCAGTAAGATTCTTAGTTAAAGTAGAGTAAATTTGTTCGTACTGTTGTGCATTCTGAGCTAATGATTCAGCATAATAGCGCATCACCTTGTCAGACAAGGCCATCACTTCAGATTGGTATTCAGGTTTCAATACACCTTCAGGATCTAATCCGCTGGTTTGAAGTTCTTGAATTCGTTTAACGGCATTCTCAGCTTCAGTAGCTTTGTCTTGAATATCCTTGATAGTCGCATCAAAGCTTTCTTTCAGAGCTTCCTGGACATCTTTAGGCAAAGCCTTGAAGTTTTCTTTAAGTTTAGCCACCTTTTCGTCACTCAGTTTTCTGACTTCCTCAGAAATTCCAGATAGACTAGTTGCTAAACCGTCCATGCTAATCCCTTTGCCAATATTACCCATTTCAACCGATACACCTTGGATATGCTCACGCATAGCCCTGAGTGATTCAGCTTGTTTCTGAGTAATACCGCTTATATCAGGGAACTCCTTAGCCCTCGTGTAAGCATTCCAGGCTTCTTCACCCCAAGTTTTCCAGGCGACATAGCCAAGCGCAAGAGCTGCAGTTACACCAGCAACACCTAGTACAACAGGGTTGAATGCTGCACCCAACATACCAATGCCACCCGTAATATCACCGGCTAGCATAGTGGCGAATGCACCGCTTAACTTACCAACTCCAGTAAATAAGGTCCCAGTCATCTTAAGAAGATTACCGCCAGTCGTAATCAGTGACCCAAACATAGAGAGTACAGGCCCACCAACTAAGGCGAATGCACCGAACGATACAATGTTTTTCTTAGTCGCATCATCCAAATTACTAAACCACTTAGCGAAGTCTTGAACCTTACTTACCAACCCATCAGAGTTGTTAATCAGATCATTGATAGCAGGCAATAAGGCATTACCAATCTGAACTGACAATAGGTAAGCGTTGTTCTTAGCAATTTCCCATTGAGATTTAGTTGAGTTCAATTGCTCATTGTACTCTTTGTCTAAGGCAGTCCCTTCCTTGTAAGCTTCATTAGCTAAGTTTAAGGACTTATGTAGCACCTCACTACCATTAGCAAGTTTCAGCAAGGTGTCACGCAAACGAACTTCCTTAATTTTCATCCCGTTTAGGACATCTACTACATCGCCACCCTCGGCCTTGATACGGGCTAACCCATCAATGAAGGCAGTAAAGGCAGCAGAACTACTTTGTTGATACAAGGACTTGAATTCTTCAGACGTCATGCCAGCCACTTTAGCGAAGTTCTCTAGCTTGTGGCCACCGGCAGATACGGCACTTGCCATATTGACGAAGAATTTAGAAACCGCAGAACCCCCACGTTCAGCAGCAATACCTAACGAACTCAAGGCAGCAGAGATACCCAGAATGTCAGCTTCACTAACCCCTAAAGTATTCAACGTACCGACCAAAGCACTAGCCATCGACATGATTTCAGTTTCAGTCGTAGCAGAGTTGTTACCTAAGTGGACCAAGGCCGACCCAATACGCTCGATATTGGCCACCCCAGTACCAGTAACGTTGGTAAACCGTGCAATCGCATTGGATGCTTCCTCACTAGATAACGAGGTAGCCGTACCAATCTTTGCCATTACCTGGGTGAATCGGGCCAAGTCATCTTGCTTAACCCCTAATTGACCCGCAATAGACGCGAGGTTTTCTAATTCACCAACCGCAATTGGCATCGTGCGGCCCATTTGCATAATCTGCTCACTGAACACTTTCATTTGTTCAGCAGATGCGCCAGTAGTCTTACGGACCTGAACCAATCCCGATTCATAATCAACCGCATTCTTAATGAAGTACCCACCGGCAGCAGATGCAATCACACCCAATTGAGTCAGACCATTACCGACTTCTTTAACGCCACGACCAAGACCAACCATCTTATTGCCCACGTAATCAAAGCCACGCCCCATCTTGGTAGCCCAGCTATTCTCTGTATGCAATTGTTTTTGGAATTGGCTATACCGTTGGCTTAAGGCATACATTTCAGCCTTAAGGTTATTGATATTCCGTTCGTTCTGCTTGAAGGCAGTACTACTTTGTTTCCCTGATTCAATCAGGGTTTGTTGACGTTGATTATACTGATCCAACAAGGCATTCATGCCTTGATACTCAGTCTTCATGTTGTTTAAGGCTACACGCCCAGTACTCATGGCCCAACTATGGTCCTTAGTCATTTGAATACTAGTTCTTGTTGCCTTACCGAAAGAAGCAAGTTCGCGCTTGGCTGAAGCAATCCCACGGTCAAACTTCGTCCCATCAAAGGAAAGTTCAACAACCAATTGACCTGCTAGATTTTCCGCCATAAGTCACCGCCCTTTCTTTATCTTATACCTGGTCTATGAAGTACACTTCTTCCTCGGCCCCTAGTTCATCGTTAATAAGTTCTAAGGTCCGATAGAATGGTTGCTTGTCGATTGTACTAGCATCCCAATTGTACTTATCCATCAGGTACTTATAAGTCTGTTTAATAATGGTTAATAGACTTACTTCCGACCAGTCGCGCTTACTTTTTTGGACTTTTTTTCAGCAACTTCCTTTTGATTAAAGGCCAGTTCAAAAATATCTCTAGCCATTTGATATAGACCAGACGCACTAGGGAAGAAAGCCCCTTGGATGAATTCATCGTATGTAAACTGATCATTGAAGAAGGAAACAATAAGCTGAGCAGATAACTCCAAATCTTCTTGAGGCTTAAACAATTCAGCTCGTTCTTCTTCAGATAGAGTTTCATCCTCAATGTTGTCTTGAATCATTGCCATAGTAGCAGCAACCTGTTTGTCCAACCGTTCTTGCCATTCAAGCGCCAATCGCATAGTCTTGAAGTTGATTTCATTTTGGACGAACGTTTTAGTTTTGCCGCCAATTTTAATATCTAATTTCATGATGATTACTCCTTATAAATAAAGGACGGTATTACCCGCCCTTTCGATATTGAATGCCCTATGGCCCAACTTGTCCAGCAGGCGCACCAGGAGGTGTGCCCACTGGAGAAGCAGGACTAGGGCTTACGACTTTGCTATTTTAGTTGGACGGCCTTCTTCTTCGTCGTGTGTAGCAGTCTTGCCACCCAAGAGTTGGACTTTCTTGTACCAGTTGTCAACAACATCCTTGTTGTTGTCGTTACCCACTACTTGTTGCCCGTATGAGCCGGTGTGCGCACATAACGCAGATACAGCAGTAATCTTAGGTGTTTGATAGTTGAGGTTTTCACCGCGAGTCTCGTAAGTTTCGTCAGGCAACATGAATTTAACCTTGTTAAGAACACGGTATTCTGTTGAGCCATCTGAACGAGGAGCCTCGAATAAGACAGCAACCCACGGCGCTTGATCATCAGGGCCAACCGCAATCATCCCATTTTCGTCAATCTTGTGACCCAATAGAAGTGCTTGGTCTTCTAGTTCCAATTGGTTGATTTCAAATGATAAATCATACCCAGTTACAGATGAGTTAGATTCATCTAATGAGTCATCTGCATATAACTTACCTTCAGCAGTCTTAGGTTTAACATCAACCTTAATGTTTTTAGCTAATTGTAAGATTTTGTGGTATTCCAACGCTTCAGTGGTGTCTTTCTTTAAGACAGCAACAGCAAATTTCTTTAACCCAATACGTTTTGGCATGTAAAGTTCCTTCTTTCTTTAGTTAATAGTAACTACTGTTCACTCAATACTTTAGATTTCTTTGTTCCAAACTTACCGATAGGGAACTTATAACCCTTGTAATAAGTGGCATCGTATAAAACCTTTTCTCGGTGCATATAGTAGTCATAGAGTTCTCGACTCAAGACAGCCCGTACATGGACGGTCCAGTGAATCAAGTTAGTAAATGAATTTCGTTGAGTATAGACATGAATCTGACTAAACCCAATTTCATACAGAGCCTTAAGGATATGATCCCTAATTTCCGTATATTCCATGTCATCGCAGTAATATGTTAGTTCAAAGGTATGACGATACGTTTCCACATCATCATCTGCACCAGAACGACCAGCACCTGCTATTTCATGGTAGACAATAGATGGATATAAGCCACTCACATTTGAATTGGCCCGAATCAACGGCACGCCGCCTGTATCACGGCCAACCAATTTGACAATCTCAGGAGAGTTAAGCAACTTATATTGAATCAGACGCTCAATATTCATACGCCACCTCCAATCAATGACCTAATACCATCCGCCAACGTTCGTTCAATTGATGGTCCAGTTGCACTAATCGTTCTCTCAACGATTCTTCGTGGGCGAATACCAGTAGGATTACCCTTTGAATAGGTACCATCGTTGACAAAGTACATGCGCCACGCAACGTTAGAATCGTAACCGGCCTTAACAGACTTGTGCATCGTCTTGTCAGTCCGTACATTCCCAACCTTTACATGGTCTCGTGCATGCCCATAGCGAATACCTGGACCTAGTGGAGTATTATTCACCAATGCACTCTTATAGATTTCAGCCCCTTCTCTTAGGACATGGTTTGCACCATCCCCAACCTTACGGACCGTAGTATCTAAATTCGCAATGGTTTGTTCTAACCCCTTTAAGTCAAAAGAATAACCAGACATTATCGAGCACCCCCATCTTCCAATGCTTCAGCAAGGAATCTTATCCGGTCAGATAATCCTGAAGTGTCCCCAACAATAGATACCTGGTACATCTTCCCTCGATATTCAACACGATGAGCACTTGTCAGCTTAGTAGTATAGCGACACTCAAATTCCAATCGGTCACGCAGTATCTGGCCACCAGACACTATCGTTTCCAACTGTTCACGGAATATGGTGATTTCGCGACACCATAGTGAAAACACCTCTTTCCAAGTGAAGATAGCTTGACCCGTTTCTGGGTCAAACTCATTCTCTTGTTCAAGGACTTTCACCTTATGGCGCATATCACTAGCTTTGGCCTTCTTCATCCGACTTCACCGCCTTCTTAGGTAGAAAACGCAACGTATTGATAAGGCCCACCAGTGCACGCGGAAGATAATCAGCGTTACGGTGTTCTTCACCTAATGAATCACGATTTTCTAGCCAGTGGCCAACAATCAAGCGGATGACCGTACCAGTCATCGGATTATCCTTATGGAACGCCCCAGCACCAACCAGGAGTGCCTGGGCACCCAGGATATAGGCTTTAATCGTTGGAATTTCGTCAGGATCATATCGTTGCTCATCCGCAATTTCAGACCCCTCTACCAAGTAATCGGTAAAGGGGTTGAATTCCTTCTGAACTTCCACAGTTTCTAAGGCTTCCATCTAGGCACCTCCGCTACTATGGTAAGGTGATTTCGCATGCAATCAATGCGTCCTTATCCAATGAGATAACATCGAATCGGTCAATTACGCGGACATCAGTACTGTTACGCAAGAACGCCTTGCCCCCAATGTCAGTAGTTGCCACTTCGTACACGCCACGATCATACAAGCGCAATGCTTCTTTGGAATCACCAATGAAGACCGGAACCTTCTTAGTGTTGGTCTTAAGTGTCCCATTAGGTAACACCACAATTTCCAACCCTTTAAGGCGTTTCTTAGTAGGGTCTTTGACATCGTCCTCAATGTAGCCACGGCCATCCTTGTCTTCTAAGCTATCCAAGAAGTCAAAACCATCTTGGTTAGTGATGATCTTAGCCGTTGGCAAGAATGCAGCGTCCAAGGTTACGTTGATAACTTTCTTGATAGCTTTAATGTCAGCCAAGGCCACTTTAGTCCCAGTGTAAGTTGCAGTCAGCACGTCAAGAATCTTCTTGTTACGAGTAGCAATAGATTTCTTAGCAATGAATCGCGCAACATAAGCCATCAAGTTTTGGTCTGTATCTTGTAACAAGGTACGTGGAATTGGCAAGATACCACCGTAGTCTTTGATATCGTATGTTTTAGTTTCAAACTTGCCAGATTCAACTTCTGGAATTTCATCCCACTGAGCAATATTTGCGAACGGTGTGATTTCTGCTAATTTCTCGTAAGTGAAGGTACCTTTCACAACAGCAGTGAAGGTCACATCTACTAATTGGCTCAAATCAAATTGGCCTTGGCGTTTGTACTCTTGAATCAAGGTAGACACAGCTTTAGGAACGATGAAACCACCGTTTGCATCAACGCTAGATTCAAAGTGACCAACAGTAGGCGCCATGCTAGCACGTTTTTCCATTTCATGGTAGAGTTCCATGTCACGTTGACTCAACTTTTGATGACGGAACGCCCGAATGAACGCACCTTCATATTCCTTGTCTAAGTCTTCATTAGACAGGGAACGGACTTCAGAAGCCCCAACAGGTTCCACAGAAGGCGTTTCTAATGCATCATGGTTAGGGATTTGCATCCCACGTTGTTCTTGAATCATCTTGATACGGTCATTTAAGTCCAAGATTTCTTGGTTCAGAGCCCGTACTTCTGCCATATCAGACTGATGGTCAGCTGATAATTCATTGAATCGGCTTCGTTTTTCAGCCAACAACGCTAATAATTCTCGTAAATTCATAGTATTACTCCTTTAATTTTCATTTTTTGACACAAAAATAGCCGGCTACACGCCAGCTTGTTGCATACGCATCATCATAATCTCAATCTCCCGCTTTCGGATTTCGACATCATGCTGATTATTTTCTTGTTCTTCCGCCTTGAAGGCTTCAAAACTTCTAAGAGATACAGTACTTTCTGTATCCTCATAGGCCGGATTAGTCACCACAGACACATCATGGATAGCTTTAATCTTCTTAACAGTCCGAATATAGCTACCATCAGATCGCTTACTATACTCCACACCTTTCTCCTCAGTGGTGAAGGCGAAACTACACTTAGCAATAAGCCCACTTCGCATGTTCACCACCAAATCCCTAGCATAGCTAGTATCAGTTGGACAAACTTCGAAGTATAGACCAATGTCGTCCACCTTAAGTTCAAGATTGACATTAGATCTTCCTAGTGGAAGGTTCGAGTCATGGTTAATCAAAGCCACCACATCCGACATATCAGCACCATCCAAGCAACGCTTATCAAGGGTTTCGTAGACTTTCTTCCCCAAGAACCCCAGATTATGGCTCATAGTATCAAACTTCAAGGCATAACCACGAATGACAGGCATGGTTGATACTTCATCGCCATTGACTTCCAAGGACCGAACCTCAGCTAACTCACCGTACGTTCTAATATCATGCTTGTTCTTTGTCAATATCATCACCCCCTTTCCCTTGCCCATTCAGCGCTTCACCGAATTTATTGTCTTGGTAAGCTTCGATATTGTCAGCAGGAGCCAAGTTCAGCGTCATGAACGGCTTATCAGCGACTTCCAGTCCATATGGTGGCAACTCATTCATTGCCCGCACCTCATTGATGGTGTTAATGCCATACTGCATGTGGATAGCATGGACCTTAGCCCGTGCTTCGCTATCTCCACGCAACTCACTATCCATATTGAACTTGACATAATACCCCGCTGCTCGTTCCTTCTCCGTGAACAGCTTCAGGTTGAATTCATATTCAATCTGAGTCACCCACGGTTGTAAGGTGTTCTTAACGTAGTCCAAGGACTGGTGCTCAATGTTGGTGTAAGTTGCGTTGGCCAAGTCGTTAATCTTATGAAGTGGCACCTTGAAGATGGCCGCAATTCGTTGCGCGTTGTACTTCTGAGCGTCTAGCCATTGCATATCTGCTTGACTAATACCAATCTGCTGATAATCCAAACCGGAATCAATGATACCGATTGGTTGACCCTCATTGACTTTTCGCCACTCAGCGCGCATAAGATCTTTAGCTTCTGGAGTTACTTGCCCAGAAGCCTTTAAGATACCTTGTGGCGAACCGCCACCCTCAATCAATTCACGATTGTATCTAGCTGCCGCGTCATTACTTTCTAACTGAACCCTTACACTTGCAATTGGTGATAACCCCTCAATCCCATTCTTAGACATCCCCTTAATGTGAATGACTTCAGATGGATATAAGGCCACCGGTTTGCCCATGTAAGTAGTTTGATAGAACAATTCACCGTCAGTTGATATGATCGGACGAGTTAGACTAGCCTTCATTGGCAGCAATTCTTCCGGCTTACCATCTTTTCCAAGCTTGATATAAGCGTAGAAGTTACCATAGGTGCAAACATCCGTCATCATCAGCTTAACGAAGTTGAATGGGTTCATATACCGGTTAGGCTTCACCCTTAGTAGATTATGGGCGTAAGAATCAGTTACAACCTGTATGTTACGACCAACTGACCGATAGCACTTGAACGGAAGCTTAGCAATGTCATCACTCAATACGTTAATACATGCGTATACCGTATCAAATAATAGCGCAGTGTTTGATTCTGCTTGCAATGCCTTCACATTATTCTGACCGAAGATTTGAAACAGAGAACCCCATCCCTTATCCAACTCCATAGACAGGATATTTGTTGGTTCTCTACCCATCGAACGCGAACTAAACAGCTTCTCTAGCATTTATTCACCCCCTTTCTCGTCTGTTTGAAGGCATTAAACTAGCCAATTTAAGCAATATCAATCCCCAAATTATCAATGCTAGGCCCAATACAAGATAGCCAACTATCTTGTGCAACATGAACCCAACTAATACCAGGAAGGCAGTGCCAATAAGCATCAGTAATTCAGCAAGTATAACCATGTTCCACCTCCTAGAATGAGAATTTACCAGACATAACATAGTCATTTAGATTGAAGTTCTGACTGTCATACATTGCCAACGAGAAGGCATTGATAATGGCGGCCAACGGGTCAATCTTATCCCGTGATTTTTTCTTGCTTATCTTAATGTTTTGGTTGCTATCCTCGTCCACAACGGCGTTACTAGCAGCCCATTTAAGCAACTTATCGTCTGCATGGTGTAGTTTCCCGGAATATAAAGCGTCTCGGAAGCCCTTAGTAGCCTCAGTAAGTCCAACAATCGTCTGCTTAACCTCAACAATCTCTACCCCTTCAGATGCCAACTCAGTGAAGAAGTAAGTACCGTTCCACATATCGACTCCAACTGATTTGCAACCATACATAGCAGATAGACGCATCAAATCTTCCTTCAAGTAGGCGTAATCGACTACATCGCCATCAGTTAATGTCAATTCTCCGCGTTCCTCGAACAAGTCAAACCGTATTCTATCTCGACTCATCCTCTCATTGAACGTATTGCTTGGCATATAGGACAACTGACCGCATACATAGCGCCCTTCTTTTACGGCAACCCACCCTAACGAGGTCAAATCGACCTTAGAAGATAAGTCAATACCATAGTAGACAGAAGCACCTTGCAGAAAGTCTTTGATATAGTCATCATCGACTGTCCGTTCGTTCCACTTATTCATCTTCAAGAAGCCAGTTTCTTTTTGGTCTACCCATACGTCCATGTTCTTAGTCATAAACGAACGCATCTTTTCGGGTTGATCTAGAGCTTCTTTCAATTGGTTTCGTAAATATTCAAGGCCCTTTGGATAAGTAGCAACAATCGGATTGGCCTTTATCCAGTTAGATTCATCCTTGACATCATCTCCTTGGTCCAATTCATAGATGGCAACAAATATCGTGTCGTTCTCAGTATCAGTTTCAGGATTGATAATGTCCTTACAGTAACCATAGAAGGAATAGCAAGGATAAGATAAGTCAAACCCTGCAGTTGTAATGTACGCCAGCAGTGGCTGGAATCGAGATACAAACCCGGTCTCAATACCGTCCACAATTTCATTCGTTTCGTGAGCCGTTCCGTACTCGTCGATAATACCTACACTAGGGTTAGTACCATCACCACGTTTTCTGGCTTCACGAGACAGAGCCTTAATAACCGAACCGTTCTTACTAAACGTAAGTTTCTTGTAAGCTTCTCTAAACTTGCCTTTCAACAAGTCAGCACCATGAATCTGGTTAACAATTTCGTTGTAACACAGATCCGATTGGTCCTTAATCCACCCAGCAATGTAGATTTCTTCCATCTCATTAGAAAGGGATGCAATGTAGCTTGATACAATCGCCAAAAACTGAGTTTTGGCATTCTTACGAGCCTTCTGAATATAGACTTTACGGAAGCGTCTAGCACCATCTGCCTTGTTTTTGAAGCAGAAGATATTACATGCTTCCCACAGTTGTGAGATATGAAGTTCAATTGGCTGCCCTGCTAGCACCCCTTTAGTATGCTTAAACAACTTAGCCCATCGGTAGAATCTGAATAACTCATTCCATTCAATATAAAAAGGACAGTCCTCATCGGTTTCTGCCCTCTCAACATCTTTTAGAAATCGTTTCATGCTCCACTTCATGGCCACACACTGTCTTATGGTCCCATCCAGAGAGTCATTAGCATATTGCATGACCTGTTCTTTAAGTAATGCAACTTCATTATCGAACTTCACTACAAATCACCACCAAAGAGAATCTGTTCTTCAGTGAGTGGTTCTTTCTTGTCTTCTTCATTGCGTTTCAACTTGCTTCGACTAACCATCGTCAACCCAAGTTCTTTAGCAAGGATAGTAGCTTGAGAGAAGTACTCTTTTTGAACCTTCAGTACTGGAAGGTACTTCTTGTTGGCCACACCCATTTTGCGAAGCTCGACAGTTGCCTTACGATATCCTTCAACTGCAATCAGATACATGCTGAGCGCATCATCATCAACGTTTGATAAGATGCCGAACTCCTTGAACTGTTCGACAATCCAGAAGAACCTTTTATGCAGTGCGTCCGGAAGGAATTCGCTAGGTTTAATGTCCTCACAAGACATTGCAACCTCTTCCGCTTCACGTTCTGCTAGTTCAGCTTTAGTGAAGTGCTTTGCGCTACCCTCTTTTGCAAGCTTAGACGGCATTTTCGTTCTTGCCATTAAACCACCACCTTTCCTTTTATTAAATATAATCGTATTGAAGTGTTACAATATACTATTTTAGCTATATTTACCCCCAGAAAAAAATGCTGAAAAGGGAATTTTGTGCGGAGTTGAG
>QWCC01000406.1_pt1 | contig 42640 bp, 29 predicted proteins | sample 1972491 | NCBI WGS metagenome assembly QWCC01 (sample SAMN09866718, study PRJNA288562) | Human oral metagenome isolate term5_saliva, whole genome shotgun sequencing... | isolation source: mouth | host: Homo sapiens | place: USA: California
TCAGCAGCGGCTGCACCGCCGGCTGCGGGACCGGCTACTGCCACAGCTGCAGCTGCGGGTTCGATGCCGTATTCTTCCTTGAGGATGGTTGCGAGTTCGTTTACTTCTTTTACAGTAAGATTTACCAGTTCTTCTGCAATTGCTTTGATGTCTGCCATTGTAGTAGTTATTTATTTGTTTATTGAATGCTTGGAGGGGTTGCCCCGAAGGGCTTGGTAAGTTGTCTGTCGCGCTGAGCGACAGACAAGGATTACTCGGGACGTTCGCCGAGCGTTTTGAGTACGCCGTGAATGGTTTGACCTGCGCTGGAGAGTGCAGAGATAACATTCTTCGCGGGGCTTTGCAGCAATGCCACAACGTCTGCGAGAACTTCTGCCTTGCTCTTGATTGCGCAAAGTGTCTCGAGGTGCTCAGCACCCACATACACGCCTTCTTCCGCATAGGCAGCTTTCAGAGCGGGGATACCCGTTTCCTTACCGGCTTCCTTGATCAGCTTCGCGGGAGCGTTAGCCACATCGCAGAAGAGAACGGCCGTCGTGCCTTTCAGCACATCACCGAAAGCGCTGAAATCGTTCTCAGCAGCTTCGAAAGCCTTCTCGAGGAGCGTGTTCTTCACCACTACCATCTTGATACCGCTCTTGAAGCACTGACGACGAAGATCGCTCGTCTTGCCTGCATTCAGACCGGTCACATCTACGAGGTAGAAGTGTGCGTATTCTTTCAGTTGTTCACCGAGTCGTTCGATGATGAGGGCTTTATCTTCCTTTCTCATGATGATAATCTGTTATTTTGCAGCTTCTTCGATGGCTTTGGGATCAACTTTGACACCCTTGCTCATTGTGGAAGAAAGATAAATACTCTTGATATAGGTACCCTTGCAGGCTTCAGCTTGATGATTGCGCTGAGGAACTCGCGGGCATTGCCGGCCATCTTTTCAGCGTCGAAAGACACCTTACCGATGGAGGCGTGTACGATACCGGCCTTGTCGACCTTGAAGTCGATCTTACCCGATTTCACTTCGCGAATGGCCTTGGCAACGTCCATCGTCACCGTACCGCTCTTGGGGTTAGGCATGAGACCACGGGGACCAAGTACGCGTCCGAGCGCACCGATCTTACCCATGATGGCAGGCATCGTGATGATCACATCGATGTCGGTCCAACCGCCCTTGATTTTGTCGATATATTCGTCGAGACCTACATAGTCGGCTCCGGCTTCCTTCGCGGCAGCTTCCTGATCGGGGGTGCAGAGGCAGAGCACACGCACCACCTTACCGGTTCCGTGGGGAAGGGCTACAACACCGCGTACCATCTGGTTGGCCTTACGGGGGTCAACACCGAGACGTACGTCGATGTCGAAAGAAGCGTCGAACTTGGTCGTGGTGACTTCTTTCACCAGCGCGCAAGCTTCTGCAAGAGAATAAGCCTTACCTGCTTCAATCTTTCCGGCTACCAACTTTTGATTCTTCGTAAGTTTACTCATTGTTCAAAAATTGAAAAGCCGTTCCGGCAACGAGGCGCATTGCGCTCTCTACCGTGAAGCAGTTGAGGTCGGGCATTTTATCTTCTGCGATGGTCTTCACTTGATCCCAAGTGAGTTCTGCCACCTTGTTACGGTTAGGCTGGGCCGAACCGCTCTTGATCTTGGCAGCTTCCAGCAGCTGAACTGCAACGGGAGGAGTCTTAACGATGAAGGTGAAAGACTTGTCGTTGTAATACGTAATCACAACGGGCAGCACCTTACCGGCCTTCTCCTGCGTGCGGGCGTTGAACTGCTTGCAGAAATCCATGATATTGATACCCTTAGAACCGAGGGCGGGACCTACGGGAGGGCTAGGATTTGCAGCACCACCTTTGATTTGGAGCTTAAGTTGTCCAGCAATTTCTTTTGCCATTGTGTCGTCATAAATCGGAATGTAGCGTAACCTGCATTCCTTTTTATTCCTTCTCTACGTCCATAAAACCAAGTGTGATGGGCTGCGAGCGTCCGAAGACCTTCACACTGACGGACACCTGCTGCTTCTCCTCGTCGATATGATCGACTTGACCGGAGAAGCCCTTGAACGGGCCGTTCATGACCTTCACTCCATCGCCTAAGACGAATGGAACCACTACCTCTACACCCTCTTCGGGGTCTTCGGATTGGGCCAAGATACGATTCACTTCGCTATCACGAAGGGGAACGGGATTTTCCATTCCTCCGAGAAAACCAAGGCAGTTGGGAGTACTGCGCAATTCATGAGCTATTTCGCCCACCAGTTTCGCCTCTACAAGGATATAACCCGGCATAGAAAGCCTCTCCTTCACGACACGCTTGTTGCCCTGAGTTGTGATTACCTTCTCTGTCGGGATGAAAACTTGAGAAACAAAACCTCCAAGACGACCGTTTTTGATTTCGGCGTCAATATACTCCTTAACCTTGGCTTCTTTTCCACTTACGGCACGCAGTACGTACCATTTCATTTCTACTTCAGCCATAACGAGTATTTAGTGTTGGTAGACAAAATCCATGATCCTCTCGAAAAGTTTATCTTCCGCAAAAACCACAATTGCAATGAGAATGGAAGCGACTAGCACTACAATTGCGCTGTGCATCAATTCGCGGCGATTGGGCCAAGTGGTATTATGAACTAATTCCGAATACGAATCCTTACAATACTTGATTAGATCCATAATTTCAATTTTAGCACGGGAAGAGAGGCTCGAACTCCCGACACCTGGTTTTGGAGACCAGTGCTCTACCAACTGAGCTATTCCCGTAGGGAAGGTTCCGACCCGGCTTCGAGCCGGAACCTTTTATTATGCGTTCGACAGCAAGCTGTCGTTGAGCGCTTGATTAGTCAAGGATCTCGGTGATCTGACCGGAACCTACCGTGCGGCCACCTTCGCGGATAGCGAAACGAAGACCTACGTTGAGGGCAACGGCGTAGATGAGTTCAACCGTGATTTCCACGTTGTCACCGGGCATTACCATTTCAACGCCTTCGGGGAGGTGAATTTCACCCGTGCAGTCCATCGTGCGGAGATAGAACTGGGGACGATACTTGTTACCGAAGGGAGTGTGACGACCACCTTCTTCCTTCTTGAGGACGTAGATCGAAGCCTTGAACTTCTTGTGAGGCTTGATAACACCGGGGTGGGTGATTACCATACCACGCTTGATTTCCTGCTTGTCGATACCGCGGAGAAGAAGACCTACGTTGTCACCGGCTTCACCCTGATCGAGCAACTTGCGGAACATTTCCACACCGGTTACAACCGACTTCTTATCCTCACCGAGACCGAGGATCTGAACTTCGTCACCAACCTTAACGACACCCGTTTCAACACGACCGGTGGCAACCGTACCACGACCGGTGATCGAGAAGACGTCTTCGACAGGCATCAAGAAGGGCTTATCACGATCGCGTTCGGGCTCCTGGATCCAAGAGTCAACAGCGTCCATAAGCTTCATTACGCTTTCTTCCCATTCGGGTACACCGTTGAGTGCACCGAGTGCAGAACCACGAATGATGGGCGTATCCTCTTCGAAGTCGTACTGCGAGAGAAGATCCTGCATGTCCATTTCAACGAGTTCGAGCATCTCTTCGTCGTCAACCATGTCGCACTTGTTGAGGAACACAACGAGGCGGGGTACGTTCACCTGACGAGCGAGCAAGATGTGCTCACGAGTCTGAGGCATCGGACCGTCAGTTGCAGCCACTACAATGATAGCACCGTCCATCTGGGCAGCACCCGTTACCATGTTCTTCACATAGTCGGCGTGACCCGGGCAGTCCACGTGAGCATAGTGACGCTTAGCAGTCTCATATTCAACGTGCGAAGTGTTGATCGTGATACCACGTTCTTTTTCTTCGGGGGCGTTGTCGATCTGATCGAAAGACTTCTTTTCGGAGAGACCCTTCTTTGCAAGCACTTCAGTGATAGCGGCAGTAAGAGTAGTCTTACCGTGGTCGACGTGACCAATCGTACCAATGTTTACGTGCGGTTTGGTACGCTCGAAATGTTCTTTTGCCATTGTAGTGGTTATATTTGATTGTTTATATTCGTCTGAACAAAAAGAGACCGGAGAAAATTCATACACCTCTCCAATCTCCCTTAGAGAGCTGTTAGTGAGACTTGAACTCACGACCTCTTCCTTACCAAGGAAGTGCTCTACCGCTGAGCTATAACAGCAAAATATTTGAGCGGGAAACGGGGCTCAAACCCGCAACCCCCAGCTTGGAAGGCTAGTGCTCTATCAATTGAGCTATTCCCGCAAAACCTCCGGAGAGGTGGGTAGTGATGGATTCGAACCACCGAAGGCGTAAGCCAGCAGATTTACAGTCTGCCCCATTTGGCCACTCTGGTAACTACCCTTTCAAGAATGCGGATCCGCCTTCAACTGCGTCGAATCGCGGTGCGTTCCCGATTTCGAGTGCAAAGGTAGGCATTTATTTCAGACCCGCAAACTTTTCGGCTGTTTTTTTTCTTCTCAGCCGTGATTTTCTTTATTCTCTGCCAATTCTCGGCGGGCGACATCGACGCAGAGATCCACGGCCTCTTCGAAGGTGTCGGCCACTTTCTCCGTGTGAATGCTGCGTCCCGGCAAGACGACATGCAGTTTTGCCTCCTTATTGTTGGCCGTCTCGGGTTTCACCACTTGAAGCGTGAGTTCCACATTCTGCACCTCGCCATGCTTTTCGAGCTTAGCGATTTTCTTATCAATGAAAGCCACAAGTTTTTCGGTGGCGTTGAAACGAAGCGTTTGAAGTTTGAATTCCATGGTGTCCTCCTTTGATGTGTTTGGTGTTTTACGGAGTGTTTGTTGATCGCCCCAGCTTGTTATGGGGTACACCGCGAATATAGGATTATTTTTTCGAGCCGCCAAATTTTCGTGCAGGTTTTTCGCGCACGCGTACGATACGCGCGCTCAGCAGGTTTCAGAAAAAGACCTTCACCCTTCACCACCCGGTGATAATCATTGTCCATTCAGCGGTTTAGGGGTGAAGACTTTTGCGCTTCGGCGTCTTCACCGAGATGTGAAGGGTGAACATCAAAAGCCTTCACACTTTACAGGATGATTATCAACAACTTACAGCATACAGGTGAAGAGGTGAAGGCAAAAAACAAAAACCACTTGACGCGCGCGCGTGTAAAAGACAGAAGAAAACTGCGTTGCGGAGATGAAAAACAAGATAGCTCCACACGCTTTGAAAAGAAGAGAGTTTCCAAAAGAAAGACGGAAGTTTCCCTCAAAAGCTCCCGTGTTTTAATTGATGCCTGTGCTATCTCAATCAGACAGATGACCGTAATTCTCAGGCAAGCAGTTATTACATTGTTCTATTTGAGGCCCAGACTGATCAGCAAGACTTCTATCCGCATCGTTTTTCTCATTCAGTTTTCTAGCTATGGATTCCTTTCAATGCATACACTCATATAAGCAGAGTCTTTATCGAATGGTTGAAAGGTATTGGGTAACATTTCCTGTGCAAAAGGCAAAACCTCTTTATATTTATCTGGGCTTGTTACTTTGTAAAAGAAATCATACAAGTCGCTAGCTACTCTTATGAATCCAGTAGCCCTAAAGTCAGTGATATAAATATCCATCTCATCCTCCTTACTCATAATATCCCAGAATAGATAATCGCCATTTTCACTGACTCCAAAAGGTATGAGATCTTTTAATTTGGAGTATTCTAAATCAGGGGCTACATCAAACCATAATTCCTCCTTGTTGTCTAATACATCTTGATAGGTCGAAATGATCTCCCGACTTCTGATAAAAAACGAATCGGGATAATCTCCCATAGGAATATATATTATGAAAAGACCACAAGATAGGCCATAACCATATTGCCTAACAAAAGAGACGTAAGATGGGGGGAACTTTTTTCCATTTACAAAAGTAAAATCATGGAGGATAGCGTTCTCTCCCCCTATAACAGCGGGACTACACTTTCCTAAGGTAAAATTCATACAAACAACAACATTGAGTTTTTGTCTACGATTATTTTATACTGCGTCATCAACAATGACATTATCATCTTGATCAATAGCATATATGCTTATTAGCTGAGTTCGGCCAAAGCAATTTGCCTTTCTCTTTCGATGATTTCAATATTAAGCGAAGGCTTTTGGGGCAAGAAACTGTATGCAACCATGGCTGCCATTAGATTCGCGGCAAATCTTCCGATATTTCTGCGACACGCACTACGCTACCCTTTTTCTACACGATCGTGGGGATGGGCAGCCGCATATTGCTGACGTAATTCTGCGACCGTGGTGTGTGTGTAAATGGAAGTGGTGACGACGCTTTCGTGACCCAGCAAACGGCGAATGGCCTCAAGCTGGGCACCGTGGTTGAGCATGGCTGTGGCGAAACTATGGCGAAGCACGTGCGGCGATTTCTTTTGTTGTGTGGTGACGGCCGAAAGCGCTGTTCGCACCATCGTGCGGAGGGTGGAATATCCCAGTCGATGGCCGCGGGAACTGAGGAACAGTGCATTTTCGTCGGTGGAGAAGCGCTGAAGAAACTCGCGACGGACGGGGAGATAATCCCGAAGCGCGTTGGTTAATTCGGCTCCAAAAGGCACGACCCGCTGTTTGTTGCCCTTACCCGTCACGCGGAGTTGCGCCGTAGAGAGGTCTACATCCCCCAAATTCAGTCCCAAAACCTCAGCGGCACGGAGTCCGGTGTGATAAAGCAGGAGAAGAAGGGTGCGGTCGCGACGGCCGGCATAGTCTTCTCCAAACCGATAATAACGAAATAGCCGATCCATCTCGCCCTCGCGAACAAAACCGGGAATTCGCTTAGGGGCCTTGGGGTTGCGCACGTTGTGTGCCGGATCGGAAGAGACAAGACCTTCGCGCAGAAGGTAGCGATAGAACGACCGCAACGCAGAAAGTGAGCGATTGACGGTGTTGGGGGCGTAATTGCTCCGCATGAGATGGGCCAACCATTCGCGTACGTGACCGGTGGCGACGGTTTCCCATGCAATGGTGGGATGCCGGGCGATGAGATAGTCGGCGCAGGCGGTGAGACTGTCTTCGTAGGTGCTGCGCGTGAGCGGAGAACATCCCCGCTGACCGGACATATAGTCGAGAAAACGCGTGATGTGCGCATACATGGGGTGAGTGGGTGTGGAAGACATGCCGATTGGAGGGAGATTAGGGTGATGAAAACGCCGAACTGGCGGAGCGAAGAACGGGAAAATACGAAAAACGCCATCTCCGAGGGGGAGACGGCGCTATGCTTGCGTGTATTCGCGAAGGGGGACTAAAAATTAGTCTTCGTTGCGATGGAGAGCTTGCACATAGATGGCGTGCTCCATGGCGAGACGCTTGCGAACGCTGGGTTTGTCGAACTGTTGGCGGCGACGAAGTTCTTTCACGACACCGGTTCTTTCAAACTTTCTCTTGAATTTCTTGAGGGCGCGTTCGATGTTCTCGCCTTCCTTTACGGGTACAATAATCATTTGTAGTGCTATATTTTTTGTTTTGTAGAATAAGCGTACTGAGATACTTGGTGCAAAAGTACGCATTTTTTCTCGGCCGCAAAGATTTCATCTGTTTTTTCTTGCGACCGCGATGCGAAATTGCATCATTTACCACCGAAAATGGGGGTGTGAAGATGTTATAGCGTGATATTGACTGTCTGGGTGAGAACTATCCCTCCTTTCTAATTTGGGTGGGCGCGAACGAACTCGCGTTGTGGTTTTATCTTGCGCATGCGTTCCCTCTATTCGACCCGAAAGCACGGGAAGAGGGGACTATGTGATCAATTCTTTTATTGAATGATGCGGCGTGCTCCGACGTAGCGACTGCTGAAGTAGGGGTCGGTGGAGTTGTCGACGCGAACGCCGGATGAGGTACTGGCGTGAATGAATTTGAAGCTACCGTTTGCGGAGTTCACTTCCGTAACGATGCCGACGTGCCCTACTCTACTGCCACCACCGCGACCGCCGAAGAAGACGAGATCGCCTTTGCGCATGTCGGCAATACCGGCAACGGGGGCACCCTCGGTGTATTGACTGCGCGAAGAACGGGTGAGCGTGAGGTTGTGCTGACGATAAACGTAGCTGGTGAAACCACTGCAATCGAAACCATTGGGGCCACTTTGTCCGCTGCGATAGGGAACGCCGATGAAGCGGAAAGCAGTGTTGAGCAGGTTTTCGATCATGCCGAGGCGGCCGCTTGCGCTCTGTTTGGAGGCTGCGAGGGCTTCGGGAATGCGGGGGGCTGCAGTTTCGCGATAATGGGTGACGGCTCCGACGAGCTCGATGAGGGCTTGGGGGCGGGATTTGGTGAGTCGGGCCTGTGTGGGCAGCGAATCACCGGTGGCAGCCGCTTGATAGTCGGCTACGTCTTGTGCATAGCGCGCCTGTGTGCCGTTGACGTGGGTGGTCACAAACCACCCGGCGAGCAACGCGGCTGCGCTGAAAAGAATTTTTTTGGCTTTCACGAGTACCTTATTTTGTGGGGTGACTGATGATTACCTCGCGAAGATAGCATTTTTTGTGTAGTCGACCAAACAACTCGGCGGGTTTTCGTGTCTTTTTAGCAAATTCATCGTAAAGTGCAACGAAAAAGGCACGTCAAACCGCCGGTCGGCGATTTGACGTGCCATCTTGTTGAGCAACGACGCGCTTAGAGTTTCTGCGTGTGTCGGATGCTATCGTCGTATTGCACTTGGAGACGAAGGAGTTCCTTCTTCATCTCACGGGTGATTTTTTCCATGCCGGATTTACCATAGAGATTGTGCATCTCGGTGGGATCTGTTTTCAGATCATAGAGTTCCCAAGCATCGATGTCATTGTAGAAATGGATAAGTTTGTAGCGCTCGTTGCGCACGCCGTAGTGGCGACGCACACTGTGCTCAGCGGGATACTCGTAGTAGTGATAGTAGATGCTCTTGCGCCAGTTTTTCGGGTGCTTTCCTTGGAGCAACGGCACGAGCGAAACGCCCTGGATGTCAGCGGGAATGGGGGCCCCGGCCAATTCGAGGAAGGTGGGTGCGTAGTCAATATTCTGCACCATTTCATTGATGTCTCCGCGTGCTTTCAGTCCCTTGGGCAAGTGCATGAGCAAGGGGGTGGCGAGAGATTCCTCGTACATGAAGCGCTTGTCGAACCAGCCGTGTTCGCCCATGTAGAATCCTTGGTCGGAAGTGTAGACCACGAGGGTGTTGTCGAGCAGGCCTTGTTCTTTGAGGTGGTCGAGCAGTCGACCTACGTTGTCATCGAGCGTTTTGACGACTTTAGCATAGTCGCGCATATAACGCTGGAACTTGAACTCGGTGAGGGCGCGTCCGGTGAGATGCCGCTTCTCGAAATCGAGGCTGAGGGAGTCGTAAAAGTGGTCGTAGATGGCGCGATCGCGCGAATTGAGACGACCGATCATGTTGAGGTAGGCGTCCTTGAGGTGCGAACCGCTGTAGGGCGACAGCATTTTGCAGTCGTAGTCGATGGTCATGTCTTTGCCGATTTCCATTTCCGTGAGACCGGCCGCTTTGCGCCCTTCGTAATCGTCATAAAAATTGGCAGGAAGTTCGAAGGTTTTGTCTTCGTATTCGTGCAGATACTTCAACTCGGGGAGCCAGTCGCGATGACAGGCTTTGTGATGCACGAAGAGCGCGAAGGGTTTGCTCTTGTCTCGTTCCTCGTCCAACCAATGAATGGCTTTGTCGGTAATGATGTTGGTGAGATAGCCTTTCGCCACGTAGGAACTGTCGGCATTGTAGAAGTCGGGGTTGTAGTAGTTGCCTTGTGCGGGAAGGATGTCCCAATGGTCGAAACCGGTGGGCTGGCTCACGAGGTGCCACTTGCCGATCAATGCGGTTTGGTAACCGGCTTTTTGGAGCAATTTGGGCATGGTCTGCTGTGCGCCGTTGAAAATGCCGTGCTCGTTGTTGGTGAACCCATTTTTGTGAGAGTGTTTACCAGTGAGCATGCAGGCGCGCGACGGACCACTGAGCGAATTGGCGACAAACGAACGGGTGAATTTCACGCCGTCTTGCGCCACACGGTCGAGGTTGGGGGTCTGAATGTTGCGATGATCATAGGCCGAGAGCATCTGTGCGGTGTGGTCGTCGGTCATGATATAGACGATGTTGTAGCGCTGCTGCGCGGCGGCACAGAGGGGGAGCAAAGCGGCTACGACGGGAAGAAGTTCTTTCTTCATGATCAGAGGGAAGAATTGAAGGTGTTGAGATTTGAAGGCGGAGCAATGACGTGCATTTCGTTCGGACGAGAACGCGCGTACTCCCATCATCGACGCGGTGCGCGCGGTTTTGACGATGGGTTACGGCGATGAGTTGCGGCAAGTACCATGCGATGGTATAGGATATACCTATATATAAGGTATATCGAGGAAAACCCTAAATACCTATATATATACCTGTATATAGAAGATGGCGTCCCTCGTCCACCAAAGGAGGAGGGACGCCGTCGGATGGGTGTATTGTCGCGGGACGTGGGTTATCCCTGTTGCGTCATGGAGTAGACGAGGTCTACGATTTGTTGTGCGAGGGCATCGGCTTCCTCACGCGTATGTGCTTCGGCATACACGCGAATGATGGGTTCGGTGTTCGACTTGCGAAGGTGTACCCACTTGTCGGGGAAATCGATTTTCACGCCGTCGATGTCGGTAATCTGTTCGTTTTTGTAGATTTCCTTCACGCGCTGCAACAGGGCAAAGATATCGGTGGTGGGATTGAGATCGATGCGATTTTTCGAGATGCAGTATTGGGGCAGACTGTCGCGGAGCTCCGAAGCCTTGCAACCCAACTTGGCCAGATGCGTCAAAATGAGCGCAATACCGACCAAAGCGTCGCGACCGGAGTGGGCAGCGGGATAGATTACACCGCCATTGCCTTCGCCGCCGATCACGGCACCGGTTTCTTTCATTTTCGTCACGACGTTCACCTCGCCCACGGCGGCGGGAGCGTAGTTGCAACCGTGCTTTTCGGTGACGTCGCGCAGTCCACGCGAAGAGGAGAGGTTGCTCACGGTATTGCCGGGCGTGTGTTGCAGCACGTAGTCAGCCACGGCCACGAGGGTGTTTTCTTCGCCGAACATGGTGCCGTCTTCGCAGACCAAGGCGAGACGGTCGGCATCGGGGTCGACGACGAAACCAATGTCGTGGCGACCTTTGCGCATGAGGTTGCGGATCTCGCTGAGGTTCTCCTTGAGGGGTTCAGGATTGTGGGAGAAATCGCCGGTGGGTTCGCAGTTGAGCAGCGTCACCTGCGTAACACCGAGCTGACCGAGGAGTTTGGGGATGATAATACCTCCCACAGAATTCACGGCGTCGAGCGCCACGGTGAAGTGGGCGCGACGAATGGCATCAACATCCACGAGTTCGAGCTGCTTGATCACTTCGATGTGACGCTGATCGTAGCTGTAGTTTTGGATGAGACAGCCGAGATTATCGACATCTGCGAACTCGTAAGCTTCGGCATTGGCGGCACGAACGACTTCGCTCGCCTCAGTGGGGGGAAGGAATTCGCCTTTTTCGTTGAGAAATTTGAGGGCGTTCCACTGACGGGGGTTGTGACTGGCGGTGATGATCACGCCGCCGCAGGCACTTTCCATCGATACGGCCAATTCTGTGGTGGGGGTGGAGGCGAGTCCGATGTTGATCACGTCGAAACCCATGCTCATCAGCGTGCCGCAGACGACCTGGCTGACCATCTCGCCGGAGATGCGCGCATCGCGACCGACTACGATCTTGCGACGATACTTGCGACTCACGACCTTTTCGCGCAAGCTGGCGAAAGCAGCCACAGATTTTGCAATATCCACGGGGTTGAGTGTGTCCCCGCTGCGGCCACCGATCGTGCCGCGGAATCCCGAGATTGACTTGATTAGGGTCATATTGTTGTATATTTTGCTGATTGCACTGAGGCGAACCCTTCTGCTACAACGAGTTGGCAGAATCGTCCGTGTTTGACTCTACAAAGATACACACTTCTTATTATTCGCCTGCAAAACCGAGTGGCTTTTTTCCGTCTCCGGAACAGCAAATCGAAAATCGGCCGGACAAAAACGGATTTCGGAAAGGCGCGTGTATAAAAGGAGGGGCGTGCGTATAAAAAATTGTGTCCCGACGACCGATTGGCGACGGGACACATAATAATATAAGAAGTGGCGTGTTCATCGTCCCAACGACGATATCACCACTCTATTTATTTCTTGAACTACTTGTTCTTCGCATCTTGCTGTTGCGCTTGGAGGCGGGCGATCTCAGCCTTGCCGGTGGGCGTTGCAGCATAAGCCTGATAGAAGGCATCGCGATAGTAGATCATCATGTTGAGCGAACGGGGCACGACGTCGCCGAGTTCGAAGTTGTCGGAGAGGAGCATTTCCACACCGGCCCAAACGGCATTTTCGAAACGCACTGCGCCTTTGGCCACCTTCACGTCAGCGTTGGCTTTGTTGAGGGCTGCATAAACGTCTGCACGGTTTTCTTCCGTCACCTCGAAGATCTGGGGGAAGAAAAGGTTGAGGAAGTTCTCGTCCTGATCGTCGCGGAAGTGGATAAAGTCGAGGGTTTCGTACTTGAACTGGAGACCGAAATCAGTCTTTTCGGGGCAGAAGCCCTCTTTCTTGAGGTATTCTTCGAGTTTGTCGCAAAATGCCATATTCTGTTGTTGTTTTGAGTATTAACGCCCGCCACACAACACAAATCGGTCGGTTGCGCGGCAATAGGCACGACTTAGATAATGCAAATATAGGTTTTCCGACTCGTTCTGCCAAACAAATCTTACATTTTTCAATATCAGCTTTCTGAAAGCACTCCCTGGCATTCTGCAAAAATGGCAACCCGCCCACTCATAATCAACAAGTTAACTGACATTTTTACAGCCTATGCAGATAATTCGTCAGTTTTGTCCGTTCGGCAAGGCGCTTGCACAAGAACAAAGCGTCGACGCAACGAGTCGAAAGGGTGAAACGCCCCGCCGAAGCTCGTCGAGCCGCGGTTCGTATGCACAATGCGCGATCAAACACGCAATGCACAATCGGACACGCGAGAAACTCAGCGCCGACCACGATCATTCATTCACACAACGCAAACAACACAATAAATATATGAACTTCGACAATTTCACCATCAAAGCCCAAGAGGCTGTGCAACACGCCGTACAAACGGCACAGCGCACACACCGACAGGCCATCACCGCCACCCATCTTTTGCAGGGGGTCATTGCCGTGGGAGAGAACGTTACGCAGTTTCTCTTCGGCAAAACCGGGGTGAACGCCGAACTCCTTTCCCGTGCACTCGACAGCGAACTCCAAAGCCTGCCCCGCGTTGACGGCGGCGAACCTTATTTGGATCGCGAAGCCAACGCTGCTCTCACCACAGCGCAAGACATTGCGCGCCGCGACGGCGACCAGTTTGTCGGACTCGAACCGCTCCTGCTCGCCCTCCTCACCACCGAAAGCACCGCATCGCGCCTGCTGAAAGACGCCGGTATGACCGCCGACGCGCTCACCGCAGCCATCAAGGAACTCCGCGGCGGACGCAAGGCCGACTCCGCTTCGAGCGAAGACACCTACCAGTCCTTGCAAAAATACGCCCGCGACCTCGTGGCCGAAGCCCGCGACGGCAAATTGGATCCCGTGATCGGACGTGACGAAGAGATTCGTCGGGTGCTGCAAATCCTTTCGCGCCGCACCAAGAACAACCCGATTCTCATCGGCGAACCCGGTACCGGTAAAACCGCCATCGTCGAAGGTTTGGCACAACGCATCGCTCGCGGCGACGTGCCGGAGAACCTGCGCGACAAGCGCGTCTTCTCGCTCGACATGGGTGCGCTCGTGGCCGGTGCCAAGTACAAGGGCGAATTTGAAGAGCGCCTCAAGAGCGTGGTCAACGAAGTGACCGCAGCCCAAGGTGGCATCATCCTCTTCATCGACGAAATCCACACTCTCGTGGGTGCCGGTAAGGGCGAAGGTGCCATGGATGCGGCCAACATTCTCAAACCGGCTTTGGCACGTGGCGAACTTCGCAGCATCGGTGCCACCACCCTCGAAGAATACCAGAAGTATTTCGAGAAAGACAAGGCCCTCGAACGCCGCTTCCAGACGGTGCTCGTCGACGAACCGACTCCCGAAGACGCCATCTCCATCCTGCGCGGACTGAAAGAGCGTTACGAGAACCACCATCACGTGCGCATTCAGGACGATGCCCTCATCGCCGCCGTCACCCTCTCCCATCGCTACATCTCCGACCGCTTCCTCCCCGACAAGGCCATCGACCTCATGGACGAAGCCGCTGCCAAGCTCCGCATGGAACGCGATTCGCAGCCCGAACAGCTCGATGAGATCTCGCGCCGCTTGCGCCAACTCGAAATCGAGCGCGAAGCCATCCGCCACGAGGCCGACGCCGCAGCCGACGGTTCGCACGACGCCAAACTCACCGCGCTCAACAAAGAGATCCAGACGCTCCAAGAGGAAGAACACGACCTCAAGGGCAAATGGGAAGGCGAACGTGAGATCCTGGCCCAGATCCAGCAACACAAGCAAGAGATCGAGCAACTCAAATTCGAGGCCGATCGTGCCGAACGCGAAGGCGACTACGGCAAGGTGGCCGAAATTCGCTACGGCCGCCTGAAGGAACTCGAGAGCAAGATCGCCGAGCTCCACAACACCCTGCTCAAGCGCCAAGGTGCGGAAGCCATGGTGAAAGAAGAGGTCACGGCCGACGACATTGCCGACGTGGTGAGCCGCTGGACCGGCATTCCCGTCACTCGCATGCTGCAAAGCGAACGTGAAAAGCTCCTCCATCTCGAAGACGAGCTCCACGCCCGTGTCATCGGTCAGGACGAAGCCATCAAAGCCGTGTCCGACGCTGTGCGCCGCAGCCGTGCCGGTCTGCAAGACCCGAAACGCCCCATCGGCTCGTTCATCTTCCTCGGATCGACGGGTGTCGGTAAGACCGAACTGGCTAAGGCACTGGCCGAATGCCTCTTCGACGACGAGAACATGATGACGCGCATCGACATGAGCGAATATCAGGAGAAATTCTCGGCCACTCGCCTCATCGGTGCCCCTCCGGGATACGTCGGTTACGACGAAGGCGGACAACTCACCGAGGCCGTGCGCTCACGGCCAAAGACACGCCGGAAGCCGACGGGGACAAGGAGAGCACACGCGAACAACTGGTGGCTGCGCTCACCGCTCCGCGCATTTCGCCTTCGGGCACGCCGCTGCCCGGTTTGCGGCCTGAGTTTGTCAACCGCATCGACGACATCATCATGTTCCACTCGCTCACCCGCAGCGAAATCGAACAGATCGTGCGCATCCACATCGCCACCGTGGCTCGCCGTCTCGAGGCTCAGGGCATCACGCTCCGCGTGAACGACGACGCCGTGTCGTTCCTCGCCGACGAAGGTTACGATCCCGACTATGGTGCTCGTCCCGTGAAACGCGCCTTGCAAAACTTCTTGCTCAACGATCTCTCGAAAGCCATCTTGAGCGGCAAGGTCGACAACACGCATCCCATCCTCGTCAAAAAGTCGGGCGACGGACTGATCTTCGAAAACGACAAAGCATAACGTTCCTCGTTATTCTTTTCCCTATCTTTCCTACGGGCGCTCCCCATCTCGGGAGCGCCCGTTTTTCGTTTTGGTGCCTCGTCCGTTTTTCCGCCGTCGAGCGCCCGTTCTCGCGCGTGCGCGCGTCAGGCACTTTTCGTTTTTTGCCTTCACCTCTTCACCCACCTTGCGCATTTCACTGTGATTCAGCACGATATGGGTGAAGACTTTGTTCAAAAAGCCTTCACCTTCCGGGGCGTCGGTGCCGACCTGGCCGATCGGGCCATCATGTCAACAAGAAAGCGGTGAAAATGGACAATCGGCGGGAACCAAGCACGACACATGAAAAGGTGAAGGGTAAAACGCAAAAGCCTTCACCCCTATTTCACTGAGCGACAACGAGATGCGCACACCGGGTGAAGGAGTGAAGGCAAAAAAAGAAAACCATCTGACGCGCACGCGCGCGAGAGAGCGGGAAGAAAGGAACAAAAGCGGGGAGGATTTGAAAGAAAGTCGGCAACTTTGATTCAGAAGTCGTATAATAAAAAGTATCCAAGAACATGTAATTGCCATTCAAAGGGAAATAACTACATTTGCAATAGAAACAATTAGCAACAACCCGAGTTCGATCTAAAAAATATCCATTATCAAGAAATGAAGTATTATTTTGCCGCTTTCTGCCTACTATTAGGCAGTCTTTTGCCCATTGAGGCACAAACAACTAGACAAATAGAAGTATCTTTCCCTATACTCAAAGGGAAGATGAAACTTCAGGGAGTTATTTCACAAGTAGCTGAAGCCCCACAGCAATCACCTATATTGGTCTTAGTAACGCCACCACAAGCTTCCAATCGGGACTATGTTGGCTTCTTTAAAGCGTTGTCTGATTCTTTAAACCGTAAGGGGTACACAACGTTCAGATATGACAACCGCAGTTACTCCGACACCCTTCAAGGAAATCAGCCTCAAGAAGGTCGTTATACCATGCATGATGCAGCTGACGACCTCCATGATGCTTTAGCCTTTCTGAAGTCCGACGAGCGTTTCGCATCACACCCAGTGGGCGTTATTGGGCATAGTGAAGGAGGATCTGTCGCCATTATTGAGGCATCAAGAAACACGGAGGTAAAACAACTTCTACTCCTTGCTACTATGGGGGTGAAAGGAGAGCATGTGTATTACGAACAAATTATGTCGCGTCTCACTCCTTTTTTAAAGTGGCACTCATATTCAGAAATTAATCTCCTAAGGTACTCGATTTACCGAGAGGCTCGCATATTAGCTTCTGAACCAAGAGATAAGCAGGCAATAAAAGATTTGGAAAAGGAAATGGCTGAGATTTATCAGCGGAATCCAAGTTTTTTCAATTCATCCTATAGGGTTCAAACACAGCAAGAGTTTGTAAAAAGTCAAACAGAACGATTCAAAAATGACGCACGCCTACTTGCTGCCATTCGCTATAACCCCAAAGAATATCTGCAAAGTATTCGCTGTCCCATCTTTATTGCTTATGCAAAAAACGACAACTTAATCAATTATCTCGAACACCAAAAAGGAATAGAGTGTGCACCCACTCTATGTTAGCGTCCATCGAAAAGATTCGACACTTAATTTAGGACAAGCATTTACCACCTTATTAGATAATATGACAAAATGGCTTCAGGTATCAACAAATTAGGTTCATCTGCCATTTGGAGTGGTGAGGTTCTAAAAATATTTATTGCTTAGACCGAACTCTGGTACTATCCTCGAAGACTGACAAATAATGAAATAAGGTCTCCCTCCTACACAACACTCCCCTCCGCAACATCCGATTGCGGAGGGGAGTTTCTCTCATAAGTGGAAAACGTATCGCGGCATCAGAACGAACGAATGGGCAAATCGTAGAGCGGCAATCAGTTGAAAATGTCGGCTTGCTTACGAGGCGGGCGAACGGCTTGGCGGTAGTTGTCGCGGGCAAAACGGGTGAGGATGTCGCAGTGGGTCACAAAAGCCGAAGCTTGTCCCGTGGCACGCCAACGGGCCAGATCCATATAGGCCTTGAACTGACGTGACTGCTTGCGATAGACGCGGCGAAACGTGTCGTTTTCAAACACCTCTTTGTAGGCCGGATCCATCGGTAGCCAAGCCATGGCGTAGAGGGCACGCTCGCGCAGATCGCGATCGGACGAAGCGAGAGCGAGGTTGAGATAGCGCAGACTGAGTTGCTGGAGCGGATCGCCGACGAAACGGTCGTCGGGCATGTCGCGGTCTTCCCAAGTCCATAGGCTCGACCCAACGCCATAGCGGGAGAGGAACCAGCAGTCGCCGGCAGCCGAGGCTTGCGCGAGATAGGTGGCCAGTCGGTAAGCGATGCGCTGCCGTTTGGCAGCATCGGAGGTGGAGTTGAACTGCGATTGCAAAGAGAGGATGTTCTGACAGAACTTTAATTTCACATCTTCCTGGAACGCGTATTCGGCTTCGGAATCTCCATCTTCGTCCACCGGTTGGTGCTTGAGCCAGCGCTCCACTTTGTAGTCGCGGGCGGCAACGTAGGGCGCGATGTTTTGCGACGAAATGAAATCGAGCGATGTTTGTTTGAAATAGGGTATGGCTTCTTCAAATCGGCATTCGCTCAGCAGCTTCGTCCCCATCACATCGTTGTAAAATTCCTTGTCGAAGTGGGTGGTGGGCTTCCACAATTTTTGCCATTCATGTTGTGCCGGAGCGTGCAGATAGTTGTAGTAGGCCTTCATGGAATCGGCCGAAAGGGCATAGAGCGTGTCGAAATAGTCGGAGCCGTAGATTTCATTGGCATCGTACGGGCTCCCTTCATCCATGATGACGAAGGTGCTGTCGTAGAAATCGGCGCGCAGCAACAACAGTTCGTCGAAACGGCGGTGGGCTTTGGAGAGAACGGGGAGCAGATCTTGTTTGATCAACCGCGTGAGGAGTCGGTTCGAATGTCCCTCTTTGCCGTCTTGCTTCCAGCGGCGCAGATCGGGCACGACGGCGTCGAGGGTGGCATCGGTGATGCCGCGCTGAGCCAAGTAGGTGAAGACGCGCACGTCGCGGGCGTTGGTGCGCATGAGCGGAGTGCCCGAAAGGCTGAGGGCGGCTTCGGCGGCGCGGTCGGCCTCAGCGTGACGGCCGGCGTAATAGTGGAGCATGGCGATGGCCGATTGCCACATGGCGAGCGAGTGCGAACGCTTTTCGGCCACGACCTTTTGCGCGAAGGCAATGAAGTCGCGCTGCTCGCGCTCCACCACGCCTGCACGGTCGATTTCTTTCAGATAGGTATGGTCGTCCGCATTGTCGTAGGTTTCTTGCACGTTCGTCACCAGGTCTTCGACGAGATAGGGCAAGAGGGGCGAATTGGGATCGGCGGCATATTCGGCACGAATGCCGGCCAGGTTGCGCAACTGGTAGACGAGGTAGCGCAGGCTCTGGATGTCGCCCTGATCGGCATAGATGCGCACCGCTTCGTCTCGGCGTCCCAAACGGACGAGGGCACCGGCATAGAGGTTGCGAAAGATGGGCGACCACGAGGCGGTGGCGTCCTTCGTGCTCGATTCCCACAACTTCGCCACTTCGGCATACCGGCCGAGGGCAAAGGCGCAGCGGGCACGCAACAGGCGGTATTCGCCGCTCCACTTGCCGGACTTGAGCGGCAGTGCACTCAGTCTCTGCAAAATCTTACGAGCGGACGCTACGTCCTGCTTGGTGGGATAGGCCCAATCATGGGGATGCAACGTTTTGGAAGCGTAGAGGTAATCGACGAGATCGCGCAAATAGGCGATGGTCGGAACGTCTCCACGCTGACGCGCGGTGTGAATGATGATGTTTTTCGACTGGGCGAAGTCGTCGGGCGACAGCAAGGAGAGTTCGGTCAGCGCGGCATCGGCGTCTGCGAGCGAGATGCCGCCACAGTAGTCGGCCCATTTGCGGATGCTGCCTTCGTAGAGCGAGGGACCCGACGCGCCGTCGTCCGGTACTACTTTATATATATAGTAGTTGGTGACGGGATAAAAAACGCAGGACCACCCTACCCCTAAGGAGAGCAACAAGAGCAGGCTAAGGACGATAGATTTCTTCATAACGTGAGGAGGTATGACGTTGAATGTTTTTGGTGTCGAGGGGATAGAGGATGACCTGCCGGTGCAGATCGGGACGTCGGCGCGAGAGTTCGGCGCGGACGGCGCGGATCTCGTCGAGGCGGCTATCGTGGACGAAGACAGAGTCGCCGGGCACGAGCAACACATCCGACTCGCGGCTTCCGCCCACCACGGGACTGACATAGCGCGAGGAAATGACGACGTAGGCATCGGGGCGCACACGCCGATAGACGGTGGAGTCGTCGAGCCGTTCGGCGTAGAGCAGTCCTTTGTAGCGGCCGCCGCCCACGAGGCGCTGCCAATGGTAGTCGGGATAGGCGGCACAGAGCGGCAGAGGATAGTCGGCGATGCCTCCAACGAAGGGTTTGACGTCGCGCAGGCGGAGGATGGGGTTGGGATTGTGCACATCGCGCGGGTCGCCGGTGTTGTAGAGCATCAAGACGCCGTAATCGACTGGCGGCGCGGCTTGACTGAGCTGGTGAAGACGAATGGTGGCGGAGAGGCCGAGGCCGTGCGCAGTCAAGGTGCTACGCAAGCGGCGCAAGAAGGCGAAATAGGCCGAGGCCGTTTGGGCAGTCCAGTCACAGTCGATCTGCACTTCGCGCACCCGGCTGTCGCAATCGTTGGTGATGCTCATTTGCTCGACGCGGCGCGCGATGCGGTCGGCCAGGGTGTCGAGCGAGGCAGGAGCGGCGTCGAGACAGGAGTTGACAATGAAGACCACGGGGACGATTTCGATGCCTCCGGGAACGGAATCGCGCCACTGCAAGGTGGCAACGGGCACGGGCTCGTCGGTGATTTGATCGGGGGCGACGTCGAAATAGCGCAGATAGACTTTGCCGATGTGGTGGCGGCGCAAGAAGGCGCGTTCCTCGGGAGAGAACGTCAACACAGTGCGCCAATAATAGACCGACGGCGCGGGACGCGGCACGGCCGGAGGCTGTTTGCGGCAGGAGGCAAAAAGCAGTACCACCCAACAACAGCAGACGAGGAGGGGGAAGAGACGTTTCATGCGCACAAAATTAGACTTTCGACCGGAAGTGGACAAATGCCGGCTTTTGATTTTCCTGCGAATTACTATTTTTTTCGCGGATAGGACGAATTTGCGAAGCAGGAGTTGGCGAAACGCAGGATCAAGATAGGAGAATCGGAAAAACAACTGCACACAACAAGCATTTTTGCGCAGTAAAGTCGACATTTTTCCGCCATTTGCACGACACAACTACAAATTCAGTCTATAAAGTTTGGCACAAAAGCGCGAAAGTCGTACATTTGTATCGCATGAGATAAAATAAATTTTATCACATGCCGGACACGGTCCGTCCCCCCTACTATTCATCTTCAATAAATACCCGAACTATGCAACTGACCGACATCGCCGGCAGCTTCGACGGAAACATTTGGAAAGATGAAGTCAACGTTCGCGACTTCATCCAGTTCAACTACACCCCTTATGAGGGCGACGACAGCTTCTTGGCTCCGCCCACCGAAAACACCCTCGCGCTTTGGGACAAGCTCAGCGAGATGTTCAAAGTGGAACGTGAGAAAGGACTCTACGACGTCGAAACGCGACTCCCGCAAAGCGTGACTACCTACGGCGCGGGCTACATCGACAAGGACAAAGAGGTAGTTGTCGGCCTGCAAACGGATGCTCCGCTCAAACGCGGTATCTTCCCCAAAGGCGGTGTGCGCATGGTGGAAAATGCGCTCAACGCTTATGGTTATGAGCTCGACGACTGGACGAAGGAGATCTTCACCAAATATCGCAAGACGCACAACGAAGGCGTTTTCTCGGCCTACACGCCCGACATTCGCCGCTGCCGCAACAGTCACGTCATCACCGGTCTGCCCGACGCTTACGGCCGTGGTCGTATCATCGGTGACTATCGCCGCGTGGCTCTCTATGGCGTGAACAACCTCATCGAGGACAAGCAGAAATTCTTGGCGCGTCTGGAGATTCAGGAGATGAATGACAAGACGATCCAGCTCCGCGAAGAGACAACAGAGCAGATCAATGCGCTGAAAGACCTCATCAAACTCGGTGAAGCTTACGGTTTCGACCTTTCTCGTCCCGCAGAGAATGCGCGCGAAGCAGTGCAATATGTTTACCTCGCTTACCTCGCAGCCATCAAGGACCAAGACGGTGCTGCCATGTCGATCGGCCGTGTTTCGACCTTCCTCGACATCTACATCGAACGCGATCTCCGCGCCGGCAAGCTCACGGAAGTGGAAGCACAGGAACTCATCGACCAGTTCGTGATGAAGCTCCGCATTGTGCGCTTCCTCCGCACTCCCGAATACAACGCGCTCTTCTCCGGCGACCCCGTTTGGGTGACCGAATCGATCGGTGGTATGGGTATGGACGGCCGCACGATGGTGACGAAGACCAGCTACCGCATCCTCCACACGCTCACCAACCTCGGACCGGCTCCCGAACCCAACCTCACAGTGCTTTGGTCGACTCGCCTTCCCGAAAACTGGAAGCGCTATTGCGCGAAGATGTCGATCGCAACTTCGGCCATCCAGTACGAAAACGACGACCTGATGCGTCCCGACTACGGCGACGACTACGGTATCGCTTGCTGCGTGTCGCCCATGCGCATCGGTAAGCAAATGCAGTTCTTCGGTGCGCGTGCTAACTTGGCGAAGTGCCTGCTCTATGCCATCAACGGTGGTGTCGACGAAATGAACGGCAAGCAGATTTCGCCCCTCTTCCCGCCCATCACCGGCGAATACCTCGACTACGAAGAGGTGATGCAGAAGTTCGATCAGATGATGCAATGGCTGGCACGTGTTTACAGTAACGCGCTCCACATCATTCACTACATGCACGACAAGTATGCCTACGAGGCATTGGAAATGGCACTTCACGACGGGGACATTCTCCGCACTCGTGCCAGCGGCATCGCCGGTATCTCGATCGTGGCCGATTCGTTGGCAGCTATCAAGTTCGGCAAGGTGCGCGTGATTCGCGACGAACGCGGTCTGGCGGTCGGCTTCGAACAGGAAGGCAGCTACGTGCCCTTCGGTAACAACGACGACGCTACCGACCAAATTGCGGTGGACATCACCAAGACGTTCATGAACTACATGCGTCAGCACGAAGGTTACCGCGATTCCGAACCCACGCAGTCGCTCCTCACCATCACTTCGAACGTGGTTTATGGTAAGAACACGGGTGCTACGCCTTGCGGACGCCCCGCCGGCGTTCCCTTCGCCCCCGGTGCCAACCCCATGAACGGTCGCGACACCAAGGGTGCGGTGGCTTCGCTTGCTTCTGTGGCAAAACTCCCCTTCCAGCACTCGCACGACGGTATCTCTTACACTTGGGCGATCTCTCCCGCTACGCTCGGTAAGGACGAAGAGACGAAGATCAACAACCTCGTGGGACTCATGGACGGCTACTTCACGCCCGACGGTGGTCAGCACCTCAACGTGAATGTCTTCGACCGCGATCTCCTCTACGATGCAATGGAACACCCCGAGAAGTACCCGCAGCTCACCATCCGTGTTTCGGGCTACGCCGTGAACTTCATCAAGCTCACCCGCGAACAACAACTCGACGTGATCTCGCGCACCATTAGCAGCAGCTGCTAATCCTACGCGCGTAGAATTCAACCCATAAAAGCAAGACACTCAGGAACTCCCCTTCGGACGGCTCCTGAGTGTCTTCACTTTTCAGGTGTGTGCTTACTCGCAGATCAACCCTTTCCGGTAAGAGTGCCGTACCACAAGCTCTCCTCCGGTTCTTCTCACAGCGCGAACTCCAGTCCACACGCCCTTCCCGCCTTCCGACCTAACAAACAAATTCTCTATGACGTCAACCGATTCACCTATCATCGGACGCATCCACTCTCTCGAATCGATGGGCACCGTCGACGGCCCAGGCATTCGCTTCGTCACCTTCCTGCAAGGCTGCCCCATGCGTTGCAAGTTCTGCCACAATCCCGACACGTGGGACGTCGGTGCAAAAACCAAATACGAACTCACCCCCGAAGAATTGCTGCGCGAAGTTCGCAAGTACAAAAACTTCATCAAATCGGGCGGGGTCACCTGCACCGGCGGCGAACCGCTGATGCAAGCCGAGTTTGTCGAGGCCTTCTTCAACCTCTGTCGTGCTGAAGGCATTCACACCGCGCTCGACACGGCCGGCTCCGTCTGGACCGAAGCGGCACGACGCGCAGCCGCCGCGGCCGACCTGATTCTCTTCGACGTGAAAACCGTCGACGACTCCATTCATAAAGACTACATTGGTGTCACGCGCGACCACAATGCGCGTTTTCTCGACTACCTGCAAGAGATCGGTAAACCCGTGTGGTTGCGCCACGTCGTCGTTCCCGGCATCACCGACGACGACGAACGCCTCAATGCCCTGGCCGAATACCTCAAACCTTACACCGTCATCGAACGTGTCGAAGTCCTCCCCTATCACACCATGGGCGCCTTCAAATACGAAAGCATGGGCTTACCCTACCCGCTCGAAGGCGTAGAACCGCTCTCCACCGAGCGCAAAGAAAACGCGAGAGCCATCTTTGCCCGACACCTCCCGGGCATCAAAATTCTTTGATGCACGCCAGACACTCGTCGCGACCCACATCAAAAAGCGCTCCGTCATCTCCCACGAGATACGACGGGGCGCTTTCCAGATTGATCCGAACGGCACAAAAAAGAAACGCCCCACAATCGAAGATTGTGGAGCGCTTGCTTTGTACTCCGAGCCGGGGTCGAACCGGCACAGGTTTCCCTATCGGTGTTTGAGACCGACGCGTCTACCGATTCCGCCATCGTCAGCATTGATTTCAAGCAAAACACTCGCTCATTCGAAAGCGAAATTGTATATTCGCCCTTACAAAATAATGTCTCTTGCCATGACAAACCACAACTACTGCATTCTGCTTGCGGGCGGCGTCGGGAAACGCCTCTGGCCCGTGAGCCGCGAACGGAAGCCGAAGCAATTCATCGATTTCTTCGGCATAGGGAAAACACTTCTGCAACTCACCTTCGAGCGTTTCGCGGCCTTCCTTCCCGTCGAACACATCTTTGTCTCCACCTTCACCCCCTACGTTGACACCGTTCGCGAACAACTTCCGCAGTTGCCCCCGCAAAACATCCTGGCCGAGCCCACCCAGCTCTCCACCGCACCGGCCGCTGCATGGGCCACTTGGCACATCGCCCGCTTCGACCCCGAAGCCTGTATCGTCGCCACCCCCGCCGACCAATTCATCACCGGCGAAAACCTCTTCGCCCGCGAAATCACCGCCGGACTCGAATTTGTCAGCTCCCACAACACCTTCCTCGCCATGAGCGTGGCGGCTCACGCACCCAACACGGCCTACGGCTACATTCAAAAGGGCGAAGAACTCGGCGACCAACGCTTTTCTCTCAAAACCTTCACCGAAAAGCCGCCGCTCGATTTCGCCCGTCAGTTTGTGGCGAGTGGCGAATTCCTGTGGAACACCGGTCTCTTCCTTTGGAACGCACGCACCATGCTTCCCCTCGTCGGCCAACTCATCCCCGGACTCCCCGCAGCCGATGCGCCCCTTCCGCAGAACGAAAGCGAAAGTTCACTCTTGTCGCAGTGCTACCCCGCGGCCGAGCATTGCAGCCTCGACCACGTCGTGCTCAACAACGGGCACCCCACCGTCGTACAAGCCTGCACCTTCGGTTGGAAAGACGTGGGATCGTGGCCCGTCATGAAAGAAACCCTCCCCGCCAACGTCGACGGCAACACCACCATCGGCAGCAACGAAGTGCTCTTCCAAGGCACGCGCCAAACCCTCGTCAGCCTACCCAAAGGCTACGGCGCGGTCATTCGCGGACTCGACGGCTATCTCGTCACCCTCCAAGACAACATGCTGCTCATCACCCCCAACGAAGACGCCTCGCGCACCCGCCTCATCGCCGGCGAGGTACAAATGAAACTCGGCGAAAACTTCCTCTGACCGTCTTTCGCCTCGACGCAACACTCCCCTCTGCTGTCTGCACAACAGAGGGGAGTGTTCTTTTTTATTGAGTCGACTGACTCGAGAAGCAGCGCAACTCAAAGTCGGTGGTATTGTTCTTCGAAGGGCAAACGCACGCGCTCACCGAGCAGACGTGCCTCATCGCGAATGCCGCACGACACGATCATGTTCACCCGTGCCGCGCGCGGCAAACCGAGCACCTTCTTCACGCGAGCTGAATCGAAACCTTCCAACGGACAGGTGTCGTAACCCGCTTCGCTCATGGCCAACATGAATGTCTGCACAGCCAGCGCACAACTCTTGTGCAGAACGGCCAACATCGCGCTTTCGGTGACTTCACGCGGCATCGGGCGGAAACAACCCACCACACATGAAATCAATTTACGACAAAGCCCCCACACGCCGAAGCCGCGAGAATAGAGGAAAGGACAGATCTTTCGATAATACGCTTGTTGCAGACCGGCATACTTTTCCCACTTCTCTTGCGGGTACGTCTTGCGGATGTTATCCACCGCCCCACTCAACACCTTCTCGGCATGGTCCTTCCACAGGTCGGGGCGCACGACGAACACCACCAACTGCTGCGCGGTCTTCACCGCCGCCTGGTCCATGCAGGCCGGCACAAGACGGTCGATCATGGCACGGTCGGTCACATGGTAGGCTTCCCACAATTGCATGTTCGAACTCGTGGGTGCCAAGGTAGCCAAACGCACGCAGGTCTCCACACGGTCGGCGTCGATGGGTTTCGACGCATCATAATAGCGCACCGCACGGCGGTGTTCGAGAATCTCTTGTAAGTTCATTGTACTAAGTTTTTGGAGTGAGTACGGTATTCATCGCAAACAGCATGCCTAAACACAGGTATGCTCCAAAAGAAAAAACGACCGCCGTCAAAAGAGTTTCAGCTGTCCCGTCAGGTCGTCCATCAGGTCATCTTCGGTTTGCGAAGGGGGAGCCACATTTTGCTGCGGTTCCTCAGAAGCAGCGGCCGGGGTTTCCACCGTGGGTTCCGTTCCCTCGCCGCTTTCTTCCGCCTCTTCGATCTCATCCTGTGGTTCGGGATCCGGGAAGCGCGTCGGCTCCAGTTCCGTCACCTTCGCCACATTGAGCGTCGTCACGCGTTTGCCCTTCGCCTTGTAGCTCTTCACACCGATAAACTCTTCGGCATCGATGATCAGCGGATCGCGGAAATCATCCGGCGCGCCGTAGGTCACCTCAAAGCGCGGGAACGCCTGACTCGAAAGCGCCACAAAACGACAACCCGGGTTTTCGCCCATGAAATTCAAGTGACGCGACTGACTGGCACGTTCGAAGGTGAAACGCTTGATGTACAAATTGTGGTCATTGTCCGCATCGAAAAGCACGGCCGTCCACACCTTGTCTTCCGAAAACTTCTCCACACGCAGAATGCCGGTGGATTCGTAGTGGTTGTTGGGATCAAAATTCGTGGTGTAGAAATCGCCGTTGTCCAGCACCACCAGCACGAGATCGTCCGTGTGGAACTCGCCGAGGTAGTTGCCTCGTTCGTCGAAGTTCAAGCGCTGCACATCGGGGTCGAACCACACTTTGCGACCACCCAGCGTGGACCCGCCGTGCGATTTGAGGGTGATGCGGTGCACCTCCAAACGGGTGAGCAAATTGCCCTTCGAGGCGCGGCCCTTCACCGCCAGTTCCGAGAAATTCTTGTCGAAGAAGATGCGGCGCAACTTCGGATTCGGCTTCAGCGTCACCTTGATCACCTCGGCCTCGCCGTTCGGGTTCGCCGTGAAATACTGTATCTTCGATCCCTTCTCCCCGCGGGTGAGGTCATATTCACGGTCGTGCGTGATGCTCGTCACGTTGAAGCGCTTGATGTAGTAAGCACCGTCTTTACCGTCGCGGTACACCACATTGTAAATGGTGCGCTGGTCGTTTTTCTTGAACACGGCAATGTGCACAATCTCGGCCTTCTTCTTCTCGGCCTTCGAACGTTCCGTCTCGCCGATGTACACCTTCTCCGCCACACGCGTCACCTTGTACGTTCCGTCGCGATAGAAAATGATCACATCGTCGATGTTCGAGCAGTTCTCCACAAACTCGTCTTTCTTGAGCGAGGTGCCCATGAAACCGTCGGCGCGGTTCACATAGAGTTTCTCGTTCGCCTCCACCACTTTGGTCGCCTCGATCGTGTCGAAAGAGCGAATCTCGGTGCGACGCGGATGTTCGTCGGCATAACGGGCCTTGATCGTTTCAAACCACTCGATCGTCACCTCGGTCATGTGCGCCAGGTTGTAGTCGATCTGTTCGAGCTCGGCCTTGATGCGCGCAATGAGTTCGTCGGCCTTGGCCTTGTTGAACTTCAAGATACGGGCCATCTTGATCTCAAGCAGGCGCAACAAGTCGTCGCGCGTCACTTCGCGCACGAAATCCTTTTTGAACGGCTCAAGACGCCCGTCGATGTGCGACAGGGCCGCATCGATGTCGGGCGCATTCTCATAGGCCTTGTCTTTGTAGATGCGCTCGTCGATGAAGATGCGTTCCAGCGAAGCGAACATCATGCTCTCGAGCAGTTCGCCGCGGCGGATTTCCAACTCGCGACGCAGCAGATCGGTCGTGTTACGCACATTCGTGCGCAGCACTTCGCTCACCGTCACAAAACGCGGAGTGTCGGTGTCGATGATGCAGCAGTTGGGCGAAATGCTCACCTCGCAATCCGTGAAGGCGTAGAGAGCGTCGAGCGTTTTGTCGCTCGACACGCCCGGCGACAAATGGATGAGAATTTCCACCTGCTCGGCCGTGAAATCTTGGATCTGTCGTATCTTGATGCGCCCCTTGTCGGCCGCCTTCTTGATGCTTTCGCACAGCGAATCCACCGTTTTGCCGTATGGTAATTCGGTGATCGCAATGGTTTTGCTGTCGCGTTTCTCCACGCGTGCGCGCACTTTCACACTGCCACCGCGCAAACCGTCGTTGTAGCGCGAAACGTCGATGAGTCCGCCCGTTTGAAAATCTGGATAGAGGTGAAAGGCTTCGCCCCGCAGGCAGGCGATGGCCGCATCGCACAACTCGCCGAAGTTGTGGGGCAGGATCTTCGCACTCAGCCCCACGGCAATGCCTTCGGCTCCTTGCGCCAAGAGCAGCGGGAACTTCACCGGCAGGGCCACCGGTTCCTTGTTGCGGCCGTCGTAGGAGAGTTTCCACTCCGTCGTTTTGGGGTTGAACAGCACATCGAGGGCAAACTTTGTCAATCGGCCTTCGATGTAACGCGGAGCGGCCGCCTCGTCGCCCGTGAGGATATTGCCCCACGAACCCTGGCAGTCGATGAGCAAGTTCTGACGTCCCATTTGGGTGAGAGCATCCACGATCGACGCGTCGCCGTGCGGGTGAAACTTCATCGTTTCGCCTGCAATGTTCGCCACCTTGTTGTAGCGACCGTCGTCCATTCGCTTCATCGTGTGGAGAATGCGGCGCTGCACCGGTTTTAAACCGTCGTAAAGGTGAGGAACGGCGCGCTCCAAAATCACATAGGAGGCATAGTCCAAAAACCAATTCTGGTACATCCCGGTGAGGGGATGCACGTTCACCTTGTCGTCCTCGACGCCCTTCGGATCGAAATCGCTGTGGGCATCGGGCGCGGCCTCGGCGTCGAAGTCGTCGGCCGAAGTGGATGTGGGGGAATCAGGAAGGACATCGTTCTCGTCCCGGGGATCTTTTGTGCTGTCGCTCATCGTCGTTAATTTGGGTGTGATGCGAAGTGAATACCTCGACTCGCAAAGTTACAAAATTATTGCCCGATGGTCGAGCCTTTCCCTTCCTTTTTCGATCCCCGATTTTCAGACTCGCTCAGTGGTGAAGCGTACATGCGCGCGCATTGCGCGCGCGTCCGCCACTTTTCGTTTTTTGCCTTCACCTCTTCACCCACCTTGTCTATCTCGTTATTCGTCAGCCAATTAGGGGTGAAGACTTTTGCATTCGAACCTTCACCTGAAAGCAGAGAATGTTTCATAAGAAATCGCCGCCACTCCGTGAACACAAAACAGCAAAAACCTTCACCCCTAACGCAATGAGCATCTGCAACTTACAGCCGGCAGGTGAAGAAGTGAAGGCAAAAAACGAAAAACAGCTGACGTGTACGCGCGCGTAAAGGGCACAAAGGGAAAGTCTTCACTCCGTTCGATTCGATCACCGACAAGCGGAACCTTCACCCGCACGATGCCTAAAAAACAACGGGACTTTTGATCGACGGTTCCCCGTTTTTTCCACTTCCCCACCCTGTTTTTGTGTTCCACTGCGTTCGGCCACGGCGGATAGGGCAGAAAAAGTGAACGACGGCCTTCCACTCGATGAAATCGGGCAAAAATGAAGACAAAATCAGAATTTGGCACAAAAGGCCCGATTTCATCGGAGCTGCATAGCACAAACACGAAAAAGGCGCTCCGAGAAAATCAGTTCCTTCGCGCGCGTATGTCGATAGAATTCTGTAAATTCGCACGTTAACAAAACGCGGCGGCGCGCATTCGACGAACCGAAAACGCCTGCCGGCAACAAGAATACAAACTGACCCTACAACTATGCAATATGAAGTGATGGCTCCCGTGGGTTCGCGCGAATCGCTCGCCGCGGCACTCAAGGCCGGAGCTGACTCCATCTATTTCGGCATCGAATCGCTCAACATGCGCGCGCATTCGGCCAGCCGATTCACCATCAAAGACCTCCACGAAATCGCACAGCGCTGTGATGAACTCGGCGTGAAGAGTTATCTCACGGTCAACACGATCATCTACGGAGAAGACCTTGCCCTGATGCGCGAAATCTGCGACGCCGCCAAGGCGGCACACATCTCGGCGGTCATCGCGGCCGACGTAGCGGTGCTCAGCTATTGCCGAACCATCGGACAAGAGGTGCATCTCTCCACCCAACTCAACATTTCGAACGAAGAGGCGCTTCGTTTCTACTCGGCCTTTGCCGATGTGGTGGTGCTGGCGCGCGAACTGAAATTGGAACAAGTGAAAGAAATTTCCGATTTCATCGAACGCGAAAACATCTGCGGCCCGAGTGGTGAGAAAATCCGCATCGAAATGTTTTGCCACGGCGCACTCTGCATGGCCGTGAGCGGCAAGTGCTATCTTTCGCTCGACAACCAAGGCCGATCGGCCAACCGCGGCGAATGCATGCAACAATGTCGACGCAGCTACACCGTGCGCGACAAGGAAACGGGCGTGGAACTCGACATCGACAACGAGTATATCATGAGCCCGAAAGACTTAAAAACCATCGGTTTCATCGACAAGATGATGAAAGCGGGCGTTTCGGTCTTCAAAATCGAAGGGCGCGCCCGTTCAGCCGAATACGTTTACACGGTGGTGCAGTGCTACAAAGAGGCCATCCGTGCCGTGCAAGAGGGCACCTTCAACGAGGAGCGCGTCAAGGAGTGGGACGAACGTCTGGCTTCCGTCTTCAACCGCGGATTCTGGGACGGCTACTACCAAGGCCGCAAACTCGGCGAATGGACCGAAAAATACGGTTCGTCGGCCACCGAGAAGAAGGTCTATGTGGGCAAGGGTATGAAATATTTCTCCAAACTCGAAGTGGCAGAGTTCCTCATCGAAGCCGGAGAAATTGAAGTAGGCGATCGGCTCGTGGCCATCGGACCCACCACCGGCGTGGTTTACCTCACTGCCGACAGCATTCACGGCAACGACGGGCCGGTCGAGAAAGCCGGCAAGGGCATGTTCGTGTCGATCCCCTCGAAAGAAAAAATTCGCCCCAGCGACAAACTCTATAAACTCGTAAAGCATGATTCCGGTCTTTGACTTCGGCGGCGTCATCGTCGACCTCTACAAAACAGCCTCCATCGAGGCTTTCGATCGATTGGGTTTCGACATCCGTCCCTACCTCGGCACGTACAAACAAGGCGGAATCTTCGAACAGTTTGAAAACGGCGATCTCTCCACGGCGGAATTTTACGATGAGATCAGGCAATCGGCCAACCGGTCTCAGCTGACGGACGACGAAATTCGGCGCGCATGGGAGGCTTATCTGGTGGGCGTGCCGGCCGATCGCTTGGACTGCTTGCGCCGAGTGAAACGCCACTACCGCACTGCGGTGCTTTCGAACACCAACCCGATCCATTGGCAGCAGGGCGTACGCGATTTCTTCTGCGCAGACGGCCACCCGATTTCTGATTACTTCGACACGCTGTTTCTCTCCTGCGAAATGCACTTGCAGAAACCCGATCCGCGGGTGTTCGACCATGTCACCGCGCAGCTGGGTTGCGCACCGGAGGAGATCATCTTCTTCGATGATTCCGAAGAAAATTGCCGCGTGGCAGCGGAAAAAGGCTGGAATGTGCGATTGACACCCGCCGGTGGTGCCTGGGTGAAGGAAGCCTTCGACGCCGAAGGAAGATTACGCCATGAATGATTTCAGTCTCATACCATTCGAGGAGGGACTGACCAAACGAAAAAAGGCCGTTTCCATCGGTTTCTTCGACGGGGTGCACCGCGGTCATCGCTTTGTTTTCGACCGACTGCGCGAAGAGGCTCAACGGCACGGGGCGGCTCCGTGGGCGGTGACCTTCGATGTGCATCCGCTCGCAGTGCTCGCACCGGGACAGCAACCGCCGCTGTTGACGACGCTCGACGAAAAGATCGCGGCGTTGCGACGCTGCGGGTTGGCCGGTGCCATCGTGCTCCACTTCGACCGAAAAATGGCCGGACTCACCGCCGAACAATTCATGCGCGAACTGCTCTTGCAGGCCTTTGCCGTGGATTGTCTCTTGGTGGGCTACGATCACCGATTTGGCCGCCCACAGCAGGGCGATGGATTCGAACGATATCAAGAAATCGGCGATTCCATCGGCATCGTCGTCGAACAATGTCCTCCCCTACCGGACGAGACTATTTCATCTTCGCACATCCGGTCGCTGCTCGAAGCAGGCGATGTGCTCGAAGCCGGTGCCGGACTCGGACGCCCCTACGCTTTGACGGGAACCGTGGTGCATGGTTTCCAAAATGGGCGAAAAATCGGCTTTCCCACAGCGAACCTCGAACCGCAAAGTGCCGATAAAATCGTGCCGCGGCGAGGAAGCTACGCCACGTGGGCACACATCGGCGGACAACGATACGCGGCCATGACCAACATCGGGCAAAGGCCCACGTTGGACAACGGCAGCCGTGTGACGATAGAAACGCATCTGCTGGATTTTGATGCCGACTTGTACGGACAACAGCTGAAGATTGAATTCGTGCAACGACTGCGCGACGAACGAAAATTCGATAATCTCAACGCCTTGAAGGCCCAACTCAACGAAGACGCACGACAAGTGCGCAGATATCTATAACCCCGCACCATGATGTTTCGCAAATTCACCCCCATTCTGGCCGCTAAAATAGCGGGACTGCTGATCTTCTTTCTCATCGGCAACGCTGTCATCAGTTTACTGGCTTCCTTCTTCACCCTCAAAACGGGAATGGGAGGCCGACTGGTGTTGGCAGATGACGGTTCGCTCCTGCTGACGACCACCGCCTTCGCGGTCGCTTCGCTCATTGGCTATGTCGGGATCGGGATCGGCGCGATCGCCATGAGCTGGTCCAGGTTGTCGTTCAATTCCGGTCGGAGCATCGGCTTCGGGCTACCCTATGTGCGGGTTTTGCACTTCGCCGGTTGTCTGGTGGTGGCGTCGCTGGGACTACAATGGCTGATGGCGCCTCTGCACATCGAACTGAGTCCGCTCGAGACGAAGACGTTCGATGCGATTGCGCACGATGGATTCGGTATTTTTGTACTGGTTGTCGTCGGTCCGTTCATCGAAGAACTGGTTTTCAGAGCGGGCATGTTTCGCTTGCTCCAGAAAAAAATCGGTGTAATCCAAGCCATGGTGCTTTCTTCTCTGCTTTTCGCCATCGTGCACGGGAATTGGGCACAGGGCATTCCGGCCTTCATCATCGGCATGGGACTGGCACTGCTCTATTTCCGTTCGGACGACCTGCGGCTGTGCTATCCCGCACATGCGGCCAACAACGCGCTGGCGGTCGTCGGGATGCTTTGTCCCACGGTCGGTGCCTGGGGTAACAACTGGCCGGCTGTCGTGCAGGTTTTGCTCGGACTGCTGCTGCTCGTGGCCGGTTTTGCAGGACTGATGATGCGAGGTTCGCTCTTTTCAAAACAACGCAACAACTCATGAAAATACGCAATATCGATTTAGGCTCCCGCCCTGTGGTGCTCGCTCCCATGGAGGATGTAACCGACATCGGCTTCCGCCTCCTGTGTCGACGGCTCGGCGCGTCGATGGTCTACTCGGAATTTGTGGCCGCCGATGCTTTGGTGAGAATGGTCAACAAATCGCTCCAAAAACTCACAGTTTGTGACGACGAACGCCCCGTGGCGATCCAAATTTACGGACGCGATCCGGGCGCTGTGGCCGAGGCAGCAGAAATTGTTGTCGAAACGGCGCATCCGGACGTGCTGGACTTGAATTTCGGTTGTCCGGTGAAAAAAGTAGCGGGCAAAGGAGCCGGCGCTGGCATGCTGCAAACGCCTGATTTGATGCTCGACATCATTCGGGCGGTGGTGGATCGCGTCAGTGATCGCGTACCGGTAACGGTAAAAACGCGGTTAGGATGGGATCACGAACACCGCATCATCGTCGATTTGGCCGAACGCATCCAAGACTGCGGGGCGGAAGCGCTGACCATCCACGGACGTACGCGCTGTCAAATGTACACCGGCGAAGCGGATTGGGAACTGATCGGCGCGGTGAAGCAGAATTCGCGTATGCACATCCCCATTATCGGAAACGGCGACATCGATTCGGGCGAAACGGCGCGAAAGGCGTTCGAAAAATGGGGAGTGGATGCCGTGATGGTGGGACGTGCCACCTTCGGGCGTCCGTGGATTTTCAAAGAAATACGCGATTCCATCGACAATGTGCCCTTTGAAGTGCGCAATGCCGTCCCTTCAGACCATCAACCTATTTCAATCGACTGGATGTTGGATGTACTCAAAGAGCAGGTGCGGCAAAGTGTGGAACGCATCGACGAATACCGGGGTATTCTCCACGTCCGCCGTCATTTGGCGGCCACTCCGCTCTTCAAGGGAATTCCGAATTTCCGAAACACGCGCATCGAGATGCTGCGTGCCGAGACAGTCGAATCCTTGTTCGAAATAATGGAACGCATTCGCCCGATGCTCCACGAGGCGAATGCGTCGCTGAATTGACGCTTTCCGCCCACGCTGTGGAGTTTCCTTTTCTTTTTAAACAATCGTCCGCTGAACGTCGGATCTACCGCAGCCCTCTCTTCTCTCCAACAGTTTTTCTGCCATCAATAGCTCTTTACTAGCCATGAACAGATCTGAACTCATCACACAACGCCTTGCAGCCTTGCGAGCTGCGATGAAACGGCACAATGTGGACTGTTATCTCGTCCCGACCGCCGACCCACACAACAGCGAATACATTGCCGATCATTGGAAATCGCGAGAATGGTTCAGCGGTTTCCGAGGCAGCGCCGGAACACTCGTGGTTGCAGCCGAGAAGGCGGCACTTTGGACCGATTCGCGCTATTTTCTGCAAGCTGCCGAAGAACTTTCGGGAACGGGCATCGAACTAATGAAAGACGGATTGCCGGAAACGCCCGATGTCGCGGAGTGGTTGCGCGCACAATGCCCCGCTACGTCCGCGAAATTCACGGTGGGTTTTGATTATGCCACTTGCAGCACCGCACAGTTCGAAACGGAGCTATCGGGTTTCGCCACGAAAGACATCGATATCTCCGCCGAAGTTTGGAAAGACCGCCCGGCGTTGCCGAAACGTCCCATTGTTTGCCATCCTGCTGAGTGGACGAGCAAAAAAGCGGGGGAGAAAATCGAAGTCGTTCGACATTTGCAACGCGAACTCATCGAGCAAGCGTTGAAAATCACAGAGCCGTCGGCTGCAACTTCCGCGAATGTGGACGATGAAACCGTAGATACTTATTTCTTCTACAACGACATTTCCGAAATCGCGTGGTTGCTCAATCTCCGTGGCGAAGACATTGAATTCAATCCTGTTTTCCTTTCTTACTTGTTGGTGGGCGAACGCGAAACTCACCTTTTCATCCATCTCGAAGCGCTCGATGAAAGCGCACAAAAAGAGTTGACTTCGCACGGAATCACGCTGCATCCTTACGAAAGCACCGCACAATTGCTGCGTTCGCTCAACGTACGAAAGACACTGATCGGATATGCCGGAAGCATGAACCGACAAGTCGTGGAACATTTCCATGAATTGGGTTTGCACTCCGTTTGCACCTCGGCCGTCACCCCCATTCCCGCTTTGCGCGCGGTGAAAGACGAACGCGAGATCGCCGGTTTCCGTCGTGCGATGGAACTGGACGGCGTGGCCCTGGTGCGTTTTCGCAGAACGCTCGATGAAATCATCGAAAAAGGCGAGATCGCACAAGAAACGGAACTCTCCATTGAACAACGACTTACCGCGTTTCGCGCAGAACACCCCGATTTTCGCGGTCTTTCCTTCGGCACCATCGCCGGATACGGTGCCCACGGTGCCATCGTACACTACGAAGCGGACGAAAGCAGCAACGCGCCGCTCGCTGCCCGGAGTTTCTTGTTGCTAGACAGCGGCGCGCATTATATCAGTGGAACGACCGACATCACCCGTACCCTCCCGCTCGGACCACTCACCGACGAAGAACGAAAAGTCTACACCCTCGTTCTGAAAGGTCACATCGCGTTGGCGCGCGCCCATTTTCCGGAACGCACACAAGGTTTGGTGCTCGATTTCGCCGCCCGCTACGCCATGTGGCAAGAGGGCATGGACTTCGGACACGGCACAGGACACGGGGTGGGGAGCCATCTTTGCGTGCACGAGGGGCCTCAGCAAATTCGCAAGAACACCAATGCCGCCAGCACCACACCCTTCGTTGCAGGAATGACCATCACGGACGAACCAGGCATCTATGTGGACGGAAAATTCGGGGTACGACTCGAAAATGTGTTGCTCACACGCGAAAGCCGGCAAACGCCCTTCGGAAAATTCCTCGAATTCGAACCCCTCACGCTCTGTCCCTTCGACACCACCCCGATTGTGATGGAGTTGCTCGATGAAACCGAACGCAACTGGCTCAACGACTATCATCAAACCGTACGTGTGCGGTTACTCCCCCTGCTCACCGACGAGAAAGATCGCGCTTGGTTGGAACGCGCGACGCGCCCGCTCTAAATCTTCCTTTCGTTCCGACAACTGTTCCGGATGTGAGTATACGGCGCCCGATGTATTCGGGTTCTCCGGACGCTCCACCTCGATTTCATCGACCCCAAAAAACATCGCCGCCTGTCTTCCTTAGGAAGCAGGCGGCGATTGTCGTATCCGTTCCATCGGCGTGCGGCCAATGGAAGAAGTATTTATTTCAGCGGCGTGATGCGCAAGGTGAATTGCTGCGGCGTGTTGGGAACCCAATAAGCTTTACGCGTATCGACTCCTCCGCAGGATGCATTGCCCACCCCACGATAAGCAGCATCGAAGTGCAGCACCGTGTAAGGACGCGCCTTCAATTCCCAACTGTGGCGCGCATCGGCCATATCCTTTTCAGTGTAAGGCACGGCGGTGAAGCTCACCTTGCCTTCCGCACGCACCAAGATGCCACGGCCGGTCGCGTCGGCAAACGAGACTTCGCGCAAACCTTCGCGGTTACCGGTGCTTTGCGGCTTCATGTACCGCTCCATCGAAGTGGAAGGCGTCATGGAATAGCGACCGACGGTCACACCGTCGATCGCCTTTGCGTTCGGCCGAGAACGTTCCCAACGAGTCCATGCCGTTGTCGGCATTGCTTTGTCGGTCGTTCTCGATGAAACGGAAGTTGGTGTAATCGAGATCCAGTCCGTCACCGAGCACTTTCTTTCCGTCGATGAGCAACGCGTGGAGTTTCGCGCTCCGTTCGTTGAAGACCAGTTTCATGCGTCCGGCGGTGATAATGGCCTTGCCGTTTTTGTGCACGTCGACTACTTCGAGCGGACGTTCGGGCACAGCCGGCAAACCTTTGCGCTCAGCCAATTCGAATTGCATCAACGCCTCTTCGTGGTGTTTCGCGCTCCAATCGGTGGCCGCACGACGATCGGCATAGACATTGAGCATCACTTCATCGCCCTCGCGAGCGGTGCGTCCGTTCAAATCGGCCTTCGCCAACTTCACTTCCACCTCCGTGCTGTCACCGGGAGCGACAGCAGGCATCGGCATACGACGCGTACTTACCACGTGACCGTTGCGCAGCACCGCGGTGCGGAGATCGAAATCGCGCAGGTTGGTGAACGCATAGCCGTTGCGCAACACCAGACGCGCCACATTGCGCTGCGGGTCGACGTTCGCCAAACGGAACTTGATAAACTGGTGTGCCGCCTTCACTTCTTTGAGCTTCGCACTCTCTTCGCGCGTACCGGGCAAAACACCATTGCTCATGAAGTTGCCTTGGTGCGGGCCGGGATAGTCATAGCCCGTGTGCAAACGGCGGATGCCTTGTTTCATTTCTTTGGGATCGTAGATGCTCTGATCCACCCAGTCCCAAATGGCACCACCCACACACGAATTGCTCGCCTCGATAGCGTCCCAATATTCGCGAAGGTTACCGATGGCGTTGCCCATGGCGTGGGCGTATTCGCAAACAAACATCGGTTTGTCCATGTTGTTGCAGTATTTCTCCATCCAAGGGATGTCGGGATACATCTTCGAATAGAAATCCGAGAAGCGTTCGCCACCGAAGGGACGATGAATGCGCGTTCCTTCGTAGTGCACGGGGCGCGTGGCGTCCATTTGCTTCGCCAAGTCGTAGCAAGCGCGGAAGTTTTCGCCGTTACCGCCCTCGTTGCCCAAACTCCACATCACGACAGAGGGATGGTTGTAGTCGCGCGCCACCATTTCGCGGATGCGGTCTTCGAACGCCGGAATCCAACTCTTCAGGTCGGAAATAGATTGGTTGGCGTGGTCTTCCAAGTCGGCCTCATCGCAGGTGTACAGTCCGAAATGATCGAACATGGCATACATGCGGGCATTGTTCGGGTAGTGCGAAGTGCGGATCAGGTTCACATTGTTCTGCTTCATGAGCAGGATGTCGCGCAGCATCGTCTCGTTGGTCACAGCACGACCGCGCTCGGGATCGGTGTCTTGGCGGTTCACGCCCTTGAAAAACACGCGCTTGCCGTTGACATACAACAAGGAGTTTGCCAATTTGATTTCGCGGAATCCGAATTTCGTGCTCCAGGCCATTTCCTCGTGTCCTGCCGCATCATACTGACGGAAACGGAAGGTGTAGAGACGGGGCGTTTCGGCCGTCCAGGTCGTCACGTTCTTCAGGTCGAACTTCATCTGTTGGCGTGCCAACTCCATATCCTTGCCGGCCGGGGCGCTGAGCTGCCAACGCTGCGAAGCCACTTTCTTGCCTTCGGGGCTGTACACGTCGAGCGCTACTTCCTTGGTTTCTGCCTGTTTCGTGGGATTGCGCAGACCGAAATCGAGGGTCACGGCCGCATCCCGATAGTCGTTGGACAGCGCCGCGGTGATGTGGTGATCGTAAACGGCAGCCGCGGGCACACTGTAGAGGTATACGTCGCGGAAGATGCCGCTCATGCGGAACATGTCCTGACACTCGAGATACGAACCATCGCTCCAACGCATCACCTGCACCGCCAAGCGGTTATCACCGGGACGCAGATAGGGCGTGAGGTCATATTCGCTCACGTTGTTCGAACCCTGACGATAGCCCACTTCGTGACCATTGAGCCAAATCGTGGCCGCCGAATACACACCGCCAAAATGAATGATCGTGCGGCGTCCGTCCCACGAAGCCGGGAGGGTGAAGGTGCGCACATACGAACCCACGGGGTTGATGCCATAGTTCGCGCCGCCGTCGTTGTAGCCGGGCCGCGCCATGATGTAAGGCGGTGTGTTGGCGTGCGGATACTCCACATTGCAATAGATGGGGTGGTCGTAACCGAGCATCTCCCAGTTGGAAGGCACGGGAATGTCGTCCCAGCGGCTCACATCGTAGCTGTCTTTGAAGAAATCCATCGGGCGCTTCGAGGGTTCGCTCACGAGGTTGAACTTCCACGTGCCGTTGAGCGAGAGATAACGTTCGCTCACGGGCACCGTCCACGGTGTGGCGTAATAGGCCTTGTCGGCCAGCATCTCGCGCTCCGAAGCGTAGGGCTGATAGGTGGTGTGTCCCGGCAGGCGGTTGATGGCAAAGATCGTTTCGTCTTCCCATCGGGGCGCCTGAATCTTGGGTTTGTCCACTTCGTCAAACGCCACCCAGGCCGTGCGATCTTTCACATTGAGCGGCACGATCTTCATCTCGTTGCCGCGCAGAGCAAACATCTTGCCCTTTTTGTTGTAGGAAGCGATGACAAACGCGTTGGCTTCGCCGGGCACGGGCACAATGGTCAACTGCGCATTGCCGGGATGGTTCATCTGCGCCGGCCATTGCAGCAGGTAGTCGATCGAGGCATTGTTGCCACCGTCGTCGAAGTGCTGAGTGAAATAGGCATTGCCCACCACGCGCCGGTTGAGGTCGAGCATCTTCACGTTCCAATACTGACCGCGGCGGAGCGAATCCTTCGGTTCAGCCACGATGTGTGCGCCGTTCTCGGGCAATTCGCCGTTGCCCAACACATAGCCGGGCCGACCGACGAGACGCAGGCGGTAGGTTTGTGCATCGTCGAAGCCGGAGACTTCGGCCGGGTTGGTGCGGAAAGCCGAGTACTTGTCACGCCGTGCGGCAGCAAGATCTTTGAGCACGGCCTTGCCCGTGGCGTCCAAACTCAGGCACACCGTGCGGCGTGCTGCCGGGACGAAGAGGTAGCCTCCGCCCGGCGCCGCTTCGACGCTCCACATTTGGTTCTCGTCCGAACCGTTGATTTCGCCGGTTTCAACGCGGTCGCCGGCGAAGCGCAGCGCGCGTTGCGTGAAGGGATTGATGATGCGCCAGGCCCCCGAGAGCGGAGCCAGCGTCCAGTACTGTTCGCGGCGAGCGGCATCCACCTCGGCGGTGCGCACCGCGTCGTCGCGCACATCGAGCACCTTCGCACCCGCTGTGGGAGGCGAAAGCCGATAGAGCGCACCTTTGCGCCACTGGGGCGAATCGGCGCTCAGCCCTAAGGCGAAGGCACCGAACAAGAGCGTGCAAAGAGCTTGTTTGATCACGTTCATGAGATTTGAAAACTTGTATGTTGTTGAGTTGATATTCCGATTTGGGGTGTTGCAAGCAAAGATACTACTTTTTTCACGACGCACCGCCTATTTGCGCACCGGATATGACAACCTCGTGCGGAAAGTCCGCCATTGTCGGGCAATGATTTTCGTTAGCCGGTCGCAACTTGCACACATTGCGAAAAGCTCGACGCGCGCCGCTTCATCCGATCGGCGAATATGCGCTTTCGAGTCCACACGCCCCGACGGCAGATTACCGCAAACGAACCGCTCTCTCGAAGCGACTTCCGAGAAGTGGGGAGCTTTCCGCACAAAACGCCCTTGTTTGGATACGAGGGTTCCGTGTTTTTCGCCTCTTCCTCGCGCGCGTACGCGTCAGGTGGTTTTCGTTTTTTCCCTTCACCTCTTCACCCACCTATTGCAACGCAATGATTGTCAACGCGTTTGGTGTGAAGGTTTTTGCATTTCGCCTTCACCCTCTGCCTCACACTCCCGGTCTCCACCGCACCGCACGAAAAGTCTACTTTTCAGCGGGACTGTTTTCAAAAGCTCGGGAGTACCGACCAGAAACAACCAATGGTGAAGGTAAAAAACCAAAGCCTTCACCCCAAACGAACTCTACATCAACCGATTGCGCACAATGGGTGAAGGAGTGAAGGGAAAAAACGAAAACCTCCTGACGCGCGCACGCGCGAGAGGGCGTCATTCACAGCGGTGCAAGGGTGGTGTTTTGAGTTCGCGGCGGACGGTCGCACGGACGCGAGCCGACAAGCGAAAAACAGAGGTATTCGTTCGGCAGCCGCAGGAAGGCAAAGGGAAGTTTCAACCCTGCATAAAACATCGCATAACTGTATTTTTTCGTCGAATTGCGCGTTGCGCGACGAGAATGCACGACGTAGCTTGTACAGGCGGAAACAAAGTCGTAATTTTGTGCAAGCTAAGCGCGCACAACGCCGCCCCCGCGACGGGCGCCCGCCTCGGCCCATTTGTTCACTCCTATCTTTTCCCCCATGACCCCAATCGTCCGCTGGTTGTCCGGCCTCGTTTTGCTTCTTGTGTCCTGCTTTTCTCTCTCGGTCAGCGCACAGGAAACCATGGCTTCGCTCAAAGACGGTTACTACTTCGTGAAAAACGCACGAACCGCCGAAAATGCGCTCTACATCGGTCGGCCGCGCATCCCCAAGCAGCTGCCGGGTGCCGCGTTCAACCGCGACCCGATGCGCGCCTGCTGGACCTTCGACAGCCGCATGCCGCTGCCCGATGTCTTTGAGGACGACGCGCTTTTCTTCCTGTTCAAAATCACCCGCATCTCCGACGACGGGCTCTACACCTTCCAAAACGTGGGAAGCGAACGCTATCTGGCGGGCACGGACCGCGAGGGAGCGAGCCTGCCCACCATTCCCTTTGTGTTCGACGATGCGTTTTTCTACATTGAGCACGATGCCACAGACCCGAACTATGTGAACCTGGTCTCCTTCAAACAGCTCGACCACAAAAACAACGCGGTGAGCACCAGCGAACACAACAACGGGGTGGTGATGTCGAGCACTGCCGATGCCGGTGCACGGTGGTTGCTCATTCCGGTCGACGAGCGTCGCGTGCATCTGTGAACCACACGCCGATGCGAGCGAAAAAAGCGTGTCGGCCTTTGACATTCGGAGCGCAAAGCGTAACTTTGCCGCCAATTTGAAACTTCCACTTTTCAGAATCCGCCACACCACCCCACTTTACGCCGACAGTTTGTGCCGGAGCGGAGTGAGGCCGGGGGGAACTGAAAAGACAACGCACAATAAAACCCTGTAATCTGTTAGGATTTCAATGAAAAAAATTCTGGTCATCGGTGCCACCGGACAAATCGGTTCGGAACTCACCATGAAACTTCGCGGCGTTTA